>ENA-ORXR01001652-ORXR01001652.1-marine-metagenome-genome-assembly--contig:-NODE-1652-length-23113-cov-6.193610_pt1 | contig 23113 bp, 21 predicted proteins | sample MGYA00237866_ERZ511479 | MGnify/ENA metagenome assembly ERZ511479 | reverse complement strand
CAGCGAAAAAACAATCCCTATTTGAAAGTTAATCTCAAAAATTAGCTAATCTAAAAAGTTACCGCACTGTTATTTAAGGAATGTTGATAAAATAAATGACGATTGTCGTAGACGCTTCAATCAATATTCCTAATATTTCTAATAAAAAAACCAGCCATTTTCATTAATGGCTGGTTTCTTTGTTTAACGAGGTATAAAAGTTTCTTAGTTACGCGTAGCTACAGATACACAACTTGATGGTTCGCCGTTAGCAGTAAATACATCGGTAAATGTAAGAACATCACCGTCAAGGTTTGCAGTGATGGTTAATGATAGTCCCTGATCTGATTCTGAAACATTCACATCACAACCATTGAAGTCAAGAGGATCTGTCTCTATGTCAGAATTATCAGTATCGTACTCAAAGATAAGTTTGTCCGTACCAGAAGCAGTAACAGTTATGGTAACATCTTCCGGATCTTCCGCAGTGCCGTCTTCCGTACAAGTAATCGTACCCGTATAAGTACCTACCCAATCAGTCTGAACACACTCGACCTCATCGTCTCCACAAGCAGCAAAAACAGATAACATTAGAACTAGGGTAAAAAGTTTGAATAAATTCATTTTAGATTCAATTTAAGTGATAAAAATAAAGTAAAGAATTTTGATATTCCTAGAACGTTTTTTATCGCTTTGGCGCTGCCTGATTTTATTATATTCCAGAATTAAATTCCTTGTAATTTTAATGATTTTGAGGCAATTCCGGGCGGAATTAAATATAATTTTGTCATGTCGACTATATACCAATTTTTATTAAAGTGTTTCTATTTTTTTGGTTATAAAATTAGGTATTTTTTTTCTTGAAAATTGAAATAAAAGCACGTTATTTGTTTGATATTTATCCGTTATTCTCTGTTCGACATTAGCCATTAGCCATTAGCCATTAGCTTTCTATATACGCGAATCTGAAAAAAATTAAAAGTGAATTCAGTAAAAGTTATTCAACCCGATCAGTTTGAAGCTGAAAAGCATTGGTACCCCAAAGCTTTAAATGCTACGATCCACCCAATGATTAATTTCTTTCTCAACCTGGAGTCGGAAAGAATCGTAACCCGGTATTGTCATTTGCATCCTACCGTGGATGGTAACAAATTAAGGGAGATTTTAAAGTACAAGCCTAAATATTTCCTTTGGGGTGGCGCCGATCTATTGAATGTTACCTCTGTCAATGGAAAACGACAGATGGTGGTCATTGAGAATAACTCCTGCCCATCGGGACAAAAATCCATGCCGCTCATGGATGACAACAAAGAGCAGGGCAGTTACCGATTGATGATCGAACGGACCTTTAAACCTTATCTGAAAAATTTACGGAAAAGTGTCAAAGGTGGACTGGCGGTCATTTATGATAAGAACCCAATGGAAGTTTCTGGCTACGCGGAGGTGATCGCCGATGTGATGCAAGAGCCCGTCTATTATATTAATTATCCGAAGGATGAAAATGATCCGAAAGTTCGATTTGAGGATGGGATCATGCAGATTCTAAACGAAGAAAAGGAATGGATTCCCATCCGGGCGGCTTTCCGTTATTTGACACAAAAACCCTGGAATCGCTTGCCACTACACTCTAAAACCAGAATTCTAAATCCTATTATTGCTTGTCTGGCGGGAGGTAGAAATAAAATGGTGGCTGCAAAGGCTTACGATGTTTTTAATACCGAACTGGGCGGATTTGGTTTAAAAATTAATACGCCCGAAACGATCTGGGATGTCCGAAAAAACGAGATTCCAATGTGGGTGAAAAAAATGGGTGGACATGCGGTCATCAAAGTTCCGTACAGTAATGCAGGGCAAGGGGTTTTTACCATTGTTTCGGAGGAAGAGCTGGATAAATTTATGGAAATGGAATTTGATTACGACTTGTTTATTGTTCAGAGTCTGATCGGAAATTCGAACTGGACGAGCAATACTTCCAACGGCAAATTATACCACGTGGGAACCATTCCCAACCAAAAAAATCACACTTTTGTTGCCGATATCCGCATGATGGTCAGTGCGACGGAGGACGGAATTAAACCGTTGTGTACTTATGCGCGTCGCGCTGAAAAACCATTGGTGGATTATATCAAGGAGGGCGCCGAAAGCTGGTCTATGCTGGGAACAAATCTTTCGATAAAAAACGAAGATGGTTCGTGGAGCAGTGATACAACCCGTTTGGTATTGATGGATCGACGCGACTTTAATAAACTCGGGATTGGACTGGATGATTTGATAGAGGCTTATATTCAGACGGTACTTTCAATGGTGGCGATCGACAATATGGCTAAAATGTTGATGAACAAACAAGGTAAATTTAGAATGCGTTTATTTAAAAGTTTAAATAATGACCAGAGTTTACTGGATGAAATAATGCTGGACTAATGAAGCAATATAAAGTACTTATACTGACGGATCATAGCGGGCATAGCAAAGAAAATTCATTGTACGCATTGGTTGTTAAGATGTTGAATCATTCGCTGACTGATCGGGTTGATATTGCCTCGCGGGGAAACGCCATTAACGAGCATTTTTTTAATGCCGTAACTGGTGCTAAGTTATCGGTTAGTACGGCTGGTAAGAATTTTGTTTTCAATAAAAATGAATCTGTTCTCTCAATGAATTTATCGGTTGCTGATTTCAGCGATTACGACTTGATTTGGTTGCGAATGCCACCGCCACTGGGAAAGCCATTCCTGGATTATCTGGAAACGGTCTTCTATGGTAAAATTATTCTCAACGATCCTCAAGGCATTTACAAAACTGGCAGCAAAGAGTTTTTACTAAACTTTCCAACCTGCTGTCCACCGATGAAAGTCTGTCGTTCAAAGGCCGATATTATTTCCTTCAAATCTCGATTTCCAATTGTGCTAAAACCCTTTCGGGAATACGGCGGAAAAGGGATTGTAAAAATAGACGGAGCTGAAGTTTCTTTAGGAAAAGAAAAAATATCGTTTACTGAATTTATGAAAAATTTACCAGAAGAAGAAATCGAATATTTGGCCGTCAAATTTTTAAAAAATGTAAAACAGGGAGATAAGCGAATTATTGTTGTAAACGGAAAAATTTTGGGTGCATCACTTCGACTTCCTGCCGAAGATAGCTGGCTTTGTAATGTAGCGATGGGAGGAAAGTCAATCGTTTCAACGGTAGATGAAACAGAGGAAAAGATAGTAGCGACCATCGATCCGGTTTTGTCAAAAATGGGTATTGCTATGTACGGGGTAGACACCCTGATGGGCGATGACGGAGAACGAATATTATCAGAAATAAATACGACAAGTATTGGTGGGCTACCTCAGGTGGCAGCGCAACAAAATTTACCATTGGTGGAAATGGCAATAGATTTGATTTGGCAGTTTTTTTTAAGGAAATGTACATAAATAAAAAGGAATGAATGAGATATTGGATGATAAAGCAAAAGTAGTATCGACCCTGGATTTTAAAAAAGCTCCTAAGGGAAAAATTACCAGATATTGGCTGGAAATTGTAAAAGATGGAATGGGACTTCCGGTATTGATTCCGGTGATTATTGCCAGAGGAAAGAAAGATGGAAAAACGGTTGGTTTAACTGCTGCCGTGCACGGTAACGAGCTCAACGGAATTCCCGTTATTCAGCGTTTATTTAAGGAGCTGGATGTGGATAAACTAAAAGGGACCATCGTAGGTATTCCCGTCGTAAATGTTCCGTCTTATTTACGTAAGAAAAGACGATTTTTAGACGGGACGGATCTAAACCATATCATGCCCGGAAAAGCGGATGGAACCGTTAGTCAGGTTTACGCTTATCGGGTGATTGAAAAAGTGGTAAAACAATTTGATTACATATTGGATTTGCACACTGCTAGCAATGGTCGGGTAAATTCTTATTACATCCGGGCGGATATGAGCGATGAGATAGTGAGAGAAATGGCCTTACTGCAAAATGCGCAGATAATCGTCCACAATCCTCCCAATGATGGTACCCTGAGAGGAACGGCCGACGAACTGGAAATTCCGGCGATCACCCTGGAGGTCGGGAATCCTAATTTATTTCAAAAAGGGATGATTCGGGATGGTTTGACGGGAATTCACAATTTATTGGGATACCTGAAAATGACAGATTCTGAAGTAGAAGCGTATTCTGCCGAGACCGTTATTTGTAAAAAATCCTACTGGATCTATACCGATACGGGTGGATTGTTAACCGTATTGCCGAAGGTAACGGAGTTGGTAAAAAAGGGACAGGTAGTTGCCACGCTTTCAAATTTATTTGGAGATAAAATTAAAGAATATTTAGCGCCCGATGACGGGATAGTAATCGGTAAAAGTGTGAGTCCGGTGAATCAGGCCGGAGGACGAATTTTGCACCTGGGAATCGTAAAGAAGCAGTTGAGGAACAAAGATTAATTTTCCGGGCATATTGATCAACGTAGGAACAAGGCACTGCCTTGTTCCTACGTTGATCTCCCCTGATCTCCCCTGATCTCCCCTGATCTCCCCTGATCTCCCCTGATCTTTTAACTTAACCAACCTTCTCTGCCGTCATCACTAATCAACTGTTCTTAATCTCTGGGAAAAAACTAACAACTTGAAATACATACTAATTTATTGTAAAGAAAGAGGCATCGTACGACGATGCCTCTTTCTTTCTTTTATTTCGATTTTATTTTCATTCCAATAAAAAAAGTTCTTGGTTGAGCGGGACCATAGACATAATTACTATCCCTGTTTTTTCCAGTATCAAAATCAGACTGATAACTATTAAACATATTTTTTACTCCTCCGTAAAATTCCAAATTAGTATTGGTTCGATGTAAAGGTAAGGTATACCCAATTTTTGTACTTAGATCGGAAAAAGAACTGGAAGTAGTGATCTCATCAATGTCTTGATTGGGAGCGCCTGCAAAGTGGGGGATTTGCATTTGGCCAGTATAAACATAATTGATGCTCGCATTAATTTTTGGATTGGGCGTCCAGGTCATAATCGCATAACCATAATCATTGGGTGTTCGGATAAAATCCCGGATTCCTGCCAGCTCGTCAATATAACTGACGGGTTGATCAAATCTACTGGATTGCAGGGTAAATCCTCCTTCTACCTGAAACTGACGGTTGTAATTAAAACGAAGTTCCATCGTGATTCCTTTGACGGTAGCACCTTCCCCGTTTTGTTTTTCAAATAATTCACCAAATTGATCCTGACCGATCGGTTGTAAATAAAAGGCATCATTCAATCGGTTATAAAATCCTTCCAGTGTAAATCCAGCAATCCAGTTTTCCATCGCCTTGTCATAATTAACAGAAGCACTAATACTATGGGATTTTTCTTGTTTTAAATCGGGAGATAAAGAGATGCGGGAAATACCTCCGCCTGCAAAGGCGATGTGCAGATCGGCATCAAAAGCTTGAGGTGCTCGAAATCCGGTTCCATAACTAAACCGAAACTGGGTTGTCTCTTTTAATGTATATAACAATGATACTCGTGGATTAAAAACTGGTTGTTCTAACAAATTGTGCTGGTCCATCCGGATACCAGAAAGCAAGGTGACCTGGGGAATAATCTCCCAATCACTTTGAAGAAATAGACCATAGTTCTCGGTTGTCTGATCAACCAAATAATTGTAAGCTGGAATATCATCAAATACATCATCATATAAATATTCGGCTCCCAGTGTGAATACATTTTGTCCGGTTAAAAAATCATCAATTTTATGATTGAGTTGTAAGCCGGTATTAAAGGTAGCTACTGCAGATGTACCGTAAGGTGGATTTTCTAAAAAGGAAATAAATTCGGGTGTTCCTTCGTCGGGTGAAATTCCAGTATAGTGCTTTCGGTCCGTATGCTGCCAGGCTAGATAAGTAATAAAAGAAGTATTGTCATTGTTAAAATTAACTTGATAATCGGCACTTCCCATCCATACGTTATGCGTTCGTTCTTCAGATTGTTGTGTTAGAAAAGCAGGCTTGTCGGTGACCATTTCTCCACCAAACCTATACTCGTCAATATAACTAATACTCAGTTCCAGCTTTTGATTTTTAGCAGGAAGAAAAAAAGCGTTGGTCCCGATAGCTGTATTTTTTATTAACGGAATTTCAGAAAAGTTATCACCATTGGCATCGTAAAAATCCCGCTCCCGACGATTAAAAAAGAAAGATATTCCCGAATTTTTTTGATCCGAGACCACCGTGGTGTTGCCACTGAAAGTATGATCGCTGGTTTGTCCATTAATATTTTGATAATTGTAGTCTATTGCATAACCATTGTTTTTGGGAATTTTGGTGATAACATTTACGGTCCCGCCAATGGCGCTGGATCCGTACAAAGAAGAGCCACCGCCCCGAACCACTTCGATCCGGTCAATCATGTTGACAGGCAGTTGTTCCATACCATATAATCCAGTCAGAGGGCTAAAAACAGGTCTGCCATTAATGAGAATTTGAGAATATCCACCTGCTAAACCGTTCATTCTTAATTGGGTATAATTGCAAGTTTGGCAATCGGTCTCGACCCTTAATCCTGGCTGAAATTTTAAGCCCTCCGAAAGATTACAGGCTTGAACATTCTCCAGGGTTTGACTATTGACAACATTGACAATCACCGGAGCATTGGTCTGTCTGCGTGGTGTTTTTGTAGCGGTAACCACGATGTTATCCAGGAGCATGGTTTGTTCCGTCAAGTGAAAGTCAACCAGCATATCCGGTTGGTTCGCACTTAATGTAATCGATTTTCTGATGGCTGTATACCCAATCATGGAGGCCGTAATCTGGTAGGTTCCATAAGGAATATCCTTAATCGAAAATGCGCCATTCAGATCGGTAACTGTTCCCAAATTCGTATCATCTATTAGAATTTGGGCATATGCTGCGCTACCTTCGGTAGTCCTAATTATTCCGCTTATCATTCCGACCTGTGCTTTTATATTTGAAAAAATACACATTAAGAAAAAGATAGACAAGATCGCTTTTGTATTCATTAAAACCAGTTTGATTTTTCAAAAAAATAGATTTAGTTATACTTAACTAAAAAAGTTAGACAAAGCTAACTATTTTAATTGAATTAAAATACTTAGAATCGTACTTTATCAACATTCCTTATTTAAGTCCCCTACAAATTTTCTGTACATAAACTTTAATAAAATAAGTGTTTTACAATGCGCTTGCTTTGATGTCTTGCCAGAATTTCTTATTTTCAAATTCTATTTAGTAAACTAATATTTCTTTAAAATATTTGTCAATGGAACCGAAAGAAAATCAACAACTTAGAGCGTTATTAGATAATATTCTAGTAGCTATGTCGGAATATATGGAAGAGGAAGGAGTGAAATACAAAAAGCGACATATTAGAAAGTGTTCTCAGATCGTGAAGCTTTTTTTAGAAGAGATTTCTGCAACGCATGACAGACCAGATGGTTTATTAGTGGTCCAGGATACTATTGAACAACTAAACCTTCTAAACCAATCTTGCCGTACGCCCCTCATCGAAACGATGGAACGCGAAGATCTATGCGAAATTATTAATACAGCCTGTGTGATGAAAGGATATTCGGCTGAGAAAGAAGATGTTACGGAGGTATGGCGGGATTGGTAATTAATTTAGACAAGTTATTACTTAATGCACAGTGTACTTAAAAAAATAATGAAAATTAAGAATCCTAACTTCAATATTTGTGGGGTAGTACTTTTAGTTTTATTCCTTAGTGGATGTTTTAATACTAAGTTTAAATATCAGGGAGCGTATCCTGACCGAGACTATCTAAATTTATATAACCTTGAAGAAGTGGGAGAACTCCGTCTGGTCGATGAGCAAATGGTAAGCTATCGCAATAGGATTTATCTCTCTGTTGATCAGGCGCTCCAAGTTACCTTAAATGGATATCCGGTAAATTTAGAAAAATTTGCCGCAGATTTCAGATATATTTATACCAACCCGGATAGACTAGGACACTTACCTGAGCGTCCTGAAAAAGTAGTTATTTTTTACGCGACCGATCTTCCCGCCAATATATTAAAATCCGCTTCTTCTAATATGGAGCAGGAAAGAAGATTGTTGGAAGTAAATGAACTTCAATCTACTGCGAGAAAAATCGTCGAACAACTCAAGCAATCCTATTTTCAAGAATACTTTGGGATGCCATTATTCGGTGCTACGGACGATCAACGGGAAGAGATAGAAAAAATGTTTCCTTTTCATTTAGCCATTTATTCTAGTACTTTTCCTGAAAATGATAATCGTGGAATCACCGCCAAACTTCCGCCTTGGATTACTGATGAAGAAACCTTGAAAGAAAGAAATGTTATTTCCGTATTGGTAAATAAAGAAAATAAATTACTGTTGCGAGGGAAGCCGTTCAAGGTTGAAAAATTGACGGATACCGTGAAAAGCATGATCCTTAATCGATCTCAAAATATTACTTGTCCAGAAAATCCACGAAAGGCAATTGTCTCTCTAAAAAACGATCGAGACACGGACTATGAAGTTTATTTAACGGTTTATAATGCCTTAAAGCGAGCTTATGACGAACTATGGGAAGAGGAGGCGCAATCAATATTTGGAAAATCCTACGATAATTTAAAAAAAGAAGAGATAAGAATGATAAAGCAAAAAATACCCTTTGTCTTATCTGAAGCTGAACCAACTGCATTCGGCGGAGAATGATAGAGGACACGACTATCGCCGGGATTTTGCTTTTCATTTCCTTATTTGCAGGATACGGAGGTGCTTACCTTACTTACCGGCGTGGCCAAATACGACTCGCCTTATTACTGATTATATTGACTGGATTTGGTCTGCGGATTTTTTGTGCGCTCGATCCGATGTTACATCCCTGGGACGAACGCTACCACGCGCTGGTCGCCAAAAATATGATGACCGATCCTTTTATTCCCAAGCTCTATTCTAAGCAAATACTTGATTACGATTATAAAAACTGGTCTGCTAATAAAATCTGGTTACACAAGCAGCCGCTACCTTTGTGGACCATGGCGGCAAGTATGAAAATATTTGGGGTTAGTGAATTTACTTTACGATTACCTTCCGTGATATTATCTACGCTAAGTATTTTTCTAACTTTTTGGATTGGCCAGTTTTTAAGTAAATCTGAAAGAGTAGGATTGATTGCTGCTTTCTTGCTATCGATCAATGGATTGGTAATTGATCTAGCGAGTGGCAGGGTGTCTACGGATCATGTGGATACTTTCTTTATGTCGCTAATAACGATTTCTTTGTTTTTTATTTTATTGAATGTTAAGAAAGGTAAAAAGGTCTGGTTGGTAGTTGCAGGAATAGCGTGTGGTCTGGCTATTTTAACCAAATGGTTGCCCGGGTTAATCGTTTTTCCGCTATACTTTGTCTTGAATTTTAAGAATAAAAACATACTGCATTTATTGACAGAAATGCTACTGATGGCAACGATGACGATCGTGGTGGCCTTGCCCTGGCAACTATATGCCAGCTCCATGTTTCCGCTCGAATACCAATGGGAACAGCATTACAATACTTTGCATTTGACTGAAGCGCTGGAGGGTCACGGAAAACCCTGGTGGTATTTTATCGACCGGATTCGCATAACAGTTAATGAATTGGTATACCTTGTTTTTGGCTGGTTTGTTTACCGTATTTTTAAAGAAAAAAATTATCTTCGGGAATATTTATTTTTATTGGCCTGGATACTAATTCCGTTCCTGATTTTTTCGGCAGCGGCCACTAAGATGCAGGGATATTTACTGTTTACATTTCCGGCTTGGTTTATCGTGGCAGGAATTTTTATTGAAAACCTGCTGCTGAAAAAACCGACTGTAACTATTGTTAAAAAAATTTACATGCTGGTCGTCGGGGCTGTCTTTATACTGGCCTTTCGCTATGGTCTGGAACGAATAAAACCTTTTGAAAATCGTTCAGCGGAAAAACTGTTGAAAAAACAATTAACAAAAACAGTTTATCCTGAAAATACTGTTTTGTTTAATGAGGCTAATCCAATTGAGTGGATGTTTTATAATGAAGGATTGGCCTATCCGGTGCGACCGGAGAATGAGTTGGTGGACTCATTACAAAAAGCGGGTTGGTTGATATACGCACAATAAATTTTTACGAACAGGTGAATTTAGTTTTTAATCTGCGAATACTTTTTTTTAATTTTTTCTTAAAATAACAGTGCGGTAACTTTTTAGATTAGCTAATTTTTGAGATTAACTTTCAAATAGGGATTGTTTTTTCGCTGTTAGCTGGTTAGCAGTTGGCTAGTTGGCTTCCCTCATTCGTGAAATACGTTGAAGAGAAGCCAACTAGCTAATAGCCAACAGGCTAACAAGCCAAATTTTTAATGCAATCAACTCCAAATTAAAAGTTACCGAACCATTGTTAAAAAATACATTTATATAATGAAAAGTGACAACCCGCTATATGGACTTTCTAGCAAAGATTTTTCCGTAGTTATACCTGAAGAGGGTAGCATGTTTCTACAAGTATTAAGAGAGAAGTGTGGGTTGTTAGAAATTTTGAAAGAGGCCGATGACGACCGATTGGTTTTTTACTTTTATTATAAAGAAGTAGATCAGACGCCTGGTGTTTCTGAGGTAGAACTAAAGGATTGGATCAATCGTCAGGGGACTTCGGTTTTTATTGCAGACGGGGAATCACAGGCGTATAAGAATTGGGAGCGGTTGATTCATTCTAAACAATCATCCAGTGTGGTTTTGGCAATCACTATGATTAATACTATTTATAGACCAGAACCAAAGTATTTTTCTTTGCTAATGGCGGCGCAGCATTCTGGTGATTCGCAGGTCAATTCACTTGCGAGCCAGATTTTAAAACAGTATACCAGGGAGAAAGGATATAACCGCACCTTGGTTCGGAGGATAATAAATTTCTATTTTGTAAGAAAAGAAGATCCATTTAACCTTTATTTTGATTTGAATTATTTCATATATTGGCGATGGATGTTTCAGAAAGATACGATGTTTAACGAAGGGAAAGTGTTGTATCTTTCATCTAAAAATATTCAGCTAATAGACACGGAAGATTGTTTTCAGGAAATTCTACCCAAAATGGATCAGCTATTTATTCGTTTGGAAGACGGTGCAAAATTAGCGTGTATCAGTAATGCGCTAAGTAAAAAACCAAACCTCAATGGAATAGATGTTTTTTCAGATCACGACTATTATCTGGAAGAAGAAGAGATGAATTATCTAAACCGACCACATTTACTCATGGAGAATTTTATCCTTCCAAAGATTCCAAAGGATGCGTTTGTCTTCGATATAGTAAATTCTCTGGATGTCCGATTTGATAGAGAATTGACCTTTAACGATGCCTTTTTTCCGAATGTTACCACCTTGGCTTTAACTGGTACCAAGATAGATCACCTAGCAGTTTATTCTATTTTCAGTGCGCTGAAAGAACTACGAATATCGTTGAAAGAACAAACCAATCTTCCTGACTTTATTTATCGCTGCGAAAATTTAACAAAATTTGAAATTCAACACACCACGGTTGAAAGTATTTTACCAAAGTTTCAGCAACTGGCCAGTCTCAAATCTATTAAACTGTTAAGCGTTAACTTTTTGGAATTTCCAACTGCCTTTTTTCTAGCACCCGAGTTGGAAGAAATTACGGGGCTTAGCGAGCCTGCGGATGGCAACTACCGAATTCCTGCGCAGGGTATCGACAGTAAAATCCATACGATAATTTGGAAGAGAAAATCTTTAAATAAGTTTCCTTACGCGTTGGCGGCACTCAAACAATTGAAAATTATGAGAATCACTAACTCGGAAATCACAGAGATTGATGATAGGATCGCCGATTTTATCTCTTTGGAAGAATTGCATCTGGATTATGGTAGATTGGATAGTATTCCTGAAAGTATCCTGTTATTACCAAATGTTAAAATCATTAGCTTTTATAAAAATAATATTATTTCCGTATCTCATAAAATGAGTCGTGCTATTATTGAGCGCGGGATAACCCTTAAACTGGAAGGCAATCCCCTCAGGCATTTACCAGAAATTCCTGATGATTATCAATTGGAGGATCATGGCCGTGACTCAAAACAGGGTTGGGTCACAACGGATCACCGAACCAATTCAAGCGTTTTCTATGATAAAGTAATGACGGTATTTAACGGAAGGTTTAGAATTTATGAGCCAGTTGAAGGTATGTGATTTATATTAGAGCATGTCTAAATTTCCATTAACTGAAAATTAATATTTTATGAACCTGACTTCCTAAAAAAGAACTTGTTTAGCTCGCTAAACGCATTATTCTTTAGTTCGCCAAAACCATTTGCGTATTATCCAGCGTGCTGTGGAATGGGAGACGGAATTGATCGTCTTTCCAGAGTTGTCACTGACGGGATACGAACCGACGCTGGCAAAAGGTCTCGCAAGGGAGGTGAGTGATCCGACCTTTTATCCAACGAATGGTTTATGCCAAGCAAATAGTATTTCATGCGCTCTTACTTGATGTTAAAATCTATCGTTCATCCTTTCCCATAATTCGACAAATAGCGCTGTATTTTTATCCTGTCTTATTTTAGAAATTAATTCCCCCTTTTTCTCACTCCAAAAACGTAAATTTATTATTAACTCTTCCTTAGTTAAATTTAACATCATTATTTCATAAATAAAAATTTAATACTGCCAACTCTTTTTTAGTGGATCAATCCTAATCCCAATTCCGACTACTCAATCACCACCAAGGTCGCTCTCCGGACCACATCCAGCGTTACACCGTAAAGCAGATGTCCCGCAAATTCGTTCCAGGCATAATCTATCCGAACTTCAACAGGGTAGGGCTCCAGACCCATCATCGGGATCGTGCTACCGTGCGTCAACGCATAAAAAACCAAACTAAATGGTAGTCCAAGCCCATTCGCTACCGTTGGAGTATCGGCAGCCAAGCCACCATAAAGCGCACCGACAGAAGTTCCAAAAGTCCAGTGAATGACATCACTCACCATGGCTTCATCTTCTTTCTTTACGGGCATTTCACCCAATGAGGTTTTAATCTTGTTCGCCAACACTACCGGCGGCGTATCTGTCTCTTCACTGCGAACGGGATATTTACTTTCCCACAATGTCTTCACAGCCGTAGCGGCAATACCGCCAAGAATTCCAGCGCAAATTCCTTTTATCAATCTTCTGTTTTCCATTTTCATTTTTTTTTAAACCTTTTCAATTTGTTGTAGCTCCGAAAATCAATGCACTATAATCTCCAATCGTGACACTCCCTTTCAATGGTGATCCGTCATAGCTTTCTTTTGAAATCTTAATATCTGAAACTGGAAAATCGTCGAATTTTTTACTATATCCCTCCCAACCACTATTGAATTTCAAAGACCATTTAGCATTTACCGGAATACCAAAGTCGTAGTTTTCGTGAGATTGACTAGAAAAATTAAATATCACAATAACCCCGTCTTCCGCTGGATTTTCAAAAAAGCGAAGCATTACCAGGATTTTATTTTGTTGATTAATGTGTAATATCCGGGTATGCTGTCCAGTTAAACCTTTGGTCGTTCCATCTCTATTCCTTCGCAACCGAATCAGGTCTTTATATAAATTATGAATGCCGCAGAATTTTTTTAGTCTTTTCCAGTCAATGGGATCCTGATCACTAAACCATTTATCTTCCAGTAATTCCTGCCCCTGAAATAACATCGGAATTCCCGGAGCGGTCATCATCAGGGCTGCACCAAGCGTAGATTTTTTCTGACTAAAATATTCAGCTACATTATCATTCGCTATCTCCTCGGTAACTCTTGCCTGTCCGTTAGCGATTTCATCGTGAGATTCGGTATAAATAACTCGACTGAAAACAGTATTACTGTAAGTATTGTATAATGCATTTTTTATGCTGTCCATATTTCGGTGTGCATCCTCCGCCGCGATGAGTGCTTCCCGTACGGGATGTACAAAATCTGCGTCCCATTGTGCACCAAAACCGCAACCGCCATTTTCTACTTTATCGGTAATAAAATCATGGCTGTGTAAATCTTCGGCAATCATTAATTTATGTGGATACTTTGCGGTCACTGCTCCATTGATCCATTTTAACAAGGAGAACCCTTCCGGAATATCATCGCTACCGTCGTCTATTCCTTTCACAGAACGCATGTACGGAATCATATCCATTCGCAGTCCATCGCAGCGGTAATCTTCCAGCCACATCATGGCATTTTCAAAAATATAGTGACGAACTTCCTCACGGCCATAATCGGGACGCGTGTCTCCCCACGGAGTATCAGAACGCCAGTCATTATAAAAATATATACCTCCTTTGTCATTTTCTGACCATCCGTCAAACTGCCATATTCCTAAATCACTCGGGCCAAAATGATTGTAAACTACATCCAAAATGACGGCAATACCATGTTTGTGGGCCGCTTTAACAAAATCCTTAAACCCCTTTACACCACCGTACGCAGTTTCGATTCCATAAGGATGTGCAGGATTATACCCCCAGGAATAGTCACCCGCAAATTCTGCAATTGGCATGATTTCTACCGCATTAATACCGAGGTCCTGTAAGTATTTTAATTTTTTAATGGCGGAAGCAAAGGTGCCAGGCTTCCCTTTTTTTTCTACATTAAAAGTACCGATGTGCATTTCGTATATAACGAGTTCGTTCCAGTTGGCAATTTGAAAATCATCTTCTCCCCAGTCATAATCGGTATCAACAATTATAGAATTTCCTACAGAATTGGTCAGCTGACGGGCGTAAGGATCTGGACGGTGGAGCATTTCGCCTGCTTGCGATTCAATTATATATTGGTATTCGTCGCCTACTCCGGCATCGTTGGTTTCGACAAACCAGTAACCATCTCCTTCGTTTTGCATTGGAAGATTTTTCGGTTGCCAGTCATTAAAAGTACCCGAAACAGCCACGGATTTTGCGTGGGGTGCCCATACCCGAAAGAAGGTTTTATCTCCGCGTTTTTGTACGCCCATTTCAGAACGGGGGAAAGTTTTTACGATGGTGTTCATAATTGTATGTATTTAAAAAAAAAGATTCGTTTAGTATTTAAACCAAACGAATCTTTAAGAAACCTTATAAAGTGATTAGGCTAAATTTTCTCTAACCTTCATTTCTTCCAGTGCTGCGCTAATTTTATCACGCTGTTGCACTACTACATTTCTGGCAGTACTACCCGCAGGTAATGCATTGACTACTTCATTATAATGCTCAAGAGCATGCTCTTCACCACGTACTACCTCTTCCAGAATGGCTTCGTCGTCACCCTGATCGCTCAAAGTTTCCTTGATCGCAATCCAGGTACGGTGAAGGCCGGCAGCAACGGAAGAACCTTTTTCAACCTTGCCACCCAACTTTGCAATTTCGTCTTTAATCTCGTGACCGAAATCATAACGCTGCTGGGCATAGTTTGTAAATTGCGTTTTTAATGTTGCATGATCTGCTCTTTCTGCTACTTGTTTATACCCTGCTTCGGCATCATAATTAGCAGTTATTAATTCATTTAATTTGCTTACTTGATCTTGATTATTCATGATGAAAGTTTTTATTGTTATTCAATGTCTCTGTAACGAGTAACCTGTCTGGATGTTCATTCGTGTTTTGTTTTTCTAAAAAAAAATATAAATTTTATTAGAAATAATAATTGCATAACAAAACAACTTTGCATTTCTAAGTGAAGCATTCCAAACTTTCTATCTCTCTACCCGTTTTCCGTAAATCCGGGATAGCAAGTCATCCCGCCATCCACAAACAAGGTAGTGCCCGTAATGTAATCAGATTCATCCGAAGCCAGCCAGGCTGCTACCGAACCAATATCGGACGGTTCACCGATTCGATCATAAGGAATTAATTTTTTTAAATTTCGCATCCCTGATTTACTACTCCAGACCGATTCGTTGATCGGCGTACGGATCGCGCCGGGAGCAATACTGTTTACTCGAATTTTTTGTTTGCCATATTCTTGTGCCAGGGATTGCATCAGCATAATCAGTCCACCTTTTGCGGCAGCATAATTAACATGTCCCGCCCAGGGAATTATTTCATGTACGGAACTCATGTGAATAATTTTTCCCAAAGCGCAAGAAATATCGCTACGCATACCGCGATTTAAAAACTCCCGGATCGCTGCGCGGGCGCATAAAAATTGTCCAGTTAAATTAACATCGATGACGCGCTGCCATTGTTTTAATTCCATTTCTTCGAAAGGAGCATCGATTTGAATTCCTGCGTTGGCTACCAGAATATCTACCGTTCCAAATTTTTTAATGGTCTTTTTAAACATGGCGGTTACCTGTTTTTCCTTGCTCACATCACACTTGTGAATAATGGCATCGGCCTCGCCATCCATTTGCGAAATATCGTGGGCGACCTCTTCCGCCTCTGTTTTATCAGAATAATAATTAACGACCACTTTGGCGCCATCCATCCCCATTGCCAGCGCGACCGCTTTTCCAATTCCGGAATTTCCTCCGGTTACAATACAAGTTTGACCATCTAGACGGTTATTGGGTTTCTGAGCCATTGATTATGTTTTGAAGCCATACAATTATTTTGTGTAGGTAGGGCTGGATTGAAAAATGGGGCAAAAAAACATCACAGATTCAACGTTTTTTAACTATTTGACAAACAGGGAAGGACGGGTATTGTTCAGCCGATTTTTGGTTTTTAAAACGGCTCCAGAAATTGGATGTTGGCAATATTTTCATTTGTTGTTTTCTCAAATAAAGTATAAAGCAAACCATCTTTTAATCCGACCCCGGGAACTATGATCGAATCCGCTCCAGTCAACTTCATGGCTTTGCCGTAAATTTCGGCAGCGGGAACAATAACATCTGCGCGGTCAGGATTTAACTTTAGAATACTAATTCGTTTTTCATAGTCAAACTCATTAACGTACACACGTAATGCGTTTAATTCGGTCAGACTAATGCTATTATTGTTACTATTTTTTTGGTGAGAAAGTTTAAATAATTTATTAATATTTCCGCCGGTTCCAACGGCAATAATTGGCGTACCAACAATATTTTTTTCTTGATTCAACCAGGTCTTCATATCAGAAAATATGTTTTTTCGCTGTGTTGTTGTTAAAGTACGAACAGAACCGATTTTAAAAGATTGACTGTTTATTTTCTTTTTATTTCTGTATAAATTCAATTCTGTACTTCCGCCTCCTACGTCAATATGAATATAATTTTTATTATCCAGATAAGGAACGATGGCTTTACTTAGCATCTCTGCTTCTTCTTTGCCGGAGATAATATTTATTTTCAAATCAAAATAGGTGCCGATGGTCGTCACGATTTCCAGGCCGTTTTCTGCTTCTCGCATCGCAGAAGTAGCTACGGCAGTATAAGCATCTGCTTCGTATAAGTTGATAAGCAACTTATACGTACGCATCAAATTTTCAAATTTTATTTTAGTTGGTTCGCTAATAATTCCATTCTTGAAAACATCTTTTCCCAACCGTAACGGAAATCGTAAATATTGTAGTTTTTTAAAACTAACCATATTCTCCTCCTGAATTACTCGAATAATTTGTAGGCGGATCGCATTGGATCCGATGTCAATGGCCGCAAGTATCATATAAATCTATTTTAGAATAAAAATCTATTCTGTGCACTAAAATTCCGCCGCTACCTCCACCAATATCCGTTCTCTTGTCACCGGATGATAAAATTCCAAACGTTCTGCGTGTAAATGTAAACGTTCTGCTTTTGTTCCGTAAAGATCATCACCGACAATCGGACAGCCCAGGCCCAATGTATGCGCCGCGTGAACGCGCAATTGATGGCTACGCCCGGTGAGTGGATAAAAGTAAACTTTTGTATGCGTATCGGTTCTATCAATTACTTCCCAATCCGTCACGGCAGATTTTCCATCTTCGTAACAAATTATTTGGTGAGGTCGATTATCGTAGTCGGTCCGTAACGGTAAATCAATTCGTCCCGCCTCTCCCTTGACCACTCCCTGAAGCAATGCAATATACCTTTTTTTTATCGTTCTATTGATAAATTGGTTTTGTAGAAATTTATGATTTTCTGGATTTTTGGTGAGTAATAAAATACCCGAAGTATGCATATCCAGCCGGTGAATAATCATCGCCCCGTCTACTTCCGGATACCGTTGGTGCATCCGATTTTGTACGGAGTCCGGAATGAATTTACCAGGCGTAGAAAGCAGCCCGGAAGGTTTGTTAACCACAACTACTTGATCGTCTTCAAAAATAATTGGTAAATCTTTTTCGCGAGCCGGATTAACCAGCAGTGGGTTTTTGTCTACTTCCATACCCGCTAGCATGTGGGTGAGAATGGGTTGGCACTTGCCCATGCAAGCGTGGTAATGCTGGCGATGAAGACGTACAGCTGAAGCAGGAGATTTTCCCCACCAAAATTCTGTCAGGGCGATCGGTGTCAGTTGATGCATAAACGCATATTGTAACAGTTTGGGTGCGGCACATTCTCCGGCGCCGGATGGTTTAGGCAGGTCGGCAAAAATTTCGTGCAGGTTTTTTTTTTCACCTAGAATGTTTAGAAAACGATAATGTGTAAATAGTCCATCTTGTAATTGTACCGATTTTTCTTTTCGGGCGTTCCGTAATTCAGCAATTTCATTTTCCAGTTTTAGCAGGGGAATAGATTGTTGGTTTAATTCAGAAAGAAGTTGATTTTCGACATCGCGCACTTGATTTCTTTTGGCAATACTTTCTTTGCCGAGGGTGTCCAAAAGTAGCTCATAATCTTCGGCTGACAATTTCTTTTTGCCGATAGTTCTACGATGTTTGCGATCCGCTTTGGCGGCCCGTTGTGCTGATTTTAACCGATGGATTTTTTGGTTAACAAGCTCTTTTTCTTTTTCTACAATATTTTGTAATTTTAATAATTCAGGATTTTTTTCCAATCGCTCAATTCGGGCCGTCATAACATTTAGTTCTTTTGAACCATCTATATAAAATTCCCCACCGGGATACGCATCAAAAGTATTTGGAACGAAAAGGTCCGGTGTTTTTTTACCCAGCATTTTACCCGAAAAAGCTGAAAGGAAACCCATTTCACCCGCTTTATTCTTTACTACTAAAACACCAAACATCTTACCTACTGCATCGGGCGTATCTGGGTTTTTAATACCAAAATTATGAAATGATGGTTCCTGTTTTTCTAAATAGTGCTGTAATTGTTCGGCTGCTATTTTAGCCAGAGGATGTGTTTCATAATAAAAAGGGAAAGTGAATTTCTCTGGTAGCGGTATCGCTTCAATTGAGACCTTAAAATTGGTGAAACGGACTTGTTTTTTTGTATTCATTTTTGAAAATTTCCTTTGGGAATGGATTGATCTATTTAATTCTCATCCCTAATATTCCTGAACTTCCAAAATTAATGAAATATCTGAAACTGTACCGTTTAAAACTATGTTTTCTCGAAAGTCCTGGTTATACAAGTCTAATACCAAAACTACGCCATCACGACCTCCTTTTGCATTTCCACCTCATGTCCGTAAATCGTAGCTGCTACCGCAAAAATAAACGGGATCAGAATGGGGCCAATTACTGGAATACTCATACCGGCACTGGCGAGAATCCCAAAAGTCGTGGCTGCACCAAGATGGGTTTGAATACGTATAGAGCTACGTTTAATTGAAAAGTGATACTGCTCCAGATAATTGTCCAGGAAAGCAAATCCCAGAAAAAAACTGTAGACAAAAAACATGATGAAATTGGTCATTTTGGATAAACCCAGAATCCCAAAAACAACGGAAACAAAAATATAAATGAGTAAACCAAAAATCCATTTATGAGCCATCACTTTGATCATTCTTATTTGAGCACGGGAAAATTCTTTTACAGTTAAAATACGATTTTCATTTTTTAGAATATTATTGGTGCCAACCGCGAAATGAAAAATCAGAATTTCTAAAAATATTAGAATCAGAAATTTATAACTACCTGAAAAGAGCGGTTTATGATTTTCTTCCAGTTTCTCTTTCGTCTCAGACAAAGTTTTTTTACCTCGCAGCAGATTTTCTCTTGATTCTTCCGGTAAGCTAAGCGCCGCGTCTTCCAATGCTTTGCTACCAACATCAAAGCCTTCGGTAGGAATCTCTATATCTATGGCTATTTTATTCGGGGCAAAATAATCATGAATATCATTGTAGAGTGTTACCGATAGGGTACCCATAATCAGGATAGTGATGACTATGATCCATTTGTGATCGAAGAATCCTCTCCAGAGTTGGTGCTTTTTTATAAAAGCGGGAGTTTTTAAGAGTACCCTTAAAGCTACGGGAACTTGTGCCAAATTATCTGTGGAGCTAATATGAGAAAGATTAAATTTCATTGGTTGTCAAAGTTGGTTCGTACTGTATTCTATGACAATTTAGGAAATTATCTGCTTTTTTTCGATTAATGGCGCCAGAAAACGGATGAACATCTAAATGTTCCTGCTCGGAGCTGCGGTCGTGCAGCCAACCCCTATTACGCGTGGGCATCCGAAAAAATAATTTTATAAATTTTACCACAAAGCCAGTTGCCCGCCGGATAATACAATGCAAAAAACAAGGCCATTCCTAAACTGAAATTTCGAATGTTAAAGAGTTGGTCAAGTAAATTATCAGGATAAGCGTAAGAAGACTGAAGTGCATAACCGCCAAATTCTAAAAGTCCCATCGTCACCAGACCGTAGGCGTACTGCTGATGAAAAGGTAGATTGCGCAAGATCAAAGAAATCGGAACCATATACAAAAGGTAAACTGTAATGACTTGCCACCAATAGGTAAATCGTGCGATTTTTACCATCGAACCGAATTCATTCATGCCCATTCCCCAAAGAAAATAGACAACGATATAAACTAAAATCAAGCGTCTGTCAACGTTTAGTTTTTTCTTTGCATAAGCGATAAAATCCTTGATCATTATTTTAATTTATTAAATCGATGAAAGGGAGAATCCACCGTAATTTCCATGGTGCGTTAGCGAACAGGCAATAGGTAATGGTTTTTTTTTGTAGAAAATTTCAGGAATATTATGCTGGTTTTTTTCTACCGTTAAGTCTATTTTATTCAGTTGCTTTTTTTGCACTAAAAAATCCAGTAATTTATCCCGGACAAAGGTAGTTTGGAATTGGTAATTTTTCTCGGATAGAAAAAAGATAGCTGTCTCCGTCGGAATATTTACATTAGAAAAAGCAGTCGAAAAGATATATTCAGGATGAATAATAGAGGTAGTTTCTACAACCAGTCCTTGAATGGTAACCTGACCGTGGGTAGGGGAGTAGCATTCACAAATTACTTTGGCTGGATAAAAACCTTTGATTGGCGTCGCAGTTTTTTGCAAATAAAATTTATAGGCACTCTCTTTCATACTCCACATTCGCCAAACAGTTTGAAAAGGGTTGGACGATGTGTGGAGAAGCCGCTGTTCTTCCGGAGAAAATACTTTATTCAAAAAACCAGGTCGCTCCCAATTAGAGGTTAAGCTGGCTTCTTTTAAATCGACGATATCATTTCCGATCACTTTAAAGGGCGCTTGTTTTTTCCCGAATAACTTCCAGTGCTGCTTTTACATTGAGCATACGATCCATGGAATCATTGTCAATTTCGATGTCAAATTTATCTTCCACGTCCAGAATAATATCCACTAGATTAGCAGAATTTATTTTCAAGTCATTAATAAAATCTGTCTCTTCAGTCAAATTATCAAAAGCTTCCTGGTTTTGAATATAAGGCTGTATAATAGTTTTTAAATCTGCCAGCATTTTTTCGTTATTACTCATAATTCAAATTTTTTAAAAATAATACAACCGTTCACATCGCCAAACCCAAAACTGGCTTTGGCTACAATATTTACCGATTGGTGGATCGTCTTTTGTGGTATCTTTTCGTGGCCAATCAACGCCTCAATCTCCGGATGCAGATCCTCGCAATTGATAGAAGGAAAAATAAAACCATCTTTTATTTGCAACACACTCGCCACACTTTCAATAGAGCCGGAGGCAGATAAACAATGTCCCGTCGTGGATTTTAAGGCATTAATATAAGGAAAATCTGTACCACTCAACTGCAATGCTGTTGCCCAGTTTTGGATTTCCACAGGATCTTTGATGGTGGCCGTCAGGTGACCATTAATAGTATCAATATCTACCGCTGCGATTCCAGCGTCGGTTATCGCTTCCTTAATACAACGCTGTACTGCATCCGAATTAGGTGCAGTCATCGTTCCGCCGTTCCGCTGTCCGCCCGAATTAACGGATCCACCGATGATCTCTGCGTAAATAATCGCATTTCTCGCCTGCGCAGTTTCCAGCGATTCCAGTACGAGCGCCCCTGCGCCACTGCCCGGTACAAAGCCGGATGCCGTGGCACTCATCGGTCTCGAACCCGATTTGGGCGACTCATTGTGTCGGCGGGTAAGTACCCGCATTGCATCAAAACCGCCCCAGACGTACGGCCCGTCCTCACTACTGCTACCGACTAACATTCGTTTTGCTTTTCCTAATTGTATTCTGTCGTAGCCCATTAGCAAAGCTTCGGTACCCGTTGTACAGGCCGAAGAATTGGTAGTGACCTGATTTCCCAAGCCGAGCATTCCACCGAGATAAGCACTCACACCACTGGCCATTGTTTGCGCAACCACGGTACTACCCAGTCGTCTTACTTTGTGGTCATCTACCCCATAAATAGCTTCCCGAAATCTTTCGACGCCCGAAGTGCCCGCTCCAAAAATGGTTCCGCTTTCAAAATCCGTTCGATCTGTTATCTCCAGACCTGCGTCTTTCCAGGCATCTACCCCCGCAATACATCCGTAAAGAATACTGGCACTGTTAAAATTTCGCAGTTGTAATTCTGTAAAATACTCCCGCTTTTTTTCTTCCGAAATATTGGGAATGCCACCGATGCAGCAAGAGAATCCGAGGTCTTTAAGATGCGGATAAAATTCGATTCCGGAAGTGCCGGATTTGAGCGCCGTGGTAAATGCGTCCAGTCCTGTACCGTTCGGTGCAACCACGCCCATCCCTGTAATGACCACTCTGCTTTTCATTGTTTCTCTTTTAAATTTTTATTGCTGGTGCTTTGGCACTAGTGCTTTCGGAACTAAATTTCTATGTATAAAGGTTAAGGGTGCTTGATAGATCTGATGGTGTGTTTATTTCATGG
>ENA-ORXR01001651-ORXR01001651.1-marine-metagenome-genome-assembly--contig:-NODE-1651-length-23119-cov-3.864552_pt1 | contig 23119 bp, 18 predicted proteins | sample MGYA00237866_ERZ511479 | MGnify/ENA metagenome assembly ERZ511479 | reverse complement strand
ATGCTCCATGCATTATCTTCATCGATGAAATCGATGCCGTTGGTCGCAAGCGTGGCGCTGGTGTTGGCGGTGGCCACGATGAACGTGAGCAAACGTTGAATCAGCTATTGGTTGAAATGGATGGCTTCGAAGGGACTGAAGGCGTCATTGTTATTGCTGCAACCAATCGCCCTGATGTACTTGACCCGGCTTTACTAAGACCTGGTCGCTTTGATCGTCAGGTCGTTGTTCCATTACCAGATGTTCGTGGTCGTGAGCAAATCCTGAAAGTGCATATGCGTAAGGTGCCGTTAGGTAACGATGTGAAGCCTTCTCTATTAGCCCGTGGTACGCCTGGATTCTCTGGTGCTGACTTGGCAAACCTTGTTAATGAAGCTGCTCTGTTCGCCGCTCGAACTGAGAAGCGCACCGTCAACATGGAAGAGTTTGAAAAGGCAAAAGATAAAATTATGATGGGCGCCGAACGCAAGTCCATGGTTATGAACGAGAAAGAAAAACGTAACACCGCATACCACGAAGCGGGCCACGCGATTATCGGACTCAAGGTACCGGATCATGATCCGGTCTACAAAGTGACGATTATTCCTCGTGGCCGTGCCCTTGGTGTGACCATGTTCCTTCCTGAGGAAGAGCGCTTTAGTCATAGTAAAGAGTCCTTGGAAAGCCAAATCTCAACTTTATTTGGTGGACGTCTTGCTGAAGAAATAATTTTTGGTAAGGACAGCGTCACAACGGGTGCTTCAAATGATATCGAGCGTGCTACTGCTATCGCACGCAATATGGTGACCAAGTGGGGTCTCTCTGAGAAGCTCGGACCACTGGCTTACAGCGAAGAGGAAGGTGAAATTTTCTTAGGTGGCGCTACCACGTCTCACAAGCAGATGTCTGACGAAACCGCTCAGGCAATTGACTCTGAAGTGCGTTCGTTTATCGATCGTAACTATGATCGGGCTGAAACGATACTCAAAGAAAACCTTGATACACTTCATCTCATGGCTGAAGCGCTAATCAAGTACGAAACAATTGATAGTGATCAGATTAAGGAAATCATGAGTGGCAAGCCACCTACTCCTCCAGAGGGCTGGAATGATGATGATAATCCTGAAGATGGTGGGGACGGTGGAATAGCCGTTGAAGAGAACGCGGATGACATAGACGAAGTTGTCAACGCAGATCCTGCTAGTTCACACTAATAGAAAACAGATCAAGGTGTGATCAGTCTATTACTGATCACACCTTAGCCAAGAAACAGTTTTATCCTGTATAATATCCTACAATAAATAATCGCTGAAACGACTTGGTATCAACCAAATCATGTTGGATTTAATCGCTAATGCTTCAGTAAAAATAAACAAAACAAGGAAATTAAAGAAATGGGCAGAAAGTACTTCGGAACCGATGGCATTCGCGGTGAGATCGGCACCTATCCAATGACGCCAGACTTTGTTTTAAAACTCGGCTGGGCAGCGGGTAAAGTACTTGCCAATCAAAAAAATCCGCTCGTTGTCATTGGTAAAGACACCAGAATCTCTGGCTATATGCTTGAATCAGCACTAGAAGCGGGCTTAGTTGCGGCAGGAGTCAATATAAGACTTCTTGGACCGATGCCAACGCCAGCGATTGCTTATTTGACTAAAACCTTTAGAGCATCTGCCGGTATTGTCGTCAGTGCGTCACACAACCCCTATCAAGATAATGGTGTAAAATTCTTTTCTGCTAACGGTACCAAGCTAGCCGATGAGACAGAGATGGCGATTGAAAGTTATCTTGAGCAAGACATTGTCACAGTTAAGTCTTCTCAGCTGGGTAAAGTGGTTCGCGTGAATGATGCAGGTGGTCGCTATATCGAATTTTGCAAGCGCGCGCTCCCTCCAGAGCTCAAACTCGAAGGTTTAAAAATCGTTGTGGATTGCGCCAATGGTGCAACCTATGATGTTACACCGCATGTTTTAGCAGAACTTGGTGCTGATTTAATCACCATCGCCAACTCCCCTAATGGTCGAAATATCAATGAGGAATGTGGAGCTACTTCACTCGACATGCTTTGTAAACAAGTTCTGCTACACGAGGCTGACATAGGTATCGCTCTGGATGGGGATGGCGATCGGTTGATGATGGTGGATCACACTGGTGCTGTTATAGACGGTGACGAAATACTCGCTATCATTGCCAAGCATCGCTTGAAAGATAAGACAGCTGGAAAAAATATAGTTGGCACCCTAATGAGCAACCTTGGGCTTGAGCAGTCTATTCAGGGGATGGGATTGAACTTCCATCGAGCCAAAGTTGGGGACCGTTATGTTATGGAAAAACTGTTAGAACATGATGGTCTTTTAGGCGGAGAATCATCCGGCCACATCATCATACGAGATAGAATCGAAACAGGTGACGGAACCATTGCGGCGCTTCAGGTTTTACAAGCGGTTATTGAAACAGGGCGCTCGTTACATGAACTTAAACATGTAATGACAAAATACCCTCAAACATTAATCAATGTCGACCTCAGTGGCTCCGTAGAGGTCGATAATAACAGCCGGATACAACAATCTGTTCAAGACGCTGAGTCTCAACTCGGTGATCGCGGACGCGTCCTACTTAGAGCATCCGGAACCCAGCCGCTGATCCGCGTAATGGTTGAAGGCCAAGATGAGGATGAAACAAATATGCTTGCCTCAGGAATCGCTGAGGTCGTTGCAGCAGAAGCAGCTTAGGGAAAACATCTCAAAAAAAGCGGCTGGCCAGTAACCCTGCCCAGCCGCTCCTCACTGCTATTATTCTGATTCAAACAATCGAAGTAACACTAATTTATCGGTAACTGTCTATACTGGGGCAAGAACAGACTAAATTCCTATCCCCAAATACATTGTCGACGCGGCTAACGGTCGGCCAATATTTGCTAACGACTGAAACACCGGCTGGAAACACTGCCTGATCCTGAGTATATGCTCTCTCCCAACCGCCTGTTAAATCCTTGATAGTATGGGGTGCGTTGACCAATGGGTTATCTTCGATAGACCATTCGCCAGAGTGTACTTTACTAATCTCTTCACGTATTGCGATCATCGCATCACAAAAGCGATCCAACTCAGCTTTTGACTCAGATTCAGTAGGTTCAATCATTAATGTCCCAGCGACGGGAAAAGACATGGTTGGCGCGTGGAAACCGTAATCCATTAAACGCTTAGCAATGTCTTCTTCAGAAATACCCATCTCAGCTTTAATCGGACGGATATCAATAATGCACTCATGTGCCACTCGTTCATTCTCACCTTTAAACAAGATAGGGTAATGCCCAGTTAAACGAGTCATAATGTAATTGGCATTGAGAATCGCTAACTCGGTGGCACGTTTAAGGCCGTTGCCGCCCATCTGCTTAATGTAAGCCCACGAGATTGGCAGTATTGCTGCACTACCATAGGGCGCTGCCGAAATCGCGCTGTTGCCAAGCTCCTTGTTATCGACAGAACTAACCACATGACTCGATAGAAATGGAGCCAGATGTGCCTTAACACCAATTGGCCCCATGCCCGGACCACCTCCACCATGGGGGATACAGAACGTTTTGTGTAAATTCAAATGCGAGACATCAGAACCAAATTTACCCGGCTTACACACACCGACTTGAGCATTGAGATTGGCACCGTCCATATAAACCTGACCACCATGCTGATGGGTGATTTCACAGAGCTCAACGACCGCCTCTTCAAATACGCCATGAGTTGATGGATAAGTAATCATGACACTTGAAAGGTTCGCTGCGTGCTCTTCAGCTTTAGCCCGAAAATCCTCTATGTCAACATTACCATTGCTATCACATTCCACAATCACTACCTTCAGACTGGCCATCGCCGCTGAGGCTGGATTAGTCCCATGCGCAGAGCTTGGGATAAGACAAACATTACGGTGCCCCTCTCCACGGCTTGCATGATAACGACTGATGGCAACTAGCCCAGCATACTCACCCTGAGCACCTGAGTTTGGCTGACTTGAAATGGCGTCATAGCCAGTAATTTCTGTCAGATACTCTTCTAATTCAGCGATCATCTTGCGATAGCCTACTGTTTGCTCTTTCGGAGCAAACGGGTGAATATCGGCAAACTCTGGCCAAGTGACAGGCAACATCTCACTAGTAGCGTTGAGCTTCATAGTGCACGACCCCAGAGGAATCATGCCATGAGTTAGTGAAAAATCCTTGTTTTCCAAGCGTTTGAGGTAACGCAGCATCTCAGTCTCAGAATGATAGGAATTAAACACGGGATGAGTCAGATACTCAGTATCTCGCTGATATTGCTCAGGGATCGTGGCGATAGAATCAATGCAGGCAGCATCAAGAACGTCTAATGCCAAACCATGCCCAGCACCCAGCAAAATCTCTAACAGTGCATCGATATCAGCGCGTGTTTTACGCTCGTCAAAGCTTAAACTAATCTTATCCTCATCTAACAGCCGCAAATTGATTCCAGCGGCTAATGCTCGTTGATAGACTTTGTCTCTGTCACCGCCAAGATTCACCGTTATCGTATCAAACCAACTACTGTTTTCTAACTTAAAGCCTTTTTGTGTTAATGCCGTTGCCACTATATTAGCCATTCGGTGAATGCGTTGGGCGATCTGCTTGAGGCGCTCTGGGCCATGATATACCGCATAGAGCCCTGCCATGTTGGCAAGCAACGCTTGAGCCGTGCATATATTCGAGGTAGCCTTGTCCCGACGGATATGTTGTTCACGCGTTTGCAGCGCCATACGCAACGCTGTATCACCCTTCTTATCCACAGACACACCGATTAAACGACCCGGCATTGTCCGTTTGAACTTATCACGAACCGCAAAAAATGCAGCGTGTGGACCACCAAAACCCATCGGCACACCAAAACGCTGCGCAGAGCCAAGCACCACATCAGCATCCATTTCCCCCGGCGCTTTTAACAGCAACAAGCTCATCAAATCAGCCGCCACACAAACCAGCGCTTTTTGCTCATGCGCTTGACTAATAACTGACTCTATATCCGCAATAGCGCCTGTCGTATCAGGATACTGCACCAATACGCCAAAGACTTCGTGCTGGCTTAGCTCTGAAATGACATCACCAATGATCAGCTCGTAACCAAAGTAATGAGCACGCGTTTTTAACACATCCAATGTTTGAGGGTGTACCTTGTGATCGGCAAAGAACTTATCACTTTTGATACGATTGGAGCGCTTACACAATGCCATGGCTTCTGCCGCCGCTGTTGCCTCATCTAAAAGCGAGGCATTCGCGATGTCCATGCCCGTTAGGTCAGTTACCATTTGCTGATAATTGAGCAAGGCTTCTAAACGTCCCTGAGAGATCTCCGGCTGATAAGGCGTATAAGCGGTGTACCACCCCGGATTTTCAAGCACATTACGCAAAATAACCGGTGGCACCACCGTATCGTAGTAACCCATACCAATATAAGAAGTTGCCACGGTGTTTTGCTTGGCCAGCTGTTTTAGGTAATTTAGAGAATCCTGTTCTGAACAAGCATCGCTGAGCGCTAGGGGCTCATCGAGCAATATCTTCGCCGGAACCGTCTGACGAATCAACTCATCTAAACTATCAGCTCCTATAGTCTCCAACATAGCGTTAACATCTGCTTCATCTGGACCATTATGTCGTGATATAAAGTCGTCTTTTTGCTCAAGTGCTGACAATGAATGTGGTGTGGAATTGTTCATACACGGATTTCCCTAAGGGTTGTTGCCTATTAAGCTTAAGCGTCTAAAGTCTCTGAATAGCCATCAGCGTCAAGTAGCGTTGCGATTTGCTCTGGTTGCTCTGGCTTCATTCGGAACAACCAACCGTTACCAAAAGGGTCTGTGTTTACCTGCTCAGGCTCGTCCTCCAAAGACGCGTTGACCGCAATTATTTCTCCCGAAATCGGCGCGTAAACATCTGAAGCCGCTTTTACTGACTCAACTACGGCACATTGATCGCCCGCCGCTAAAACCGAACCTTCTTCTGGCAACTCTACAAAAACCAGATCACCTAATAATTCTTGGGCGTTGTCGGTAATGCCAATCGTTACCGTTCCATCATCGTTACTCTGCACCCATTCATGTGATTTTGTGTATTTCAATTCGGTTGGTAAGTTACTCATTGGTCTATCTCCTTAGGTAGTAAATATTTATCGTTGAGTATTGTTCATTAAGATTCGAGCATTGATTTGCCGTTGCGAACAAACACAGGCTTTACAACCTCAGCCGCAAGTCGCTTGCCACGTATTTCAACCTCACACTGACTACCAATATCTTGAGGTACACGCGCCATAGCGATTGATTTGCCAAGGGTGGGTGAGAAGGTACCACTGGTGATTTCTCCCTCTCCAGCGTCACAATAAATTTTTTGGTGCCCACGCAGCACTCCTTTATCTAGCAGCACTAAGCCAACTAGTTTTTGTTTTATACCAACATCTCGCTCTGACTGGATGGCCGCACGGCCGATGAAGCTTCTTTCGAGGGGCTCCCATGCAATTGTCCAATTTAAACCAGAGGTTAACGGGGAAGTTGTATCATCCATATCAGAACCATAAAGATTCATTCCCGCTTCTAGTCGCAAGGTATCACGCGCACCTAAGCCAACCGGAGCCACACCTGCGGCAAGCAAGCGATCCCAGAACTCGCCAGCCTCGTCATTTGGCAGCATTATTTCGTAGCCTGCCTCGCCAGTATATCCGGTTCGGGCAACAAACATTCCTGCTACATCGATACCAAAGAAAACGCCCAGACTGTCGACTGTTTGCCGATTCTGCTCTGATAGTAGCGATTGCACGACTGTGATTGCTTCTGGCCCCTGAACCGCAAGAATTGACAAATCATCCCGTACCTTCAGCTCAACTTCAAAAGCAGCTTTTTGCTTGTCTAACCAGGCGAGGTCTTTATCACGGGTACCCGCATTGACGACCAGTCGGTAAAAACTCTCATCAAAGTAGTAAACGATGAGGTCATCAATAACTCCACCCTCAGGGTTAAGCATAGCGCTGTACAACGCCTTACCTGATTTTTCTAACTTTGTGACATCATTTGCGAGAAGGTGCTGAAGAAAGGCCTGCGCACCCTCTCCATGAATATCAACGACGGCCATGTGTGAAACATCAAAAACGCCCGCTGCGTTTCTTACTTGATGGTGTTCCTGAACCTGAGAACCATAGTGAATGGGCATTTCCCAGCCAGCAAAATCAACAATTTTAGCGCCAGCAGCAACATGGCGATCATATAGGACGGTACGTTGTGGCATTTTGATATCAGTCTCCATAAAAAAAGGCGGCAGATGAAAACCATCTGCCGCCCCTCTGTCCTGATACCTGAGATATTCCCCACTCCATTAATAATGAAACGAGTTAAACCCTTCGGTAGGTGTCAAAATATTAACACCGTTCTCCAGAGCTAGCACAAACTACAGTCTTTTTTACCTGAGCGTTTCCGGGCGGATTTGCGTCTTCGGCGGCCAAAAAAATGACACTCTCCTGTAACCTGTCTTGCTAATAGCGTAAGTATACCTATGCTTTAAATTAATTAAAGCTTATTTACTCGACTATTGGTTAAAAATTGTTTTCGGCTTTGCTGCATCCAACATGGCTATTAAACGATCAGCAGGAACATAACCCGGTATCAGTTGTCCTGACTCCATCAGTAATGCTGGAGTACCATTTACACCCAAGCCTTGACCTAACTGATAATGATCTTTAACTGGATTGTCACAAGTCTTCGATGGAACGGCTTGTCTTGCCTTTGATTTAGTCATCGCATCCTGCTGATCATCAGCACACCACACACTAACGATCTTGTCGTAAGACGGTGAGCCTACACCCGCCCGAGGAAAGGCTAAATATTCAACAGTAATACCCTTGGCATTAATCTGTTCCATTTCACGATGCAACTTTGCACAGAAACCACAGTCGATATCCGTAAACACACGCAATACATGCTTTTCATCTTTCGCTTCAAATCTAACCGGCTTGATCTCCACAGCATCAACCATCTGCTTGCGCACGCCACGCTGCGCAACTTCCGAAAGATTTTCACGAGTTTTGAGATTTAGCAAGTCTCCGCTAATAAAGTACTGACCGTCAGCGCTTAAATAAACAATTTCTGTACCATACATTACCTGGTATAAACCAGGAATCTGACTCTCTGCAACCGAGTCAGGAGCTGACTTAAATGTTTCTTGTAATACATCGCTCAGTCGCTTCGTCACATCAGTATCCGCAGCGTGAGCAATACCACTTGTCACTAAACTAAGTCCCAAAGCCGCAGCCCAACATATTTTTCTAATCATTGTAATTTCAACCATGGTTTTTTTCGTACATTAATAAGTATACGCTGTCAGCACGCTGAATAGATGCCTATCACCCTCGCGGATGATGCTTTTGGTGCACCTCTTGCAGTCGCGCTTGGGCGATATGAGTATAAATCTGGGTCGTCGACAGATCACTATGGCCTAGCAACATTTGTAAGACACGTAAATCAGCGCCGTGGTTCAATAGATGTGTCGCAAAAGCATGACGTAAAGTATGTGGCGATAAAGCCTGTTGAATACCAGCCTGCTTCGCATAGCGCTTAATAACATGCCAAAATCCCTGCCGGGTCATACAGGAGCCTCTTCGCGTTACGAAAACATCGTTGGAAACGCCATTGCCACGCATTAACTCGGATCGTGCGACGTTAAGATACTGCGTTACCCAATCCACTGCAACATCCCCTAAGGGAACCATGCGCTCTTTACTACCTTTTCCTATAATTCTGACTAAACCGATCTGTAGATTAATTTGTGACATCTCTAAGGACACTAACTCGGATACTCTCAGGCCTGCAGCATATAGTAGCTCCAGCATGGCTCTATCGCGCAGGCCGAGTGACTTTTCAACATCTGGCGCTTCTAATAAATCATCGACCTGTGCTTCAGAAAGTGAGCCCGGTAGTAGCCGGCCTATTCGAGGCGCATCAATTAACGCCGACGGGTCTTCACTTATAGCCCCTTGCCTGAGCTGATAGCGGTAGAACCGGCGCAAACTCGACAGCACACGAGCCATGCTACTACTCTTAGCGCCTATTTTCCCACGATAAGCCAGATATTGCTGGACTATCGATGCATCGACCACAAGCAGGCTTCGATGCTTTTTTGTCTCCAGCCAATCGGCCCATGCTTTCAGGTCTCTACCATAGGCAGACAATGTGTTCTGACTCAAGCCACGCTCAGACCACAAGGCGTCAAGGAAGCTATCAATCAGTAGCTGGCTATCCATATTGCTATGAGCGAACTTTACCCTTACTTCCCACCTGAAACGATGGCGTCCTGAGCTTCAGCAGTCGCCACCACCTTCCCTTTAACTTCGCCACCACCATAAAAATTAACACGTTTTATACTAGGGAAAACTTCGTGAAACGTAATTTGGATAAGGTCAACACTGTTACATTCAAAGGTATAGTTCAGAAAGAAATCGCTGTGACCATTCTTGTCACCAACAGAGTGCACATCTTTAGCACCAGTTGAAACCGCATCTTTAATATCGTCGTGCTCGTGATAATCCAACATATCTGAATACATATCGGCACTAAAAGGCTTGCAAGCCCCCGCCGGAACAAATCTAAATAGTTTAGGCAATTCCTCTTCTTTGTAGAGCTTAGCGTATTGCCTAGTAATCATCTCCTTCTTCTTCTTTGTCTTAGGAGAGTTTTCGAATCCTAATAAATCCTTTGATGGCATGACCATTTTAAAAATCAAAAAACCCTCTTCGTGAATAATCGCTACTTCCAAACTTCCGTGTTTATGCGGCCCTTGCAACGGACCGGCCAGAGCAGATGTGGTTAACAGCATAGCAACAAGCATTTTTATTAGTTTCATAGATTACATCTCATTGATTAAAATTGGCGCTTACTCACCTAAGCAGGCTGCAGCAAATCCGCAGATCCTTTATCATAGACCAGTTTAACGTAGCTTAATTTATTCAAGGAACCTTACCATGTCACCGTTTCTGAAAACAGCAATTGAAGCAGCAAAAGCAGCCCAAGAAGTGATAGAAAAATATTATGCCAACGGATTTGAAGTGGAAATTAAACCTGACCAAAGTCCAGTAACCATTGCTGATATTGAGACTGAAGAAACCATCAAAGAAATTATATTAAAAGCCTTTCCTGAACACGGTTTTTTTGGGGAGGAGACCGGCAAAGTGAATGCCAACGCTGAATATAATTGGCTGATCGACCCAATCGATGGCACCAAAAGCTTTGTTAGAGGGTATCCGTTCTTTTCAACGCAGATTGCATTGATGCACAACAACGAGCTTATTGTCGGCGTCTCTAACTCTCCGGGTTTCAACGAAATGGCCTATGCAGAAAAAGGACAAGGTGCATGGCTTAACGGGGAAAAAATTACAGTTGGAAATATTACAGAGCTAAGCAAGGCAACATTATCATTAGGTAATATTGCATCTATTGCAGCAAAACCTCAGTGGCAAACCATCGGTGAGCTGGTACAACAAGTGCATCGTATTCGTGGCTATGGTGACTTCTACCACTACCACCTATTAGCAAGCGGCAAGATCGATATCGTTATAGAGTCTGACGTCAATATTTTAGACATCGCAGCACTAGCAGTGATTGTAAATGAAGCGGGGGGAAGCTTCACTGACCTGTCCGGGCAACCATTAACCTTAGAAACCACTAGCGTACTTGCCTGTAATCTTGCAACGACACACGAGCAACTGCTGAATCGATTAAAATATGCTTGATTAAGCTGAGTCTGAACTGCTGCTGACTTTCGTGTCAGCAGCTTTTTCTGTTTTGGCAGCCGGTTTCTCCGTGCTGTCTTTCGCTTTCCCCGAAGCGCTATCTGTCAAATTCTTCTTATCGCCGCTCTTAAAGTCTGTCTCATACCATCCACCACCACTCAATCTAAATCCTGCAGCTGTGACGTTTTTTTTCAAAGCAGGCTTATTACAAGACGGGCATTCTAATAGTGGGTCGTCACTTACTTTCTGAATGACCTCTTCTATGTGCTCACACTCCACACATTGATATTCATAGATCGGCATGCTTTAACTCCAAAATTTCAATAAAAATCTGTCAGGCAGATATGAGCCCGAAGCATAGACTTTCAAGTCACCTGAAGCAATAAATTCAAATTAAGATCGACAAGGGATAAGCAAAGCCCCTGAAACAAGCATCTCTCAGCTGACGACTTTTCCGACGTCAACTCCCCCTGACTTACCACACAAATGTTTTTCAGTACCGTCTGATAGTAAATACGTTCCAAATTAACAGGGGCTGAATTAAATATACACCAACTAATCAACTAGCCCCTACTATTCAACGAGGATAGACAATGGAAAAAGTGTCGGCTCACTGGAAGAGCTCAAATTTGGACCTTGGTAGCAATACGCTTAAACGCGCCACGGACCTAATAGGCTCACTACTGCTAATAATCATACTGTCACCAATCTTGGTTATTATAGCATTTTTAATTCACCGTGATGGTGGTTCATCATTCTACTCACAAGAACGTGTGGGGTATGGTGGTAGGATCTTTAAATGCCTTAAATTTCGCAGCATGGTTGTGAACTCTAAGCAGCGTTTGGAAGAGGTTCTTGCCAGTTGTCCCGAGGCCCGTTCAGAATGGGAAAAGGACTTCAAACTAAAGAATGATCCCAGAATCACACCCATCGGTAGTTTTTTGCGCAAGACAAGCCTTGATGAACTGCCGCAACTATTTAATGTGCTTAGAGGAGACATGAGCCTTGTTGGGCCTCGACCTATTGTTGAAGACGAACTTAGGCGGTATGGGTCCCTGACGGGAAAATACCTTTCTACCCGCCCCGGAATGACAGGCCTTTGGCAAGTCAGCGGTCGTAATGATACGACCTATCGGGAGCGCGTCAGTCTTGATTGCTATTATGTAGATAACTGGAAGATACATACTGATATCTTTCTATTAATAAAAACCCTGACCGTTGTTTTTCATGGTCGTGGTGCCTATTAAGTCAAGCACCTAAAGCTAAAAAACAGGCCCTCTATCGCAAGATACGGGGCCTTTTTTATTGGTCTTTCTGTTACGATACTCCGCATGAAAAATATACTTATCACAGGCTGCTCAAGTGGCATAGGCTACTGTTGTGCAAAAGGCCTTAGGGATCGTGGGTATCGCATCATTGCCTCCGCCAGAAACCCCGAAGATGTCAGTCGATTACAAAGTGAAGGATTTGATACTTTGTTGCTTGACGTAGCTGATTCATCGAGTATTCAACAAGCAATTGCCGACCTCGAATCTCTGTGCAAAGGAGAGCTTTATGCAATTTTTAACAATGGTGCTTATGGCCAAACGGGTGCCGTCGAAGATCTCAGTAGAAGCACCCTTGAGAAGCAGTTTGCAACGAATGTATTTGGTTGGATTGAACTTACAAACGCTCTAATTCCTGTACTTAGGCAACAGCCCTCAGCTCGTATCATTTTCAACAGTTCTGTGCTTGGCTTAATCGCCCTTCCCTATCGTGGTGCTTACAATGCAAGCAAGTACGCAATTGAAGGCTTTGCAGACACACTTAGGTTAGAGTTGAGCCCTAGCAGTATTGATGTTTGTCTAATTGAGCCGGGGCCGGTAGAAAGCAGGTTTCGCCAAAATGCTCTGGCTGCACTGAAAAGCAATGTCGACCTTGAAAATAGCGTGCATAAATTTAAATATCAAAAGCAAATAACGCGCATGGAAAAGGCTGGCTCTGCTGCACCATTTACATTACCTGCTGACGCGGTATTAAAAAAAGTGATTCACGCACTGGAAAGTGAACGTCCAAAACCACGTTATTACGTCACCTTTCCCACTTATCTCTTCGGAACCTTACGCCGCCTACTACCAACACGCTGGCTAGATAAAATACTTCTGTACGTTTCAAAAGCTGAAATGGAATAATATGGGCTACTTACGACACATCCAACAGTGTAATCAATACCAAAAAAATCAGTTTCTTCCGTTTTTTATTGAGGATCACTGCTATGGCTTAACCCACAAAAACCACGTCACTAGCTTAGCTAATTGGCCTGAGGTTTTTATAATCACCGATACAGAAGTCAGATTGAGTCAAGAACTTGACACTGCTGAGAAGCGCACTGAAGCCGTTGCCCCTGTTATGAAAAAATTATACGAATCGGGAGTGATTGATTCATGGGTTGGCGAGCAATACAGTATCAGCACTGAGTTCAATGGATCATCTACCATGTTACTAGAAAGAGCGGCAGTGGCTTTTCTCGGTGTGCAGGGTTATGGCATTCACGTCAATGGCTTAGTTCGTAAAGCAGATGGCGTCTTTGTATGGGTTGCTGTTCGCTCTAAAAGCAAACCATTCTGGCCGGGGCAACTGGATCAAATTGTTGCAGGCGGGCAACCAGAAGGCATAAGCCTAATGGACAATCTCATCAAAGAAGCAGCTGAGGAAGCTTCGATCAGCAAACAAGTCGCACAAAGTGCACAACTTGTGGGTGAGATTCAGTATCGCTCACAAACGCGTCGAGGTCTGAATAATGATGGAATATTTGCGTATGATCTGTGGCTCGATGAATCATTCACGCCCGCAAATACTGACGGAGAAGTCGACTCATTTCAATTAATGCCACTTGAGGAGGTGGCGAGAATTACCGAAACGACTGACGAATTCAAAGATAATTGCAATTTGGTTAATATCGACTTGCTGCTACGACTGGGTTATATCGATGAAACTCACTCCGAATACCCAGACCTTATTTCAAGCCTTTACGCCAAACCTATTGCGCTAATAAAAACACCAGGAGCATCTTAATATTATGCCGTATTCAAGTGACACTAAACACAGTTATATCCCACTAACGCCAGTTGCCCAAAGCCAGTTAGATGCTCTGGTAAGTCACTCTAAACCAGCGGTTGCTAACTGGATTGACCAGAGTGAATTTAAAGCCGAAGAAGGTCAACATTGTTTAATAAGCAATGCTGATGGTGAATTGATCGAGGTATTAATTGGCGTTGCTGAATCTGGAGATCGTCGTTGGTCATTGGCTGGACTACCCACTCAATTACCGACAACACGGTATCAGTTGCAGTGTGACTGGACGGAGGCTGAGCAGACACAAGCCTTGATTGGCTGGGGCTTGGGTAGCTACCAGTTTGATCATTTTATTCAAAAAGACAACCACCAAGCCCTGCTGCATCTTCCTGAAACCATGAAAACAGTGGTCATGGCATTTTATGATTCTCTATGCACGGTACGTGATCTGATCAACCTACCTGCAAATCACATGATGCCTGAGCATCTCTCACAAGAGCTTCAGACCTTAGCGAGTGAATATAAAGCTGATTTCAACGAAATTGTAGGTGATGACTTACTGACTCAAAACTTCCCAACCATTCACGCGGTTGGCCGAGCCAGCGATCACGCACCCCGCCTACTCTCACTAACCTGGGGTGACCCTGACGACAGTAAACTTAGCCTAGTGGGCAAAGGGGTTTGTTTTGACACCGGAGGTCTTAATATAAAAGGCTCTAATTTCATGCGCCAAATGAAAAAAGATATGGGCGGTGCTGCCCATGTATTGGGACTGGCAAAGCTGGTCATGGCATTTAAGCTGCCCGTTTTTTTGGAGGTTTTAATTCCAGCCGTTGATAACGCCATTTCAGGCGATGCCTTTAGACCGGGGGATGTAATTACCACACGCAGCGGCATTACAGTAGAAATTGACAATACTGATGCTGAAGGTAGATTAGTTTTGTGTGACGCGTTGAGCCTTGCCTGTGAAAAGTCACCGGATCTTATTATCGACTTTGCGACATTAACTGGTGCAGCCCGGGTAGCGTTGGGCACCGAAGTGCCTGTATTGTTTAGCAATGACTACAATCTAGGCCGTGACATCCACGATCAATCTATCGTCAGTGAAGAATTAATCTGGCAACTCCCCTTACACCAGCCCTATTTCAGCAACTTAAAAAGTACTGTTGCTGATATGGTAAACTCAAAAAGTGGCTACGGCGGTGCTATCACGGCAGCGCTTTATCTTAATGAATTTGTTGCGAAGGACATACCCTGGGCACACATCGACCTAATGGCATTTAATGTGCGTGAGCGGCCTGGCCGACCGCTTGGTGGCGAAGCTATGGGCTTATTTGCCATGCTTGATTATCTGCAAGATCGCTATCAGGCGTAATGTTCCGCAATTATCTGCTTAACACCGCCAATGTTGAGCAGATAGGTCGCTAAACCATAACTGCCCAAACCGATTGCCATCTGCCCAACCAGCCATAACCAACCTCTGTAATCTTTGACTAACCAGAGACAAAGCCCCATGAATGTGGCCGCAACAACTATCTTTAAGACCTCTTTAGCCGGAAACGGAAGCGGAAATACACTTCGAGCGAAATAAACACCTAACGCACTACTGATAATAAATGATAACAAGGTAGCGATTGCCGCACCCAGCATGCCCATTTCCGGGATCAACCAGAAATTGAAGCCCAGATTAAGAATGGCAGTATAAATGCCGATTTTAACAATGCCTAAGTTCTTGTTACCCAACTGAAACGGCAAGCATATGTAAAATGATCCAAGTCCCGTGAAAAATATCGCGCTAGCAACCCAAGGTAACACCAGAATAACCGACTCCTGATATTCTTCTCCAATGACAAGTGTTGCGAGTCCTGGCCCAACTAGAGACAAGCCAACGACAGCGGGAATTGAAATACTTAACAACAGGATTGCATAAGTATTGAAATACTCTAAGGCGGCTTCTTTTCCTTTCGTATCTAACAACTTAACAATCATTGGGTAAGCCGCCAGGTTAATGGCATTCATGATCATCATAATCGTATTGCCCGCCAGATCGTAACCTACGGCATACTTGCCAGCCTCCGCTTCGTTCACCAGCCAAGCCAGCATGTAACGATCTGATAAGTTGGCAATTTCATCAAGAAAGAAAGCAGCCGCCAGCGGCGTGCCATAGATCAAAAGTTTCTGCGTTAGCTCCGGAGTATATAAAGACTTATCAAATAAAGCCCAGCTCCTGGCACTAATAATAACCGCTGGCACCAACATACCCGCTGCGGTTCCCAAAATCACACCAATCGGTCCGAATTGGAAATAGGCCATTGCTGAACCTAGCGTCAACGCCATTATTGCATAACAAATAGTTAACAAGGCGTATCGACCGGGAAGCATTTGCGCCGATTGCAACTGCTGAGCAATCATCAACACAGTGATGCCTATAAGCATTAAAAAGCCTGTTAAAATTTGCGAAGAATATTGATCTCCATAAAACCAAAGTAACAAGATCCCTACCACCGCAATGGGGATAAACAGGCGCAGGTATAAAACACCTAATGTTGATATAAACGCCTTATCGCTGTACGTACCACCCGGCCAGAAGCGCATCATTCCTACCGGCAACCAATTAAATAAGGCGCTGTGCAAAAATAGTGCGGCAGAGAACATTAATGTATAAACACCATATTCTTCTGGCGTTAACAAATGCGTATAAACCGATAATGCAGCGAATGCCATGAAGCCTGGCACGACTTTAGCAAGCACATAAATACCGCTATTTTTAAATAACATGTCTGATACTCTAAGTAGAAAGTGCTTTTAGTTGTCGCTGCCGTGCGGTTTTTTTAGAGTAGTAAAATCCATGTACTCCGATGACTGACCATACAAACCAGACTTCTTTTAAATTTTGGGAATGTAAGGTCATCTGTGAAATAAAGATGGTAAACCACAGAGTTAGTAAGAAAAATTTTGTTTCAACCTGGCACTTCAACGCATAAAAGAGCAGGCTGCCAATCATCATTAGATAGATGGCCAATCCGACCAATCCATTCTCGCCTAATATCTGAATATAGGCATTGTGTGCCCACTCGAAATTGACATAATAAGAGTTGAGTGAGTGCCCGAGTGACCCCGTACCTCCGCCTAAGATTGGATTTTCTTTCCACACACTGAGAGTGTGCTGCCAAATCACCTGACGATAGTTCAAGTCACCGGATGCGACTGCTTCACCAATTGAGAAAATTCGTTCAACAGATTTTTTAGGGGCAAGGCTGACGACCGCAACGGCACCACCAATGGCAAGACCTGCATAAACCATTTTCAGGTTAAATGATGCTTTGCGTTGTGTAAAAGCCAAATACAGAACCCCGATACTGCCACAGACTAATCCCGTCCGCGTGCCCGTTAGAAAGATCCCATAAAAAATAATAGGTATAGCCCCAACGTTGAGTGCTTTAACGGCCCAATGGTTCGCCTGAGTATATAGCCAAACAGCCATTGGAATACCAAAAGCCAGCAAGATAGCCATATTATCCGTTTCAATGTTTTCAACGGTATAGCGGGCGTAGTATGGCCCTTCAATGCCATTTAAAAAGTTATAGAATATGTTTGCCGTCGCCATCAAACAACCAGCAACATAAGCTTGGTAAGCCACACGAAACTTGTACTCACCATTGATCAGGTACGTAAACATTAAGGACATCAGGATAAGCATAATGTAAGTGCGCAAAATTTCTGTTGCATAATGAGGTGTTGGAGACCACCAAACACCAACGAGAAACCAAGCACCTAACATCACAGCAAATAAATTAAAAAAGGTGTAGTTTCGATGCGTACCTTCTAACATCAACATGACGAATGAGAGACCCAGTGTCGGCATTGCGACCACTTTAGCCAAACCGTCATATACACCCTCTCCCCAAGGAATTAAGAAAATCATGAGGACTAATAAATACCAAGTTACCCGATGAACGACACCCATCTTCGGTTGCATTAGATCGATGGATTGATCTTGACCTGAATCGATCAGCGGATCTTGGCTTGGTACGATCAGTTGATCTTGATCTGACACAACAGGGTAACCCTGAACTGACGCGACAGGTCGATCTTGGAAGGGAACAGCCACTCTTGTGTTTATCATTTTTATTTTTATACGCGTGTGAAAATTCAGCAACGACTCTAACCTAGAGTCCAGCCTCCAAGAAAATGCTCTGGATAGAGTCTGCAATATTCCAGAGGGATGGTTGTTTACTACTCATTTGACCCACTATCGCGAATTCTGAACCATTGGTTTGATTGGTGAAGCCTGTTTTTACAGATCATGATTATTATTTAGATTCACATTGACTAACAAAAATGCCAGATCATGAAGAAAATCAAAAAAATATTATTCATTCTATTCTTAGGTCTTTTTGTTGCGCTTTTAGTGATTTTACTGCTGCTACCAGGGAGGATTTACGAACAGATATCCGATAATATATTTAAGAAAAAACCTTCAGAAAATATTCAGATGCCTGAAAAATACGTGCCCAGAAAGCCGGTACCAAATCCAACGACAAAGCCAGAAATTAACAATCAAAATAAACAAATAAGAGGATCTGTTCCAGCAGCTGATCCATCAATTGAAGTTGTCCAGGGTTTAGATTGGCGCCTACCTGCTTATGCACAGCGCAGTAACTTTGGTGGTTTAATCTCCGAAACACGAGGACCTGACGAATACATACGTGCAGATTTTCATATGGTACGATGGGACAAAACTAACCCTCAAAAAAATAGCTATAATTTCAGGGAGTTAGAAAACCACCTCCGAGACCGACCACAACAACAAGCCTTATTGCGACTTGAAACTTATGGTAAGTGTGAGGCTCCGGATTGGGCATTGCAACGACTTCAGGTCACACCCCGTGGCACGATTATTTTTTGGCAGGATCGCTACATAGAAACGCTTAAACCTTATATCAGGGAAGTGGCCAAACTTGTTAATCAATACCCACAAATCATTGGGGTGCAAATTGGAATATCTGACGGTCAGTACCGTATAGACTGCAGTAAGTTTTCCCAAAAAGACGGCTGGGGAGAGTTTAATCTTAAACCCGAAGAGTTAAGAGATGCCAGAGACCAATACGGTTTAACACCAGAATTACTGGAGAGTTCAGCTAAACGTATCATCGATATGTATGCCGATGAGTTTGGAGGAAATACTTCAAAACTAGTATTTAATAATTTCGACATGTTTTCCTGGCAAGACATTGCAAATCCCTACAATGCAAAAATGATCCCAATTGCGAACTATGCACTCGATCGCGGCATTGGTAACCGGGATGGTCAAGTTGAGCACTGGATGAGATACACCAATAAAATTTATGGTATGGGGGTCACTCCATCAGCTGGCGATACCTGCGCGCTAGAAATGGATGAGCAATATGCCAAACGCTACGCCAATCGATATTGGGGGACTGAGCTCGAAGAATTTGGTGACTATTACTGGGTTAGAGACGTCTATGGCAGCGTAAGCAACCAAGCTCACCGCTTCTTTGCAAGCTCTCTCAGGGCGCTACAAATGCGTAGAAACTATGTGACCATTCAAGGAGAAGCGATGCAAAAGGCTCGCGACCCGGTCTATAAAACTCAGGACTTCTTACGATATTTAGATAAAACGCTGGGGAAGCAACCCATTGATACACCCGACGCATTTATTCTCTTAGGTGAGCGCTATGTTACCAACTTTCGCGTAAAAGAATTCCCACAACATAAACAGTGTCAAGCCCAGGGCGGCACGGCTTTTCGCTCCTACGGTCGTTGGATCAGCGAGGAAAGCGATAGCCAACCGGCTATGCGGGTTGATTTGCCTATGAATGACAAACGTTGGGGGCAAGGTTTTTACCTGCCAAGAAATGTGGACTATGAATACGCGGCTCGAGCAGCAACACAATTTAACTTCAATATTAGTGATGAGCTAAGTCAAATCCGCTGCGCCAATGGTTGTAATGTAGCAGTAAAAGTGAGTTATAAAGATGATAATGTCAGCAATATTTGGTTTGAAGCCAGCAATAGTCAAAGCGGTTCATTGAAAACTAAAGGAGATGGTCGCATTAAAACAGCAACATTTAGGCTTCGCACTAACCTCAGTAACATAGGTTCTGGACAAGACTTACTACTCAAATCGGACTCGGCACCTTTGAGTGTCATGATGCTGAGGATCAACTTTCTTGACCCCTAGTCGATTGATAAAGAGTAGCGCTCCCTTTCATCTTGAAATCGTTTACGTGTAAAGCTGTTGCTCTTAACATAGCAACTAGATTACTACAATAATTCGCACTCTTTAGTGACTCACCCTTTGGGATGCCACAACTTTAAGCGAAACATAATAAAGAATCAGGATCACATCATGTCAACAGTTCCGGTGGTACATCAAACTGGTGGAGTACCGCAAATGGTGCAGCCATATGCTGCAACTATTATGCACGCGCCTCCACCTCCTCCTGTGCCAGAGAAAGAATTATCAATACGTGACATTTTTTCTATACTGGGAAGACGTAAATGGACCATCCTATTTACGACTTTGTTCACAGTATTTTTTGCATTGTTATTCACTTTCGCTACCAAACCATCTTATTTGGCAAATGCAATTATTCAGATTGAACGGGAGGGGCCACAGGTAGTTAGCTTTGGCCGAACTGAAGCTGAATCTACTTCAATAGATTCTCTACAAGATCCCTTTTTCCGTACTCGTTATGAGATGCTTAAAAGCCGGGTATTGGCGCTAAAAGTCATTGAGCAAGGTAATCTAGAGCAAAGCCTGAGAACCTCCGGCGAACCACCAGAACAGTTAAAGCCATTTTTTGATCTCATTGCATTACCAGACATCGGCCAGTATTTTGAACTGGACGATGGCACTGGAGCTGCTGGGGGTGAAGAAAAACCAGAAACGGATATCACCGACATATTTGCCGAAAAACTACAGGTTCAGGCAATCGATGAAACACATTTGGTTCAAATACTTTTTGAAGGCTCTTCTGCGATAGAAGCACAGCAGACGGTTAATAGCGTCATTAATAACTTTATCCAGCTACAGATTGATACCAAAAGTGAAACTGGCGAGTATGCTAAAGGGTTCCTGAAGCGCGAACTTGATAAGGCACGAATAAACTTACAAGAAGCTGAAGAGAGACTAGTCGAATACTCTAACAAGAACGGAATACTAAGTATCGATGATGGCCAAACTCGATACGTGCAAAAAATAAATAACCTAAGTTCAGCATTAGTCAACGCCGAAATAAGCCGTACCGCCGCAGAAAGTATCTACAGAGAGATGCAGAATACGGGTACCGTATCGACAGTCATTACTAATCCTGTGATTACGAGCTTAAAAGGTCGCTTAGTTGAATTGGAAAGGGAATATCAGGAAAAGCTTAAATTATTCAAACCTGGTTACCCTGATATGCAGCGACTATTGCAACAGGTAAACGATTCAAAACGGCAGCTTCAGGAAGAACTAAGTGTCATCAGAAGCTCATTGCAGTCAGATTATGAGTCAGCCAAGCGTCAGGAAGATAAATTAAGGTCAGAAGTTGACAAGTTCAACAACAAGCTCTACTCGCTACAGGGTAGCAGCACTGAATACAATACGCTCAAACGTGATGTAGAGTCGAGTGGGTCACTCTATAACGGCCTACTTCAGCGATTAGAAGAAGTTGGCGTGGCAGCTGGTGCCAACGCGAATACCAGCAACATAACCATTATTGACCCGGCACGAGAGCCACTAAAGAAGTACCGCCCAAATCCTAAACTGAACATATTAGTTGGAACCTTGGCAGGCTTGCTGCTGGGCTTGGGCTTGGCTTTCTTGAGGGACTCGCTTGACCAGTCAATAAAGACACCCGACGACTTACAAAAATTCACTGGCTTATCGGTATTGGGTTCTATCCCCAGACCAGACAGGTCATCTAAGCGTAATCTTGCGCTTGCATCAAAGATGGCACCAAACAGTCAATTTGCCGAAGCTTATCGAATTTTTGCCGCCAATATGCGCTTCCAAAGCAACCAGGAAGAAGATCAAATACTACTGGTCACAAGCGCTCTTGAGGGTGAAGGAAAAAGTACCACGGCCTGCAATCTTGCCTGTGCTTATGCACAAATGGGTTTAAGAGTGCTGTTGATTGATGCTGACCTGCGTTTGCCCTCAATCCATAAAAAAATTGGCATCTCCAATAAAACTGGCTTGTCAGATTATCTTGGTAATGAAACGGATTTAGTTGGCATTACTCAAACGATCAAAGCAATCACTAACTTATTTGTAATCACTGCGGGGAACTATAAAGATGACCCGATGCGCATGCTCAGCAGTGAAAAAATGGCTTATTTGGTTTCTCAGGCGTCACAACGCTTTGATTTCGTGATTATCGATTCAGCGCCGGCATCCGGACTGGCTGAGACACTTGTTTTATCATCACTAGCGACTCGAACGCTGGTAGTTACTGATGAAGCCAACATGAAAAACCAGTCAGACCGGATTAAACGAACGGTTGACTCACTGAGCCGGATTAAACAGAACGTCTGCGGCTTTTTAATAATAAATGCTAAAGAAACTAATCAGGATCGTAAGTATCATCACCGGGCTCGTAGACGGAGCACAACAAAGCGCTTGGCTCGTGCCTAATTGTAATTAGTGTCCGGTTGCCAATTTATATTGGCAACTGGTCAAACATAGTGCTTTCTGCTCTAATGGTGATCGCAGTACTGTCACGAGTTACGGAAAAATCAAATGAATCTCAAATGGCTATTTTGGACAGGGCTACTAGCCGTAGTTGTTTTTTTTAGCGCAATCTACTTCGGCATAAAGTACGACTGGGTCAGTGGTTCACAACCTAGCGCTTCCAGCACCAGCACAATCCAAAAAAAGACCATCTCACAACCCAGCCTTAAACAGCCAAGCCTGCCAAAAGCTGTAATAAACAGCGTCGTAGAGTCACCTGGAAATGGCGTTAAGCCTGAACTAATTGACGAGACAGATTTTGTTAGTGAGGATCAAAATCTACTCGGCTCCAGCGAGCTGACAATAGACGAAGTCGTAGCGCAATGTCAGAGTCTATCTGAATCTATTGGTGTACCACAGCAAAAGTTAGAGCAAGCAATCAGTGAATGTGTCGATCGAAATAGCCGACATCTGGCTAGTGATGAAGAGTCGATTGATAGCGAGAGGGAAACGTTAATACGAGAGCAATGTAATGTCGCAATCACACAGAAAGATCTCTTCTCCGATGAGGAGGTTAAACTACTTGTTGATGAATGTGTGGCGTCTATGTCGGTGAACTAATGTTAAACACTAGTTT
>ENA-ORXR01001649-ORXR01001649.1-marine-metagenome-genome-assembly--contig:-NODE-1649-length-23150-cov-3.865600_pt1 | contig 23150 bp, 26 predicted proteins | sample MGYA00237866_ERZ511479 | MGnify/ENA metagenome assembly ERZ511479 | reverse complement strand
CCTTGAGGCGTCACAGCCGGGTCGTATCCGTTTCGACAACGCAAGCCTGCTGGAAAACACAGCTGGTGAGATGGTCGTCATGGGCCGCAACATGGTTATCTCGATCGAAGATGACGAAGGCGCGGAACTGGCAAAGCACAAGGTTGGCTACGGCTCGAAGGTGTTTATCAAAGAGGGTGATACCATTCACCGCGGCGATAAATTGTTCGAGTGGGATCCATACACTTTGCCGATCATCGCGGAAAAAGCCGGTACATTCCAGCGCGATGTCGACATCGCCCCAGTCCAGCTGGGCAGGGTCGCGTTGCGCCGTGAGGCGGATCGGGCCGGTGCCTGCATCCATGACCCCGTCGGCCAGTGTCACCTCGCGGCCAAAGCGGCCATGCACGCTGTCGAATTCGAACAAATGCGCGCTGGTGGCGGGGGGTGTCAGATCGTTGATCGCCACCACTTCGATGTCGTCACGCCCGTTTTCGATCAGGGCACGCAGGACATTGCGGCCGATGCGGCCAAACCCGTTAATTCCAAGCTTGAGTGTCATTTGTCGCCCTTACCCATCAATGTTTGCGCAAACATAGGGCGGTGGAAAAACAAGTGCAACCACCAAGGGCGGCACGACCCCTAGCGCCAGAAGGCCAGCCATTCGATGAGTTCGGTCATCTTTTTCGCAAGGAACACGATATGTTCGGTCCCGTAATAGACATAGTCGACCAGCACGGCGCAGATGATGAGTAAGCCCAGTACGATTGCGATCCGGTTGGTCATGGGCCATGCCTTTGTTGTTGCCCGCCCTTTCTAGGGCAGGCGCGCAGGTGCAGCAAGCCTTAGCCAAGTTCGCCCATCGCAACAGCCACATCGGCCATGCGCACGGAAAACGCCCATTCGTTGTCGTACCACGACAGCACGCGCACGGTGCGCCCTGCGACGACGATGGTCTGGTCCGGCGCAAAGATCGAGCTGTGATCGGTGTGGTTGAAATCAATCGAGACTTTCTGCTCGGGGTCATAGGCGAACACACGCCCCATAGGGCCTTGGGCCGCTTTTTTGGCCGCAAGGTTGATTTCCTCGACCGTGACATCGCGGCTGGCCGTAAAGGTAAGGTCGACGGCGCTGACGTTGGGGGTGGGGACGCGCATGGCCGTGCCGTCCAGTTTGCCTTTCAGCTCCGGCATGACCTCACCCAATGCTTTTGCCGCGCCGGTCGAGGTGGGGATGATCGCCATCGCGGCGGCGCGTGCGCGGTACAGATCGCTGTGGCGGCGGTCCAGCGTGGGTTGGTCACCGGTGTAGCTGTGGATCGTAGTCATCAGGCCGCTTTCGATTCCCACGGCCTCGTGCATCACCTTGGCCAGCGGCGCGAGGCAGTTTGTCGTGCATGACCCGTTCGAGATCATCGTGTCAGAGGCCAAAAGCTGCGTGTCGTTGACGCCGAACACGATGGTGCGGTCCACGTTTTTACCCGGCGCGGACAGCAGCACCTTCTTGGCGCCTTGTTCGATGTGGGCGCGGGCCTTGTTGCCGTCGTTGAACTTGCCGGTGCATTCCAGCACCACGTCACAGCCGGACCAGTCCAGCTCTTCCAGATTATAGCTCGACATGACTTCGATGTCGTTCTGCCCCAGATTGAGATAGCCGTTGTCGATGCTGATCTCGTTGGGAAAACGCCCGTGCACGGAATCGTATTTCAGCATATGCGCTGCCGTCTCGATCGGGCCTGTGGCGTTCAGCTTGATGACCTCGATGTCTTTGCGTGCGGTTTGGGCAATGTGCGACAAGGTGCACCGGCCGATGCGGCCAAATCCGTTGATTCCGACTTTGATGGTCATGGGGCAGGCTCCTTGGGGTGATCGTTGTGCCTGCTATAGACCTGCGCCCCCCGACGGGGCCAGTGCCAATGACGCGCCCCAAGCCTATGTTAGCGTTAAAGTTTCCGGTTAGCGGTAACAGCGTTCGCGCAACCTGAACAGTGCGGCCCGCAAGGTATGATTGTCAATCGGCGCAGGCCGCACTAGCTGTAGGGCAGAACAACAGCGGAGCGGATAGATGAGCGGATTGATTGCCTTGTTAGACGATGTTGCGGCCATCGCAAAAGTGGCGGCGTCCTCGGTGGATGATGTCATCGGGCAGGCGACCAAAGCATCGGCAAAGGCGGCAGGGGCCGTGATCGACGATGCAGCCGTGACACCCAAATACGTCTCGGGGTTCGAGGCAGATCGCGAACTGCCGATCATCTGGCGCATCACAAAAGGCAGCTTGCGCAACAAGTTGTTGTTTTTGTTGCCCGCAGGTCTGGCGCTGTCGGCTTTTGCGCCGTGGCTGATCGCACCTTTGCTGATGCTGGGCGGGGCCTATCTGTGTTTCGAGGGGGCGGAAAAGGTCGCGCATGTTCTGGGCTGGAGCCACGGACACGAGGACCACGCCGGCAAGGAACAGACCATTTCAGATCCTGCCAAACTCGAAGAGCAAAAGGCGCAGGGGGCGATCAAGACCGACTTTATCCTGTCGGCCGAGATTATGACCATCGCGCTGGCGGCGATTCCCGTCAGTAGCTTCTGGATGGAGGCGGCGACGCTGGCGACTGTCGCGATCATCATCACGGTCGCGGTCTACGGTTCGGTCGCGCTGATCGTCAAGATGGATGATCTGGGGCTGGCGATGGCAAATCGCGGGCGGCTGGGGGCAACACGCAGGCTGGGGCAGGCGATTGTGCGCGGCATGCCGGGGTTCTTGCGCGGGCTGACCGTCGTGGGTACGGCGGCGATGCTGTGGGTCGGTGGTTCGATCATCATTCACGGGCTTGAGGAACTGGGCATCGCAGGCCCCGCCCACGTCATTCACGACATTGCCTATGCTGTGGGGCACGCCCTGCCAGAGGCATTGACCGGTTTTGCCGAATGGTTTGTAAAAGCGGCGATTGACGGCGTGCTGGGTCTGGCGCTGGGGCTGGCGTTGATCCCCGTGGGCGAAAAGCTGGTGACGCCGCTGTGGCGCCGCCTGTTTTCCAAAGCGCCTGCCTAATGCTGTCGTCAAAAGCGCCTGACTAAAGCTGTTGTCTGGAGTTGCGGCGTAAAGCGGCGGGGTAATGTCGCTGCGTAAAGCGCCTGTTTAAAACGCCTGTCTAAAACGCCTGTCTAAAGCGGCTGTGCAAACCACCGGTTGTATTGAAAAGGGCGGTGGCACGGATGGGAGCACTCGAATGCTCGACCGACGGCTATGGGGTTGGGGGGGCTGTTGGCGGTCGGCTAGGACCGTCGAAAGGTGTAACGCGGTGAAGGCTCAGCCTTTGCGCTTGCGGTCCCAGGCACCAGCGCAAACAGCGGCAACGGCGAGTGTCGCCATGCCAAGGTGACCATAAATAACGTAATTCCAGAAGATCGTGCCGAAGGTCTCTCCCTGAAACAAGGACAGGATTGCGGCAACGCCACCGGTCATCACTGCTGTCAACAAATATGCCATCTTTCGTCTCCTTGGTCGCTTTAGTCTGAACCACGGTCCTCTAAAATCAGGTTAACCGAGATCAGTTTATTTTCAATACCCTCTCCTTATGGGCGAGTGATGTGGCTGAACATCGCCTGAAATGTGGCGAGAATGGCGCAAATTGGGCCGTTATTGGCACCAATCCATTGCGGATCGCGAAACAAAAAACGGCGGCGCCTTTTCGCAAGGCACCGCCGTTTCAAAGCTACGTCGTTGTTTTTAAAGCAGGTCTTTTGCCTTTTGGGCCACATTTTCAGCTGTGATACCGAATTTCACAAACAGCTCTTCTGCGGGGGCAGAGGCCCCGAAACGGTCCATGCCGACAAAATCTGCCTTGCCCCACTTGCCACGCTCGCCCAGCAACCACTGGTCCCAGCCCTGGCGCACGCCCGCTTCGACGCCCACACGCACAGCACCGCCCGGCAGGACACGCTTGCGGTACGATTCGTCTTGCTGGGCGAACAACTCCATACACGGCATAGACACGACGCGGGTGCCGATGCCATCGGCCTCCAGCAGATCGCGGGCCTCCAGTGCGACAGCCACTTCGGAACCGGTCGCGATCAGGATCACCTGACGCTTTTCGGATGCATCCACCAGCGTGTAGGCCCCCAGCGCCGTGAGGTTCTTTGTCTTATGCTCGGTCCGCACCGTTGGCAGCCCCTGCCGCGTGAGCGACAGAACAGACGGGCGGCCGGTTTCGGTCAGCGCGACTTCCCACGCCTCTGCCGTCTCGACCGTGTCGGCGGGGCGGAACACCAGCGTGTTGGGCGTGGCGCGCGAAATCGCCAGATGCTCGACCGGTTGGTGCGTCGGGCCGTCCTCGCCCAGACCGATGCTGTCGTGGGTCATCACATAAACGACGGGCACCTGCATCAGCGCGCTCAGCCGCATCGCGGGGCGGGCGTAATCGGTGAAACACATAAACGTGCCGGAGTAGGGGCGCACGCCACCGTGCAGCGCCATGCCGTTCATCGCAGAGGCCATGCCATGCTCGCGGATCCCCCAATAGACATAGCGGCCTTCGCGGCTGTCGATGTCGAACACGCCCAGATCCGGCGTCTTTGTGTTGTTGGAGCCGGTCAGATCGGCAGAGCCGCCGACCGTCTCGGGCATGATCGGGTTGATCACCTCCAGCACACGTTCGGACGAGGCGCGTGTGGCCATCTTTGGTGCGGATTCAGAGGTCTGTTTCTTGAACGCCTTGATTGTCGCGCTCAGCTTCTTTGGGGGGTCACCGGCCAGCGCACGGTTGAATGTCTCGCGCTTGGCACGGGGCATTTTGTCGAACCGTTCTTCCCAGGCGCGGCGGGTGTCTGCGCCGCGTGCGCCGATGGTTTCCCATGCGGATTTGATGTCGGCGGGAATCTCGAAGGGGGCAGCGGTCCAGCCCCATGCCTCTTTCGCGGCGGCGGCCTGTGCGGGATCGGTCAGCGCGCCGTGCCCTTTGGAGGTGTCCTGCGCCGCGTGCCCCAGCGCGATATGCGTCTTGCAGGCGATCATGCTGGGGGTGTCGGTCTTGCGTGCGGCCGTCAGGGCGGCGTCAATCTCGGCGGGGTTATGGCCGTCCACCTCCTGCACGTCCCAGCCGGCGGCGCGAAAGCGGGCGACCTGATCGGTGGTGTCGGACAGGCTCACGGGGCCGTCGATGGTGATGTTGTTGTTGTCCCACATCACGATCAGCTTGCCCAGCTTGTGACGGCCCGCCAGTGTGATCGCCTCCTGGCTGACCCCTTCCATCAGACAGCCGTCGCCTGCGATGACATAAGTATGGTGCTCGACCACAGATGCGCCGTAGGTCGCACGCTGGATTTCCTCGGCCATCGCAAACCCGACAGAGTTGGCGATACCTTGCCCCAGCGGGCCGGTTGTCGTCTCGATCGCGTCTGCCAGAAAATTCTCGGGGTGGCCGGCCGTGCGCATGCCCATCTGGCGGAAATCCTTGATCTGCTGGATCGGGAATTGCGCATCACCCACAAGGTGCAGCAGCGCATAGATCAGCATCGAGCCGTGGCCCGCAGACAGGATAAAGCGGTCGCGATCGGGCCATGTCGGCGTGGCCGCGTCGAATTTCAGGTGGTTCTGGAACAGCACCGTGGCAACATCTGCCATGCCGATGGGCATACCTGAGTGGCCCGAATTGGCCTGTGCCACAGCATCCAGCGCAAGGGCGCGGATGGCGGATGCTTTTGACCAGTGATCGGGATTGGCGGCTTGAAGGGCTTTGAGGTCCACGCGGGCAGGCTCCTGTCTGGGATGAGGCTTTTGCGCTCCTTATTCAGGGCAGGCCAAAAGATCAAGCACGCGGCCCGCAGGGCTATCTTCATGTAAGGCATGAACAATGCCACCCAAGCTGCTGTTCTGAAAGGAGGGGAAGCATTTTGGACACGCATTGGGTAAACTTGGCAAATTATTGGACGATGTGTGATTCGCACCTGTTTGCGGATCAGACCGTTCCCCCGCCATGAGGAGAGCACATGAGCGATATAGTAGAACTCCAGCGCCGCATTACGGCCGCGATGGATCAGGTCGCGTTTGGATTGGACAAGTTGGGGGCAGCCACGTCTGCGCCTGATGCCGAAACGACCCAACAGCTGGAAGACGAGCGGACGGCAAATGCCCAGCTGCAAGAACGCGTGCGCACCCTGCGCACCAAATCCGAAGGGGAGCTGGCAACGCTGCGCGCCCGAACCGAGGAAGACGCCGCGCGCATGGCCCAGCTGGACATCGAATTGCAGCGCGTGCGCCGTGCCAATGCCCAGCTGACCGATGCCTGCGCCGCCCTGCGCGCGGCCAACAGCGAGGGGATCGGTGACCCGCATCTGGTGAACAAGGCGATGCTGGCAGAGCTGGAAGGCCTGCGCGCCGCCCGCGCCGCCGACGTCGCCGAAGCCTCGGTGATTCTGGCCAGCCTGCAACCGCTGGTCGACAAGGCCGCTACCGCCACCCCCCCGCAGGAGAACGCATAATGCCAGAGGTCAAGATTTCCATCGGCGGGCGCCACTTTGACGTCTCCTGTCAGGAGGGGGAGGAAAGCTATCTGCATTCCGCCGCCAAGATGCTGGACGACGAGGCACAAGTGCTGGCCGATGCCGTGGGCCGGATGCCGGAGGCGCGGATGCTGCTGATGGCGGGCCTGATGCTGGCCGACAAAACCGCCGCCGTCGAGGACAAGATCATCGAGGTCCGCGCAGAGCTGGCCGAGCGGGAGGCAGAGCTGGCCGGTCTGCGCAACGTCGTGGTAGAGCCGGAGCGCATCGAGGTGCCCGTGGTGCCGCAATCGGTCACCGACACGCTGGCCGAAATCGCAGCCCGCGCAGAAAGCCTCGCAGCCGAGGTGGACGAGAAGGTGGGCGGCTAGACGCGCGCCTCAGGAGGACAGGGGGGTGAAATCCTCCATATCCTCAAGTGCGCTGACGGCGGTTTCGACCTCCCTTTCGGCGGCGTCCGCAACCTGCCGCAGCGTTGCGCGTGCGACATCCGCGATCTGCGGGTCCAGATCCTCGCGCCACACGACATAGGACGGATAGGCGAACAGCGGCGCGTCGGCTACCAGATGCAGGCTGCCCGAATCCAGCCGCCGTTTGACCGAACGCGCGGGCAGATAGGCCTTGGCGCGCCGGTACATAATATAATCCGCGGCCAGTGCGCCCAGACCCAGCGTCAGGCCCGCGTTGGTGAGATGCGGCAGGGCCAGCGCATGTGCGTGGGTGAACTCCGGGCCCCAATCCACAAAGACGTAATCATCTGCCTGCTCTGCCGTGGCATCGGGATAGGAGGCGACCATGACCAGATCGTCCTCCAGCGCCTTTTCCGCCCGCAGACCGGGGCGCAGCTGGGGGGTATAGACAAGGGCGGCCTGCACGACCCCCTCGACCAAAAACCGGGTGAGGCGGTCCGGCATCCCGACCTCGCCGCGGATGCTTAGATCTGGCATGGCGGTTTGCAGCGCATCAAGCCAGCGAAACCCCAGACGCGGCCACAGGGAATACTGTGCACCAAGGGTCAGCGCCCGGCTATAGCCTTTCGGGATGGCGATCTGCTGGCGCGCTTCCTCCCAGATTTTGAGCAAGCTGAGCGCGTAGCGTTCGAACTGCACGCCCGCAGGGGTCAGCGTTGCGCCGGCCTTGGAGCGGATGAACAGCGGATGGCCCAGTGAATCCTCAAGCCGCTGGATGCGCAGGCTCACGGCGGATTGCGTAACGAATAGCCGGTCACAGGCCGCCACAAAAGATCCCGTGTTGGCCACCTCGATGAAGGTCTTGACCAATGTGATATCCATATTGTCCTATCCATAAGTATTTTACGTTTCAAACATCATTCTTATTCGTTTTTCTATTGTATGGCGAGGCGCTATATCTGGTTCAAGAAAGGCGGACATCGTGTTCGCCCCTCACAAGCGCTCCGGCGTTGAAAGGACCAAGACATGTTTGCAAACAAAAAGATGATGATCGCCGCCCTGATGGGTGCCGCAGTTTCACTCTCGGCGTGCTCGGGCGAGCAGGTCATCGACAACACCATTGGGGCCACAGGCTTTGTCGCTAAGACAGCCGTGAAGGGCACGATCGGCGCAGGAAAACTGGCCGTAAAAGGCGTGAAGGCTGCACAAGACACTGGCGACTAAAATTACAGACAGCCACTGCCCAACTCAAAGCGCGCCCGCGGACAACCGCAGGCGCGCTTTTTTTGTTTGTGTGATGCGTCCCTTGTGTGGGCCGCGCGCGCGCTCAGGCGTTGGCTTCGCGGATTTTCTCGGCCGCATCCTTGTCAAAGCCCACGCCGTTATCGGCCAGAAATGTATCCAGCTCACCCGACAGGGTCATCTCGGTGATGATGTCGCAGCCGCCCACGAATTCACCTTTGACATAGAGCTGCGGAATGGTGGGCCAGTCGGAATAGTCCTTGATGCCCTGACGGATGTCCTCATCCGCGAGCACGTTCACATCCGTGTATTCCACGCCCATGTAGTTCAGCACGCCTGCGACTTTGCTGGAAAACCCGCATTGCGGCATCTGCTTTGTGCCCTTCATAAACAGCACCACGTCATTGGCGGTCACAGTCTGTTTGATTTTTGCATTGGCATCGGTCATTGGCTACGGTCCTTGTTCTTTTTGCGGGAATGGAAGGCGGCGTGATAGCGCGCACTATAGGTTTCATCATCACACAGCGGTTGCACGTCGGTATCGGCGGCAGAGGTGGCGCTGTACCCGCGCGACCAGTTTGTCTGCCCGCGCTCGAGGCTTTCGTTGCGGCGTTGGGTGCTTTTGACCGCGTCCATGTCGATCGCTTCCAGCCCCAGATCGGGGGTGTCGTTCGTGCGCCGCGCGGGCTGGCGCCGGGACAGGGGGCGATAGACGCCACGCGCCGCGCGGTACTGCTGCATGCAGATCACCACCACACAGGCCAGCGCACCCCCCAGAACCCAAAGCCACGGCATCGCTATTCCGGCACCTTTGTCGTGAGGGCCAGCGCGTGCAATTCGCCGTTGGTGCCGTCCATCTTGCCCTTCAGCGCGGCATAGACGGCGCGTTGTTGCTGCACACGGTTCTTGCCGCGAAAACTCTCGTCCGTGACCATCGCGGACATATGCACACCGTCGTTGCCCTCTACCACGATCTGCGCGTCGGGAAATGTCTCGCGCAGCAGGTCTTCGATTTCGCGGGCTTGCATGGGCATCGGTGGCTCTCCGTCGTTGGGCTGTTGCCTAAGATGTAGTGGGGGGCGCGCGTGCGTGCAAGGGATCAGGCGACCTCTTGCGCCTTGGCGCGGATTGTCGGACGCTGGGCGCATGTATTTTCGAGCGGAGGCATTTTCATGCAAGAGGTATCCGGCGCGGTTATGGGCGCCCCCGAACAGGCATTGGCATGGATCCGCAGCGGCAAGCGGGCGGCACTGGCCACGGTGATCGAGACATGGGGCTCTGCGCCGCGCCGTGTGGGCGCGCAGATGGTCATCTCCGACACCGCCGAAATGGAAGGCTCCGTCTCGGGCGGGTGTGTCGAGGGCGCGGTGGTGGTCGAGGCGCTCGAGGCGCTGGAAGAAGGCGCGCCCAAACTGCTGGATTACGGCGTGAGCGATGGCGACGCCTTTGCCGTGGGGCTGGCCTGTGGCGGCACGATCCGCGTGCTGGTGGAGCCGGTGGGCGAGGGCGGTCTGCCCCGACAGATGTTGGAGGAACTGGTCGCGGCCCGCGCGGCGCGCATCCCCGTTGCCTATCAGGTGGCGCTGAACGGAACACAGCGCGCCTTGCTGACCTCGGGGCACGGGCCACGCTTTCGCACGGACCGCTCCGGCATCGAGGAAGACGGCGCGACCTTCGTGGCCATTCACAACCCGCCCTTGCGGCTGGTGGTGGTGGGGGCGGTTCACATCGCGCAGGCGCTGGTGCCGATGGCGCAGATCGCGGGCTTTGATACGGTGGTGGTCGACCCGCGCGAGGCGTTCGGCACACAGGCCAGATTTCCGGGCGCGGAGGTCCTCAATGTCTGGCCCGACGCTGCGCTGGACGAAATCGGCGTGGACAGCCGCACGGCGCTTGTGCTGCTGACCCACGACCCCAAGCTGGATGACCCCGCGCTGCACGCAGGGCTGGCGTCGGGGGCGTTCTACATCGGCGCGCTGGGGTCGCGCAAAACCCACGCGGCGCGGCTGGAACGGTTGGGCGCTGCGGGCCTCACGCCACAGGCGCTGGCGCGGATCAACGGGCCTGTGGGCCTTGACATCGGCGCAGCCGGACCGGCCGAGATCGCCGTGTCGGTGCTGGCGCAGATGATCGCCGCGTTGCGGATGCCATGAGGTTCGGCGCCGTTCCGGTTGCACAGGCGCTGGGCTGTGTGCTGGCCCATTCCGTCGCCCTGCGCGAGGGGCGTCTGCGCAAGGGGCTGGTGCTGGAGGACGCGCATCTGGTCGCGCTGGCGGAGGCCGGTTACGCGCAGGTCACAGTCGCCACGCTGGAGGCGGGCGACGTGGATGAAAACACCGCCGCCAAAACGCTGGCCGATGCGCTGCTGGCGGGGCGTGCAGGGCTGCGGCAGGGGGCGGCCTTTACCGGGCGGGTGAACCTGATTGCGCAGACGCAGGGCGTTGCCGCGCTGGATGTGGCGGCCCTGCACGCCGTCAACGCGGTGGACCCGATGATCACCGTGGCCACTGTGCCCGCCCATCACCAGTTGCGCGCAGGCGATATGGTCGCCACGATCAAGGTGATTTCCTATGCGGTGCCGCAGACGGCGCTGGCGCAGGCGGTCACGGCGGCGCGCGGGGCGATTGGCGTGGCGGCCCCTGTGCTGGAGCGTGCCACCCTCATCATCACCGAAATTGACGGCGGGGCGGGCGACAAGGGGCGCGCCGCGATCGAGGGGCGTCTGGACGCGCTGGGCGTGACGCTGGCGGATGTCGTGCTGGTGCCCCACCGCACCGACAGGTTGCGCGACGCGATTGCGGCGGCAGACACCCCGCTGGTTCTGATCCTCACCGGCTCTGCCACCTCCGACATCGACGATGTGGCCCCCGCAGCATTGGTGCAGGCCGGCGGCACAGTGACGCGGTTCGGGATGCCGGTCGATCCCGGCAACCTGCTGTTTCTGGGCAACTTGAACGATGTGGCGGTGATCGGCCTGCCGGGCTGTGCGCGCGCGCCCGCACTCAACGGGGCCGACTGGGTGCTGTCGCGCGTGGTGTGTGGCGTGCCCGTCGGCGCGGCTGACATTGCGGCGATGGGCGTGGGTGGCCTGCTCAAGGAGATCCCGACCCGTCCGCAACCGCGCCGCCCGCGCCGCTAGGCCCGCGCAGCGCACAACACAAGGCCAGACTGTACGGGCATGCAGGGGGCATGCGGGGGACAGGCCATGACGCGGGCCCAGAAGCGGGTATTGAGGCGGGCATTGAGGCAGGTCAGGAGGCAGGCCCAGAATCGGGTCAAGAAAACTTTTTGGTTCTCAACACGCGATCCCCATGCTTAACTCGCTCCAAACGAGAAAAATCTAGACGTCTGGGAGGACACGAATGACACAGGTGAAGATGACCGTGAACGGCAAAGCCGCGACCGGCGAGGTGGAGGGCCGCACGCTTTTGGTCCAGTTTTTGCGTGAGAACCTCGGGATGACGGGCACGCATGTTGGTTGTGACACCAGCCAGTGTGGGGCTTGCGTGGTTCATGTGAACGGCGAGGCGGTCAAATCCTGCTCGATGCTGGCGGTTGAGGCGCAGGGCGCCGAGGTTGCTACGATCGAAGGGCAAGCGGCCCCCGACGGCACGCTCAACACCATCCAGCAGGCGTTTCAGGACCACCACGGCCTGCAATGCGGGTTCTGCACGCCCGGCATGGTGATGTCTGCGGCGGCTCTGCTCAAGGAGAACCCCAAACCCACCGAGGCCGATGTGCGTCACTACCTTGACGGCAATATCTGCCGCTGCACCGGCTACCACAATATCGTGAAGGCGATCATGGCCGCGTCCGGTCAGGACGTGGGCACCATCGCAGCTGAATAATTCATATAAATAGCGGGTTCACCCATCCTGCGGGGAGGAATGCAGGATGGGGCGAGAGCCCGCGCTTAGGGAGGAAATACAATGCCAAAGGATAGTGGTATCGGCGCCAGCAGCAAGCGGCGCGAGGACATCCGGTTTTTGACCGGCGAAGGCAATTACACCGACGACATCAACGTGAACGGGCAGGCGCATGTTTATTTCCTGCGCTCTGACATTGCGCACGGGACGCTGAATTCAGTGGATACCTCTGCCGCCGATGGCATGGAGGGGGTCGTCAAGATCTTTACCGGCGCGGATTTCGAGGCGGTAGGATCCGTTCCGTGCGGTTGGCAGGTCACCGACAAACACGGCGAGCCGATGCAAGAGCCGCGCCATCCGGTACTGGCCCACGGCAAGGTCCGCCATGTGGGTGAGCCGATCGCCGCCGTTGTGGCCGAAACGCTGGAACAGGCCCGCGACGCCGCAGAAGCTATCGTGCTCGACATCTCCGAGCTGCCCGCCGTGGTGAACATGAAGGACGCCGTCAAGGAGGGCGCGACCAAGGTCCACGACGATCTGACCAGCAATCTGTGCTATGACTGGGGTTTCGTCGAGGAAAACAAGGGCGCCGTGGATGAGGCGTTCAGCAATGCCGCCCACGTCACCACGCTGGAGCTGACCAACAACCGTCTGGTCGCCAACCCGATGGAGCCGCGCGTGGCTGTGGGTGACTTTGCCCGTGGCACCGGCGATCACACGCTCTATACCACGTCGCAAAACCCGCATGTCATCCGCCTGTTGATGGGCGCCTTCGTGCTGGGCATCCCCGAGCATAAATTGCGTGTCGTGGCCCCTGACGTAGGCGGCGGTTTCGGCACAAAAATCTTCCACTATCAGGAAGAGGCGTTTGTGACTTTCGCGGCCAAAGCCTGCAACCGCGCGGTCAAATGGACGTCGTCACGCTCCGAGGCGTTCATGTCGGACGCGCATGGCCGTGACCACGTCACCAAGATCGAGCTGGCGCTGGACAAAGACCATAACTTTATGGCGCTGCGCACGGATACCTACGCCAATATGGGCGCGTATCTGAGCACCTTTGCCCCATCGGTTCCTACATGGCTGCACGGCACGCTGATGGCGGGTAATTATAAAACGCCGCTGATCTATGTGAACGTAAAGGCCGTGTTTACCAATACCGTGCCCGTCGATGCCTACCGCGGTGCCGGCCGGCCCGAGGCGACCTATCAACTGGAGCGTCTGGTGGACAAGGCAGCACACGAGCTGGGTGTCGATCCCATCAAACTGCGCCGCCAGAATTTCGTGACCGAATTCCCCTATGCCACGCCCGTGGCGGTTGAATATGACACGGGTGACTATGTGGCGACGATGGACAAGCTCGAGGAGATGGCAGACATCGCCGGCTTCAAGAAGCGGCGCGAGGCGTCGGAGGCGAAAGGCAAGCTGCGCGGCTTTGGCGTGAACTGCTACATCGAGGCCTGCGGCATCGCGCCCAGCAACCTTGTGGGGCAGTTGGGCGCGCGTGCGGGCCTGTTCGAGAGCTGTACCGTGCGGGTGAATGCCACGGGCGGTCTGGTTGTGATGACCGGGTCGCACAGCCACGGGCAGGGGCACGAGACATCCTTTGCACAGGTTGTCGCCGATATGATCGGCATCGACGAAGGCATGGTGGAAATCGTGCATGGTGACACGGCCAACACGCCGATGGGCATGGGCACTTACGGCTCGCGCAGCCTTGCCGTGGGCGGCTCTGCCATGGTCAAAGCCACGGAAAAGATCATCGCAAAGGCCACCAAGATCGCCAGCCACCTGCTGGAAGCCTCGGAAAGCGATGTGGAGCTCAAGGACGGCGCGTTCACCGTGGCGGGCACGGATAAATCCGTGGCCTGGGGTGATGTGACGCTGGCGGCCTATGTGCCGCACAACTATCCGCTCGAAGAGATCGAGCCGGGGCTGGAGGAGACGGCGTTCTATGACCCGTCGAACTTTACCTATCCGTCAGGTGCCTACGCCTGCGAGGTCGAGATTGATCCCGAGACGGGTCAGGTCACGGTCGAGCGGTTCTCGGCTGCGGATGATTTCGGGAATATCGTGAACCCGATGATCGTCACAGGGCAGGTCCATGGCGGGTTGGCCCAAGGCATCGGGCAGGCGCTGCTGGAGAATTGCGCCTATGACGCCGACGGGCAGTTACTGAGTGCCAGCTACATGGATTACGCCATGCCGCGCGCCTCGGATTTGCCGTTCTATGATGTGGACCATTCCTGCCAGACGCCCTGTACACATAACCCGCTGGGGGTGAAGGGCTGCGGAGAGGCAGGGGCGATCGGGTCGCCGCCTGCTGTCGTGAATGCGGTGCTGGACGCCATGCGGTCGGCGGGCAAGGACGTGGGCCATATCGATATGCCTGTGTCGCCCAACCGTGTCTGGGAGGCGATGCAGGGCTAAGGTGCGGGCGGGGTACGGCGGTGTGCCGTGCCTGCCCGCCGCCCCGTGTCCTCGGGGGATCTGTTGCGGGGCGCTGCGCGCCTGTGAGTTTATAGGAAAAATGAAGGGGAGGGTTGTGGCTGTTGCCAGGCGCACCCCCTGATTTGAAAGGAAGACAAGATGTATAATTTCGATGTTGAGATGCCGACAAGTGTGGCGGATGCGGTCAAGGCGCTGGGCCGCGAGGAGGCGCAGCCGCTGGGGGGCGGGCAGACGTTGATCCCCACCCTCAAGGCGCGACTGGCGGCGCCATCGGTTCTGGTATCGCTGCACGGCATCGCCGAGATGAAGGGGGTGTGCAAAAACGATGCGGGCCATTTGTGCATTGGTGGCGGGACGACCCATGCCACTGTGGCGGCGCAGGCGGGGGCGTATCCGGCACTGGCCTCACTTGCGGCACGCATCGGGGATCCGGCGGTGCGTAACCGCGGGACGATTGGCGGTTCGGTCGCGAACAATGACCCCTCGGCGTGCTATCCTGCGGGTGTGCTGGCGTCTGGTGCCACGGTTGTGACCAACGCGCGCGAGATTGCGGCGGATGATTATTTTCAGGGCATGTTCGACACAGCGCTGGAAGAGGGCGAGATCGTGACCGAGGTCCGCTTTCCCATCCCCGAGGCGGCGCATTACGAGAAGCATTTGCAGCCGGCCTCGCGGTTTCCGTTGGTGGCTGTGTTTGTCGCGAAGTTCGCGGAAGGTGTGCGGGTTGCGGTCACAGGCGCATCCGAAGGTGGCGTGTTTCGCTGGACCGAGGCAGAGGACGCCCTGAACGGCAGTTTCACAGCCGATGCAGTGGCGGGCCTGAAGGCCGACGGATCGCAGATGATCAGCGATTTGCACGGCTCTGGCGCCTACAGGGCGCATCTGGTGGGGGTCATGACCAAACGGGCGGTGGCCGCAATTACCGGCTGAACCGCACTGCAAAAGATCAAGGGAGGGGCCGCGCAGGGATGCGTGGCCTTTTTCACGCGGCGCGGGTGTGGGGCCGATAGGTGTGAGGCGCTTGACCGGTACCATGCAAAACGCCCCGCGCTCGGGGGGAGCGTCGGGGCGTTTGAAAGTGTTGGCGTTCGAATGTTTTGATGTTCGAGAGCCTGCGCATTCGAGACTTGCGCGTCCGGCAGGGGTTATTTGCTGGGCAACTGGCCGATCAGCATGACCATCTGGCGGCCTTCCATCTTTGGAAAGTTCTCGATCTTGCCGTGCTCTTTCGTATCCTCGGCCACCCGTTCAAGCAGCTCACGCCCCAGATTCTGGTGCGCCATCTCGCGGCCGCGGAAGCGCAGGGTGACTTTGACCTTGTCGCCGTTCTCGAGAAACTTGAACACATTGCGCATTTTCACATCGTAGTCGTTCGTATCCGTGTTCGGGCGAAACTTGACCTCTTTGATCTCGATGATCTTTTGCTTTTTGCGGGCCTCGGCCTCACGCTTTTGCGTCTCGTATTTGAACTTGCCGAAATCCATGATCTTGCACACGGGCGGATTGGCATTGGGGGAGATTTCCACCAGATCAAGCCCGGCCTCGTCGGCCATGCCCATCGCGCGGGCAGGGGTGACAACGCCGACGTTTTCGCCGTCTGCGCCGATCAGGCGGATTTCGTTGGAGCGGATGTTTTCGTTTACGCGGGGGCCGGTGTCACGTTGCGGCGGGGCGTTATGTGGTCTGCGAGCGATGATTGTCGTCCTTTGATTGTTATCTGAAGCGCGTGTATAAGGTAGACGTCTGTTCGGCCCCCTTCAAGGTCAAAAACGTGCGCGTATTGGTCAAACGACTGCGTTTTCCCCTTGAACCCAGCGGTTTCCATGCGCATTTCAGCGCCAAGAACAGGTGCGTCGGCATTCGGCCGGACACGGTTTGTTAATAAGGGGAAGTACGAATGAAGAATCTAGTTTGGATCGTTGTTGCTGCGATCATCGCTGTCGGGGGCTATGTGCTGTATTCCGGCCGCAGTGTGCAGGACATTGCAGGCTCCGTTTCAGAGACTGCCAGCTCTGCGGTGGAGGCCACGACCGAGGCGGCCTCGGGTGCGGTTGATGCGGCCACAGATGCCGCGGCAGGTGCCGTCGATGCGGCCGCTGGTGCGGGCGATGCGGTTGCGGATGCAGCGTCGGGTGCGGTTGACGCGGCTACGGATGCAGCCGCTGGTGCGGTTGATGCCGTGACCGAAACAGCAGGCGATGCGGCCACAGCTGCTACGGATGCAGCTACAGGCGCCGTTGACGCGGTGACAGAAGCGGCCAGCGATGCGGTCGATACCGCAACCGAGGCTGCATCGGATGCCGGTGCTGCCGTGTCGGATGCCGTAACCAATGCGACTGACGGTGCAAGCGACGTTGCAACTGAAGCCACCGAAGCGGCAACAGATGCAGCAGAAGCCACAACCGAAGCAGCGACAGACGCGGCAGAAGCCACGACCGAAGCAGCGACAGACGCGGCAGAAGCCACGACCGAAGCAGCGACAGATGCGGCAGAAGCCACGACCGAAGCAGCGACAGATGCCGCAGAAGCCACAACCGAAGCAGCAACTGATGCCGCAGAAGGCACCACTGAAGCAGCGACCACAATGGCCGACGACACGACAGCCGCCGCAGAAGAGGCAACAGATGCCGCGACCGCAGCTGTGACCGAAGGCACAGAGGCCACCACCGAAGCAGGTGTGCAAGCAGCGACAGAAGAATCCGGCACAGCGATGTCCGAATTGCTGACCGTTGAAGGGTTCGACATGGAAAAAGTATCGACCATGCTTGAGGAATCAGAGCTGGGTACGTTGCAGAAAACTGTTCTGGGCAAGGGCCTTCAGGCCGCGCAGGACAACCCCGAACTGCTGGGCACAGCCCTTGAGAAAATCCGCGAAGCGATGGGCATGTAAACGCGCCCGCCTTTTCGGCACGATTGAAAGCCGCTCCTTGCTGTGCAGGGGGCGGCTTTTTCTATGCGATGTTGCGGGGCAGGGGCATGTTGGTGCTGGTGCCAAGGACGCGGCGCGCGCACCATACGATGACGCCAAGGCTGATCGCCAGCCACAGCGCGCCCCAGATCATCGTCGTGCCGCCAAACGCTTCTGCCAGCATGCGCGCGTCCGATCGCTCTCCCGAGCGCGCGATCGTGTCGTCAAAGATGTCGTAGGGCACGTAGAGCAGGCTGCTCAGGCCGATCACACGCAACGCCATGTCATTGGCCGCGTGCCCCAGAAACCGCGCCATTCCCAGCAGCACGGCCCCCGCCGCGATGCAAAACGCGGCCGCAAACAGATCGCGCACATACAGCACAGTCACCGCCAACATCACCATCCCCAGCCCGGCCGTCACCATCCGGTCGGCATCGCTGCGCAGCGCGACCAGCAACAGTCCCACCCCCATCATCAGCGAGCCGAGGTAGCCTGCCGTCAGGATCGCAAACCGGCTGCCCCCGCGCGTAATTGCAAACCCGCCTTGCTGTGCAGAAACAGAGATTTGTTCGACCGATCCGCCCGTCAGCCATGCAGCGGCGGCATGCGACAGCTCGTGCAGGAAAACGATCAGGATTTTCAGGGGCACGACGACAGGCGTCTGCCACAAGGCAAAGACGATGGCGGTCAGGGCAAGCAACTGCCAGTGGGATTTTAGAAAATGCATGCCCCCAGAACGCAACGGGGCGCCGCGAATGTCAATTCACAGCGCCCGCGTTTGTGTCGCGTGTGACCGCGGGCCGCCGCATCAGCCGACGAATGCTTTTTCCACAACATAGTGTTTGGGGTCGGAATTCGCGCCTTCCTCCAGGCCAAAGCCCTCCAGAACCGCCTTGATGTCCGTGTTCAGCCCCAACGAGCCGCAGACCATCGCGCGGTCCGTCTGCACGTCGATGCCCGCGATGCCCAGATCGCGGAACACGGTGCCATCTTCCAGCAGCGTCGTGATGCGCCCCATCTTTGGCGAGTGTTCGCGCGTGGTCGTGGGATAGTAGCGGATTTTGGCGAGGTTCTCGGCGCCGATCAGCTCTTGCATCATCTCGTCGGCCTGCAAATCCGCAATCAGCTTGCGCGAATATTCCAGTTCCGCCACGTCGCGGCAGGTATGGGTGATGACGACCTCGTCGAATTTCTCGTAGGTTTCGGGCTCGCGCAGCAGTGAGGCAAAGGGCGCAAACCCCGTGCCGGTCGCGAAAAACCACAGCCGTTTGCCCGGCAGCAGCGCGTCATGCACCAGCGTGCCCACAGGTTTGGGGCGCAGGATGATCTCGTCGCCCACCGCGATGTGCTGGAGCCGCGAGGTCAGCGGGCCGTCCTGCACCTTGATCGAGTAGAACTCAAGCTCGTCGTCCCACGCAGGGCTGGCGATGGAATAGGCGCGCAACAGCGGCTTTTGCTTGCCGGTTTCGGGATGCGGGTCGCCCATCAGCCCGATCATCACAAACTCGCCCGAGCGGAACCGCAGCGAGGCAGGCCGCGTCACGCGAAAGGAGAACAAGCGGTCGGTCCAATGGGTCACGGCGGTGACGGTCTGGGCGTCGGGCAGGGTCGGCACGGGCTTGGCGGCGGTGGTGTTCACGGGGGAATGCTCGGTCATGGTTTCTTCGCAGGGCACAGGCCCCGCGATCCTTCTACTAATGTGTTCAATACTGCGGCGCAATCCATGCGCGTGCGGGGGCAGGGCGGGGTCAGAAACGCAGGCGCGCCTGATAGTCATGCGCGGTCCAGTCGGCGCGAAACTGCCACTGGTCTACGGGCTGGCGGGCGGCAAGGGCATCGTCGATCTCGACCTCGTCAAACCCGCTGCGCCGCGCCATCGCATACTGGTCGGCCAGCACATGACCGCGCGCGCGCAGCCGGCCTGTGTAGCCGCGCAACCGCAGCGCGCGGGCAATCGTGAACCCGCGCCCGTCCGCGCTGGAGGGAAAGTCGATGCGGATCATCTGCAAGGCAGGCGTCAGGGCGACCTCCTCCGGGGCGGTGTCGGACGGCAGATCAAGCGCGATGCAATCGTTGGCCGCACCGCCCCCGCAATAGCCCGCAGTCCAGTCATCGGCGTGAAAGCCGTCATCGTTTACGATAATGCTCATCTGGGTGCTCCTGTCCGTACCATTTTGCCGTCTACAAAGTGGATGCCGCATTCATCCTTGTCGCGTCCGCGCCAGCGGCCTGCGCGCGGGTCCTCGCCCTCTGCCACGGGCGTGGTGCAGGGCGCGCACCCGATAGAGGGGTAGCCACGCGCGACCAGCGGGTGACGCGGCAGGCCGTTCTCGGTCATGTATTCGGTGACGTCTGCGCTGCTCCAATGGGCGAGCGGGTTGACCTTGATCCGGCCTGTTGCGGCCTCGTGCTCGAACGCGGGCAGCGCGGCACGCTGGCCGGACTGATAGCGTTTGCGCCCCGTGATCCAGCCGTCAAAGCCACGCAGGGCCGCATCCAGCACACGGGTCTTGCGCAGATCGCAACAGGCATCGGGGTCGCGCTGGTGCAGCGTGTTGTCGGGATCGGCGGCCTGCGTGTCCGCCCGCAGCACCTGCACCCGGCGCAGTCCCAGCGTTCGGGCCACTTCGCGCTGGTAGGTCAGCGTCTCGGGGAACAGCAGCATCGTGTCGATGAAAATCACCTGCACGTCCGGTTTGACGGTTGCCGCCAGATGCAGCAACGCCACGCTTTGCGCGCCAAAACTGGAGACGAGCGCCAGATTGGGCGCGGCCTCGAACGCGCGGCGCAACACATCTGCCGCCGCATGGTGGCGCAGCGCGGTGTTGAGTGTGTCAACCCGTGCGCTCAGCGGCTCATCAAGCGGCATCTGCCTTTGCCTCCGGATAAAGGGCGGCCTTGAACGGGGCAAGGCCCAGACGGCGGTAGGTTTCCAGAAACGTCTCGTCGCGGGTGTGGCGCAGCTCCAGATAGGTGCGCACGATCCGCTCGACCGCCGGAATGATCTGCTCCGCGGAAAAGCCGGGGCCTGCACGCTCCCCGATGGTGGCGTCTTGCGTGCCGTCGCCGCCCAGCGTGATCTGGTAGCTTTCGACCCCCGCACGGTCGAGGCCCAGGATGCCGATGTGACCGACGTGGTGGTGCCCGCAGGCGTTGATGCAGCCCGAGATCTTGATCTTGAGCGGACCCACGTCATGCTCGAGCTTGAGATCGTCAAAGCGCGTGGCGATTTCCTGCGCGATCGGGATCGAACGGGCCGTGGCCAGCGCGCAGTAATCCATGCCGGGGCAGGCGATGATGTCGCTGATCAGCCCGATGTTTGCCGTGCCCAGACCGGCCTCCTTGAGGCGGGCATGCAGCGCGGGCAGATCGGCGCGGTGGACGTGGGGCAGGATCACGTTCTGCTCGTGGCTGATCCGCAGCTCGTCGTGGCCGTATTCGGCCGCCAGCGCCGCCATGACCCGCATCTGGGCGCTGGTCGCATCGCCGGGCGTCGCCCCGTGCGCCTTGAGCGAGATCGACACGATGGCATAGCCCTGCGCCGCATGATCGGTGAGGTTCGTGTCGGCCCATGCGCGAAACACCGGATCGTTGGAATAGGCGCTCTCGAACGGGGCGAGGGATTTACTGGCAAAGGCAGGCTTGGCAAAATCCGCCTCGATCCGCGCCAGCATTTGCTGGTCGACGCCGGTGAACTGGGGCCGGATCAGTTTGTAGCGCGCATCGACACGGGCGCGAATGTCCTCGATGCCGTTCTCGTGCACGGTGATCTTGATCCGCGCCTTGTATTTGTTGTCGCGCCGTCCCAGCAGGTTATAGACGCTGACAATGGCCTCCAGCGTGGGCAGCAGGTCTTCGGAGGCCACAAAATCGTACAGCACCTTGCCGATCATCGGCGTGCGGCCCAGTCCCCCGCCCACGATCACCTCAAAGCCGCGCACACCGTCACGCTCGACGATTTGCAGGCCGATGTCATGCGCTTTCAGAACGGCGCGGTCATGGGTGGCGCCTGACACGGCCACCTTGAACTTGCGGGGCAGGAACTGGAATTCGGGATGGTCCGTGGACCATTGGCGGATCAGCTCGGCCACCGGGCGCGGATCGGCAATCTCGTCCGCCGCAGCCCCGGCGAAATGGTCCGCCGTCACATTGCGGATCGTGTTGCCGGAGGTCTGGATCGCGTGCATGTTCACCTCGGCCAACGCATCCAGCATGTCGGGTACATCGCGCAATTCGGGCCAGTTGTACTGGATGTTCTGACGCGTGGTGAAGTGGCCATAACCCTTGTCCCACTTGTCCGCGATATCCGCCAGCCTGTGCATCTGTGCGCCGTTCAGGGTGCCGTAAGGGATCGCCACGCGCAGCATATAGGCGTGCAGTTGCAGGTACAGACCGTTCATCAGGCGCAGGGGCTTGAACTCGTCCTCGGTCAGGCTGCCGTCGATGCGGCGTTCTACCTGTGCGCGGAATTCGGCGTTGCGCTGCGTCAGGAATTTATCGTCGAAATCAGTATAGGCGTACATCAGACGCTCTCCCTTTTGCCGTGGGCGTAGTTGGACGGGCCGGTGGCGCGGAACGCCTCGCGGAAATGGGTGGGGGCGATGCCGTTTTCTGCATCAACCGGGGCCAGATAGACGCCGACCACTTCTGCCACGCGGGCCTGCGCCTCCAGCAGGCGGATGTCGGCGTCTGCCGCATCGGTCAGGACGTCCGCCGCGTGCAAATCGCGCACCCACTCGGTGCCGCGCAGATACACCACATCCCCCTCAAGCAGGGCATTGGCGGTGATGACGGAAGGCTGAAAGGACTTGGGCATTATGCGAATTCCTCGATCTGCACTGTGGGGGCTGCGGCCAGTGCCGCGCGGGGCGCCAGCCCCAGAAACGTAAGGGCGGGACCGCCCAGCTGCGCGGCCTCCAGCGTGGCGGGCAGCGCGTCCAGCGTTGTCTCGATCACCCGCTGGTCGGGGCGCGATGCGTTTTCGATCAGGGTCACGGGCGTATGGCGGTCCGCGCCGTGCATCAGCAGACGGCCCTGCACGAAACGGGCCGATTTCTTACCCATATAAATCGCGGCGACCTCGTTCGGGCGCGCAAGTGCGGCCCAGTCATGGTCGGCAAATCCGGCCGTGTCATGCCCCGTCAGGAACCGCACAGAGGCATTGCGCCCGCGCCGCGTCAGGCTTTGCCCGATGGCGGCCACAGCAGCAGAGGCGGAGGTGATGCCCGGCACGATATGCCAGCCGATGTCATGGGCTGCGACCGCGTCGATCTCTTCGTCAAGACGGCCAAAGACCGTTGCATCGCCGGATTTCAGACGCACGACTTGTGCGCCGGCTGCCGCATGCTCGACCAGCAGGGCGTTGATGTGTTCCTGCGCGGTGGAGGGGCCAAAGCCCTCTTTGCCCACGTCGATCATCACAGCTTCGCGGCGGGCGAGTTCGAGGATTTCGGCGGAGACGAGACGGTCGTGGATCACCACATCCGCCTCGTGCAGCGCCTTGCGCGCCTTCAGCGTCAGCAGTTCGGGATCGCCCGGCCCCGCGCCGATCAGGGCGACGTGCCCCGCCTCGCGGTCTTCGCGCAGCATCTCGGCCAGCAGGGCGTCGAGCGCGGCATGGACCGCCTCCTCGCCCCCGTCGGCCAGCGCGCGGGGACCGGTCTCATCGTAGTAACGCGACCAGAAGCGGCGGCGGATGCGGCCATGGGGCAACGCGTTCGCCGTCTCGCGAAAGCCCTGACCGATGCGCGCGAGGGTGCCGAGGAGAGGGTCCAGCCGCTCCTCCGTCTCGGCCTTGATGCGCCGGGCC
>ENA-ORXR01001648-ORXR01001648.1-marine-metagenome-genome-assembly--contig:-NODE-1648-length-23157-cov-3.778596_pt1 | contig 23157 bp, 17 predicted proteins | sample MGYA00237866_ERZ511479 | MGnify/ENA metagenome assembly ERZ511479 | reverse complement strand
CTCTAAAAATACGGGGACTTCTCTGGGAATATTTTGGTCGAAGGCTGCTTTCTTAAGAACCTGACCACAAGCTTTGCACTGCAATTTATTTTCACTACCCAGTATTCGCTTGTGTAGAAAATTCCGGTGAAGCTTTAACAAATCAAAGCTATTGCACTGAGGACAGTAGTGCTTGGAAATCATGTTGCTCGACACAATTGACATTTTGCCTTTACTCCCTAAAGACCATTTTAATGTTTGTTATCTGATCAACGCTATACGATAACCTTACCTCCTTCAAGAAAACTAAGATCAAAGTATTAAAAATAACGATGAGTGAGTCCAATTAACGACAATAAAACCCTCACTCATTCAATAATTTATACATTACCTCACCTTGAGGGCTTAACAAAACCACACATGGCACCTTAGACATGCTTAGTTTATGCTTAGGGCCTTTCCAGCATCAGTGAGCGATATTTTTATGGCTAACCCCGACCAAACAGCATCAAAGAAATCGATCTGGAGCTGGATGTTATTTGATTGGGCTGCACAGCCTTTCCACACCCTGATTATAACGTTCATTTTTGCACCATATTTCACCAATACCGTTGCACCAGATGGTGTAACCGGACAAAGTTATTGGGGGTATGCTGTTGGAATATCAGGGCTAATAATTGCATTTTCATCGCCTATTTTGGGCGCTATTGCGGACACAAGAGGCCCAAGAAAATCATGGATATTCAGTTTTTCTGTTATCGGTGCAATAAGTATTTTTAGCCTTTGGTTTGTTCATCCTCACGCTGACTCAACTACTTTAGTGTGGGGACTAATAGCGTTTTCAATCGGGCTTATTTGTTTTGAATTTGCAGCGGTCTTCAACAATGCGATGATGCCCGACTTAGTTCCACGATCTGAGCTAGGTAAACTATCAGGCAGTAGCTGGGCTTTAGGATATATCGGCGGTTTGCTCTGCCTGATTTTGATGCTCGGCTTCATGGTTAGCAGCCCTGATACTGGTAAAACTTTGCTGGGCATCCCTCCAATTTTAGGCCTTGACGCATCAACTCATGAGGGAAACAGAGCAAGCGGCCCCCTGACAGCCATTTGGCTCATCGTATTTATCATCCCACTGTTATTATTTACGCCAGATCAAAGAAGGCGTGAGAAAATTTCTGGGTCAGTACGAAAAGGCCTCAAAGCACTGTGGAAAAATATTCTAAGCTTGCCAAAGAAGCGAAGCCTTTTTGCCTTCCTTATGTCGAGCATGTTCTATCGGGATGCACTAAATGGACTCTATGCATTCGGAGGGATCTACGCTGCTGGTGTCATGCAATGGAGTATTTTTTACATTGGTATCTTCGGCATCATTGCAAACATAGCCGGTTCTATCGGGGCGTGGATTGGTGGACATGTCGATAGGCGACATGGTTCCAAAGCTGTCGTAACGGGCTGTATATGGATACTAATCGTCGCGAGCCTTCTCATTGTCAGCACTGATCAGCAGCACATTCTCTGGACAAAAATCGCATCAGATAGCGAACCAAGCCAATTACCCGATTTACTATTTTTCGTTTGTGGTGGGCTTATTGGTGCGGCAGGAGGAACCTTGCAAGCCGCTTCACGTACCTTAATGGTTGATCAGGCAGAACCCGGTAAAATGACCGAGGCATTTGGTCTATATGCCTTGTCCGGTCGGGCGACCAGCTTTATCGCGCCACTTGCCATTGCATTTGTAACTGCCACATTCGCCAGCCAGCGAATTGGCATTACGCCAGTGATTGTATTGTTTGCAGTTTCACTATTGCTATTACCTAGAGTTCACTCGCGAGTAATCTAAAGCAGGTTATCCTAAAATCCAGATCATCTCTCATAGCTGTTGAACTTTTGCTCTTCAACAGCTTCATATTGAATAATCACTAATTAAAAAAACAACGATCATGAAAAAAATTGCATTGTACAAAATCACTTTATGCATTTTGGGGTTTCTTTCGATTTTATACTCACCGCTTTCAGCAAACACCCGCAGCTTCTCGGTAGATCCTCATACCGTAGTTTCAGATAAATTCTTAATGGGCAAGTTCAGCGCCAGCAAACGAAATGACTTTGTCAGAATCAATAAACGTTATGCTTCACGTAGTGGTATGTACCTGCAAAAGCTCCCTTACGATGCCTTTAGAGCGATGCATGCTCAAGCAAAGCTGAACGGGATTTCTCTAAAAATTCTCTCAGCATCGCGTAGTTTTTATCATCAAAAGTCCATCTGGGAGGGAAAGTGGAATGGTAAGCGTAGGGTCGGCGGTATCCGTAATATTAAACGGTCAATCAAAAATCCAACGAAGCGCGCCCTTAAAATTTTAGAGTACAGCTCAATGCCTGGTAGCTCACGGCACCATTGGGGCACTGATATAGACTTGAACGCATTTACTAACCGTTATTTTGAACGTGGCTATGGGAAAAAGGTCTATGCCTGGCTCGTAAAAAATGCCCCTCGTTACGGCTTTTGCCAACCCTATACTCGAAAGGGTTCAGCTCGACCCCATGGATATAACGAAGAAAAGTGGCACTGGTCATTCAAACCTCTAGCATCGAGTTATACGCAGCAGGCTAAGTTTCGTTTGACTGATAGCATTTTCACAGGCTTCAAAGGCTCAAACACCGCAACACGCATCGGCATCATGAACCGTTACGTGCTGGGCATTCATGCTAACTGCTATTGAGAAGTCACCGTTGTCTTTCTTGGAGCCTTGGCAACATTTTCCGAGGCTTTTGGTTTAGTTGGTGCCTTCTTCTCGATGGCTAGCAACCACTCTTCAATCTCATTGGAGTGAGCCTTTTGGATTCGGTATTTTTTCAATAATTCATCATGCTCAGCATCCGCTAGCTTCCGGTCAATTGCAATTTGATAGCCGCCCTCATTTTCTAAAAGAACCACTGGCGACTTGTCTTGCTTTAGCATTGCATAAAACTGTTTGAAGTTCTTGAACGGCTCGCCATTGATTTTATGCAGACGGGTATAGATGCTGTCATGAAACCCTCTATTGCTTGAAGACGCCAAGACCTGACTCACCAAAATTTCATCTTCCTGCATCTCGTCTTCCTGCTGAACGAATTCCTCTTCCGTCAGGCACTCCTCAGGTTTGCGTTTGGCAATAATGACAAAGCCACCGTAAATCAAATAGCGAGGATCCTGGTCAAAGACAAAATTGGATTTCAGGTTCTTAGTCAGTGGTACGCTAACGTTAACTTGCTCACCATCTCGAAATAACTCCAAGTTGACTTTTTCACCTATTTGGTGAAGCTGAACGAAATGCTCGAAATCAACGCGATGGCGTTTTGAATTGACCACCATGCCATTATTTTCGATTTTGTTGCCATCGATGCGGGTGATAATGTCACCCTTTTTTATAAGCCCGTCAGTCGGTGTGTCATAACACACCTTACTGACCAGCACTCCAGACTGCTTTTCAGATAAATTGTAGCCTTTTCTTAATGCTGGACTCACTAGATTCTGAAACTGTGCCGAAAGTTCTGGAAAACCATCATATTTTCCATCCTCCATATCCGCTAGAAAACGCTTCAAAATCGTTACGGGAATCATATAACCGATATTTTCTTCACCGTTTCGCGACTGCATAACAATACCGACAACTTTGTCATTGACTAAAGCAGGGCCACCGCTGTTACCGGGATTGATCGCCGCATCGACCTGTATCGCCTGAAATGCCAGATAGCTGTGAACATACATCTGATGCTCGATGCGAGAAATAATCCCTTTAGTGATACTCAAGGCCTCACCTCCGACAGGATAACCATAGACCGTTACCTCCTGATGGACATCTGGCAGCTCACCTAGCGTGAGTGGTTGAATATCATCGAGTTGCTCTGGAGACTTCAACTTGAGGATTGCCAGATCAATTTCATGAGCAACGGCTTCAACTTCCGCTTCGAAACGCTTAGAGTCGCCGTCACGCTGCACCTCAATAAAAGTATGACTTTCAACCACATGCGCATTGGTAATGATTCGCCCTCCTTCAAGGAAAAATCCAGAACCAGAACCAGATGCAGTATGGGAACTCCATGGAGCCTGAAGGTTATCCGATTTAGAAGTTGCATAAACCATAACAACCGAATCAGATAAGCGCTGCTTAGGAGGAAGAACCCCAGTTTTTGCAACGGCGGCACCTGCGGATAGCACTAGGATAAATATAAAAAGCCCCCTTTTTATATTTTGCAAGATAAACCCCATAACTTTTACTCTATTGATTAGCCCAACTCTTACACCATATGACCTACTTTTCTAAGTTAACATACGGCACTTCTATATTGGCCAATTTTCACCCACAAGCCAACCGTAGCCGATCAGTATACTACTATGTTCAAAAAAAAATCATGAAATATCGAAAAGACACATAAATGACTGGTTACTAAAGTTAATCGTTGAAACCAGTGCCAGCATGTCTAACAAAGCCACTGCCATTATTAGAGGTTAAAAAAGCAACTAAGGCATGGTTAAAACCTGACCTTCAACAACAACATTTATGTTCTTAATTTTATCTCGATTGGCAGCATATATTTCTAGGTATTTACGGCCATTCTCTTGACCGTAAACGCGTTGTGCCAAACGAAAGATTGATTCGCCTGGCAGCACCGTCGCCACCATATTACCTGTCTCAGAATCAAGCGAGATCTCTGCAGGATTTGCGATGATCGCAGCAGAACCGGATGACTGTGTTGGCGACGCAACGTTGGCCGTTGTTTCGGGCTGAGTTCTGGAACCATTACCTACCTGCAATATTTTACCGGTAACTTCTTTTACCGCCTGATTAGTTGCCAGTCGAATCTCACTCATTTGCTTGCCTTCACCCAAGGCTTTAATAACAACCGATTTTAAACTAATCGAATTTAGCTCTCTACTCGAGACAGTTGTTAGCCCCAATACGGTAATTAACTTGCGGGCAACAGATTGTGTAGTTTGTTGAACGTTTGTGCTATTTACCGCAGAAGCCGTTGAGTTGGTACTTCCAGTTTCAGCATTTACGACGGTCACGCAAAATAAAATCGCACAGGGGGTCAAATATCTCATTTTTCATTCCTAAGTGGTTCAATGAAGAGGCTCCAATCACAAACCTCCTTTCCTAGCTATACATTGTGGCGCTAGCGTTTTTTTGATATCTCCGTCACAACCGCTTTTTGAATTTCCAAGTTAACCGATTTTTTAATTGTATTTTTTATCGACTTTTCGATTTCTCTCCGTTTGCTCAACTGTTCTTTTGTTGTTTTATTGCCCCCCACATCAAGAGCGATCAGATCAACAACTCTTGAAGGTTTGACAGTTTTCACAATTGTATCTTTGATCTTCGCAGTAGAAAGTGACGATTTCTTAATCCTGGGATCTGCTTTTGCAACCCTCGCTTTTGCACGCGTGCTTTTTACTGCTTTTTTATCAGATTTCACTAAGGCATTAGCGGCTTTAGGAGAAGCTATTTGTGTTTCATAAAAATAGACTCCGCCGCCTAGTCCGATGAACAAGATGAAAAAGAATACTAATATACCTTTCATGATTTGTTCTTTCCTGAGCGATTGATCAGTATGTTCATTGATTTACGTAACAGTTCCACCGCTCGAGAAAGGTCACCGATTTCATTTCTAGTCCTACTCTCAATGGGTGAATCGAGATCTCCCCTACTCAGTCTTTCGACTCTATCTTTAAGCTCGACCAAGGGCTCTGACAGTGAGTTTGCCAGCATCGCTGCAAATATAAGACTCAATAACAGGCTAACACCGGCAATTATCAGAGAAATAGTCAGATAATCGGTCAGTGGCTTAAATAGCGTTTTCTTCTCAGCGATACTAAATAGATAACCGAGTGAAGGTCTGCCTGCACCTAAAACTAAAGGCGTGGATAAGGTCAGCATTGACTCACTTTCTGAAGTGAGCGTTTTTTTGCTGGTTTTGGCTGCGGCCAAAACCAATTTTTTATCGTTGAATATATTCGCTTGTAAATCCAGATTTTCAGGGCCACTCCAACGCTTTGATTCATCGGGATGATAATAGTAATAACCTTCCGGGTCAGTGATGGCTACCGTCCATTTCGTTTGCTTATTACCAACAACATTTTGGATCAGGGCATCCGCATTTAGATTCAGAATCAGCACGCCTTGCCGACGACCATCTGCATCACGAACGATTGTCAAATAGCGAATTGTCGACTGATAAGGCTCAAGCAGTTCGGCTCCATTTCTGCGCAACTCTAAGGGGGAAATATAAATTTGATTACTTTTAAGACCTAATGCCTCTCTAAAATAATCTCTCTTTGCTTGGTTGAGCAACTGCTTTCGCTTATCAATGCTAGTGGCAACACCCTCTACGTTTTCAACCTTCACCTGCTCTTTTCCCGATAGATCAAGAAAGCGAACAGCAGAATAAATTTGCTGTCGCTGAGCAAATTGCTGAACCGAATTTCGTAGATTAGTCAGCAGTAATCCGCCTCGTTTTGCTGAAGATTTTTTTGCCGCCAAATATAGCTGCATAGCGCTAGAGTCACGCAGAAACAGCAGATCTGACTCTACTCTAGACACCGTACTTTGAATGATCTGCTTCGAGTGAAGCAGTTGATTACGTTGTTCGATTAAGGCGTTTTCACGTAGCGCTTCAGAGCTAGAGTGAAAGCTATAGGCTCCAATCAATATCGCCGGAAGCAACGTCAGCACCATCATCGTCAGCATTATTTTGTTGCGTATTTTTTTCATTGACTGCACGTAATCCTTTACATGTCTGGTGTGATAACTCTTTGTACTTCTAACTTAAATAATTTTTTTTCATTCTCTGTTTCTAACTCATTTTCCAACATGGCAACTAAGTAGGTTAAATTATTCGTTGATTGAACGTAAGTACCTTTCCATTGCTCAACGGCATCATCAACTACAACTCTGGCAGCTGGCCCCAGAAGCGCTGTCAATATATAGACATACTGTTCAATCACCGGGATAAGTGTTTCATCTGTTGGATCTACTTCCAACACAGCAGCAATGGGGCTCACCACTTGATTTTGTAGCGCTTGGGCTTGCTGCATCTCTTCGACTTGTTGCTTTAACATCTCAGACGCAGACTTAATGCCCATACTCACCATGGGAAAGTTAATTTTCTTATCCGTCAGCAAGATCGCGACATGCCCACCAAACAACCTAAAGCCTGCAAGATAACCACTGTCGATACCAATGAAAATTTCATTGTGGGTTTTCTCAACAGCTTCCAACGCCAGAAAAACCTGTGTCACGATCTCACTGCTACTCAACATTGCCTGCTGATGCTCAGAAGTAAAGTTTGCACTAACTATCTCGCCATTTTTATAAATCCCGACATGGCGCACGCCATTTAAGGCAGTCAGCGTTTCAACAATAGTCTGCATATTTTTAAGCGCTCATGATTTTTATTGTTATAACCACTGAAGCATGTCCTCAACTTGTTGACTTAACGCTGGAACTGAAACGGCTCGTTCCGAACACACACCTAATGACCTTTCCGCTTCTACAAAGACGGTCAAATTATCATCTTCAGGCCCACGCAACATGATTCGATTAATCGAGCCTAAGCCTGCCATCTCTGCTAAGTTTGGCGTGATTCCTGATAAGTAAGCAATAAACTGATTTAGGGACTCATCCTCAATGGTCGTGTCCACAAGCTCACCCAACTCACTGGTAATAGAAACGCCTGTGACACCACGTAAACCATTGATGGCTGCCATGGCTTTTTGATTTAACTCAAAACTAGACTCAGCGGATCGCGGAAGTGGTGGAGGTAACTGTTGAAGGGGTGACAAGGTTGTGACAAGAGAATCTTTGGCCACATTTTCTGACAAGTACTCTGTACCGACAACTTGCTCACGTTCAATAGGTTTGAGGTCCAGCACCTTATGTACTAAGTTCAGCACATCCTGTTTTTGCCGCGGATCAATGTTAATAATTTCTGCGGTTAAACCCAGTTGCTCCATCCAGTCTTCATAAACCTCAGGCAGCAGCGGCTCTCTGATATCAAGACGTGTAATGCCGATAATCAAACGCCCCGTTTCCGCAATAAAATCGGCAAATTGCTCAGAGAAAAACTTCAGATCCCGAAACGGGTAGTTTCTATTGTTATCCAGCAGGATGATAAGACCGTTAGCTCCCTCAGTGAGAATTTCCCACATGAAATCGAAGCGTTCCTGACCTGGCGTGCCGTACACATGCACAATAGAGTCTAGTCCATCATCGATTTTCAGCGTGCCGTAATCCATTGCTACAGTAGTGGTACTTTTACGTTCCAGAGTGATTTCATCTGACACAGACACGTCAGTGCTCACTGCATTTTGATCAGTAAGAGACTCTATTGCTGTTGTTTTACCCGACCCTACGGGGCCAGTGATGATAAGCTTATACTGCAAAGAGCGATATCCTTCTTAATACTGAGCAACTGTGCTGATTTTTTACAAGAAAACCGACAGCTGTACCTGATACTCAAACGGAGAGTCACTGAAGCCCGACACAGAACTTACAGTTTTTTGTATTAGCCTTTTCACGACTATGACACATTCTCAAGATGGGGTGTTTTATGTGACTGTTCTAACTGTATAAGATTCAATTAATACGTCGCATGTGAAACAGTTTAGTCTGTTATAAACCATTGAGCAACTATATGAGAATTGAACCATTTATCTGCTTTTATGAACCAATACATATGGCATGTCTATAATTGCAATTCTCCTTGGCCTATAAAACAACCAACTAACCTAATACAAGGACGAAACCATGCGCTATTTATGGATTACATTATTAGCTTTTTTACTATCGGGATGTAGCGGTATCTCTGGAGGTATTGGAAACGCGAATACTCGTTCATTCGTCGCCACACCAGTTCCAGATGAAATTAGAATAGTAACTTACTCAACACAAACTTCAGAGGGTACTAGCACTTGGCGATTAAACAATGACGATCTTCGGATAAAACGAACAACGAAATCAAGAGACGGGAAGGTGCTTTCTCAGCAGACGAGAAAAATGACACCAAACGACTACAACTGGGTCATATACAATTTAGAACAGGCAAACTTCACCAAAGTAAAATCAATTTCGGGTAGAGGCATCTCCTCTAATCAAGAAGTTCTTACCTTGGTGACACAGTCAGATACATACACCTACACGCAAAACAGTACAAGCCGCTTCCCTAATGGATTTCAAAAGGTTGTTGACGTCATACCAGGGCTTTCAAACCCTAAGCAATAGCTCTACCTAAAGTAAAAGCGGCTTAGTGATGATTTTTGCTAGCCGCCTTTCACCCAAAATTTCGATCTGGAACTCCGCTCCTTCAGCGATCAAATCTGGTGGAACAAATCCAATTGCTACTGACTTCTGAGACCAATGTGCGTAGCCACCGGAAGTAACAAAACCAACCAACTTATTATCCTTCCAAATTGGCTCATCAGCATTTACATCGGTATCTTCCACATCCACTATAAAAGTTGTTAAACGCCTGCTAGCACCCTTAGCACGATCAGCAATTACCGCCTCTTTTCCGATGAATGCAGCCTCTTTCGCATAACTTACAAATCGATCCAACCCTGTCTCCAGTGGCGTGTAATCTGGACTAAACTCCCTCAACCAAGAACCAAAGCCTTTCTCCAATCTCAAACTCATCATCGCGCGCATGCCAAAAGGTTTTAGTCCAAATGCCTCTCCAGCCTCGTTCAATGTATAGTAAAGGCTGACAACCTGGCTATTATTAACATAGATTTCGTAACCTAGATCGCCGGTGTAACTTACGCGTTGGATAATCGCATCGCACAACCCAACCTCACCCATTTTCACATCAAGAAAACGGAATGCCTTGTCTGACACATCAAGGTTTGTGACCCTCGCTAGTAAATCACGTGCTTTAGGCCCAGTTATTTGCAACCCGATACGCGAGTCGGAAACATTCTCAATTGAAACACCAGACTTAGGTAGATGTTGCTCAAACCAACGCTGATGAAACGCCTGTGCGCCGTAAGATGATGTTAATTGGTAATGATTTTCAGCAAAGCGAGAGATCGTGAAATCGCCAATGATTCGGCCTTTAGGGCTAAGCATCGCCGAAAGCGTCATTCGTCCAATTGCAGGAATGCGCCCCGCCATGACCACATCCAACCATTCTGTTGCGCCTTCACCCTTCACTTCAAACTTACCGAAATTATGGACTTCGTTTAAACCAACTCCTTCCCTAACACCTCGGCATTCTTCGCCAACTGCTTCAAACGCATTTGAGCGGTTAAAGCTTGGTGTTTCAAAGCGCGGCTCACCCTCTTTAGCGAAGTAGTTAACGTGCTCCATGCCAAATCCTTGACCAAACACTGCGCCTCTTCTTTTCCATATTTCGTAAAGTGGCGTGGTGTGCAGCGGACGGCCTGCTGGTAGCTCTTCATTTGGATAAGATACTGAGAAACGTTTCTGGTAATTTTCGATGACTTTATTGCGCGTATAAGAACGAGTAGTGAAATTACCGAAACGTGCCACATCCATCGCAAACACATCGCGAGAAGGCTCTCCTTCAACCATCCACTCGGCCAATGTTAGACCTACACCACCACCTTGACTAAATCCTGCCATCACAGCACAGGCAGACCAAAAATTCTTTAAACCAGGCACAGGACCCACCAAAGGATTACCATCAGGAGCAAAAGTAAAAGGCCCGTTAATGATGGTCTTGACGCCTGCTTCAGCAAGCACAGGGAAACGGTCATAAGCAATCGCTAATGAATCCCCAATACGATCCAGATTATTTTCCAACAGCTCATGCCCAAAGCCCCATGAGGTTTTTCCCGTCGCCCAAGGCGTGCAATTCTGTTCGTAAAAACCAATGACTAAACCGCGCCCCTCCTGACGTAAGTAACTTTCACCAGCAGGATCCATAACGTGCGGTAATTCGCAGTGGTGGTTATAAACCTCAGGAATATCGTCAGTTACTAAATATTGGTGCTCCATAGGGTGAAGCGGTAACTCAACACCAACCATATGCCCCACTTCACGCGCCCAGAGTCCTGCAGCATTGACCACATGCTCTGCGACAATAGTTCCCTTGTCAGTAACCACATCCCAACCACCGTCAATTCGCTGATTGAGTTCATTTACGTGAGTATGTAAATAAATCTCAGCGCCCTGTTTTTTTGCGGCACTAGCATAAGCATGCGTTGTGCCCGAGGGGTCTAAATGCCCGTCCAATGGATCATAAAGCGCGCCGATAACACCTGACGTATTTGTTATCGGTGAGATATCACGAATCTCATCTGGTCCAACAATGCTGGTATTCAGCCCCATGTATTGATGCTTAGCACGCTCAGCTTTCAGGTAGTCCATACGCTCTTTGGTCGTTGCAAGTGTCAATCCGCCGACATGATGCAAACCACAAGACATGCCTGAAACGGCCTCCAGCTCTTTGTACAACTCGATGGTATAGCCTTGTAAAGCCGACATATTAGTGTCGCCATTTAAGGTATGAAATCCGCCCGCAGCATGCCAAGTTGAACCCGAAGTCAGCTCAGAACGTTCAACCAAAACCACATCTTTCCAACCTAATTTAGTCAGATGATATAAAACGCTGGCTCCAACAACGCCCCCACCAATAACTGCTACTTGTACATGAGATTTCACATTTTGCTCCAATTGCTTGCTTTTACTTACTTAAAACTGCCAACCTATTTCATTAAAAATCAGTCGCAACCCCGCCTTCTAGTTTGCGTTTGGCTACAAAGTCTTCTAACTCCTCCCTAATAGCAGGGTCAAGCGCAGGCTCTTCATATTCCTCTAAAGCCTGCTTATAAACTTTATTCGCTCGCTGTAGCGCATCGGGACTCCCCGCTTCTTCCCAGCTTTCAAAATTCCGCCAGTCCGATACTAAAGGCGAATAGAATGCATCCTTATAACGATCCATCGTATGTTGCGTGCCAAAATAATGACCTCCGGGTCCAACATCTCTGACCGCTTCCAAAGCCAATGACGCTTCGTTGATTTCAACCCCTTCAAGATAAACCGACATCATTTGCAGCAAGTCAGCATCAATCACAAATTTCTCAAAAGATGCACTGAGCCCCCCTTCCATCCAACCCGCACCGTGCATCACAAAATTACAGCCGCCACTAATCGCACCCCAAAGCGCCATCGTTGACTCATAACCCGCTTGTGCATCAGCGATATTAGAAGCATTCACATTGGAGGAACGAAAAGGCAGATTATAACGACGAGCCAGCTGACCACTGATTTGGGCTGCACGAATATATTCTGGCGTGCCAAAGGCAGGAGCGCCCGACTTCATATCCACATTAGAGGTAAAACCCCCGTATACAGCAGGCGAACCTGCACGAACTATCTGTGTGAACGCGATACCTGCTAGTGCTTCAGCATTTTGTTGGGCGAGCGCCCCGGCAATAGTAACGGGAGCCATAGCCCCAGCTAACGTAAACGGCGTTAGCACAACAGGCTGATTCACCGACGACATTTCAATAATGCCCTGTAACATCGGATCGTCCAAGCGCAGTGGCGAACTACTGTTAATTACCGTAAATAAACTAGGCTCTTCTTCCATCTGCGAATGACTGATTCCGCGACCGATGCGAGCAATTTCTAAGCCATCAACGTTTCTGTCTCTACCCAAAGAGTAAGCATGAAATGGCTTATCCGTCAGCGTGACACAGTCCGCCAAACAATCGAGATGACGTACCGAGGCATGCACATCAACCGGCTCAACCGGATAGCCTGAGTTAAAGTGAATGATATTAAATTGCTGCGTTAGCCGTAGGAAATCACGATAGTCCCGCTGATTTCCCGCACGACGCCCACCATCCAAACTATTAGTATTGGGTGCACTGGCGACGCTGCCAAAGTTAATATAGGGGTGGCCAATTTTGATGCTGTGTGCTGGGTTGCGTGCATGAAGGGTAAACTCAGCGGGAACCGTTACGATTTTTTCCATTATCAGACCACGATCAAAATACACCTTACTGCCGTTAGCATCTAAGCGTGCGCCCGCTTCAACCATCAAACGTCTCGCCTCATCATTCAGTATCTCGATCCCCACTTCTTCCAGAATCGTCATTGAGGCGTTGTGGATCATTTCCAACTGCTCTTCCGTCGCAATCTCTGTAAATCCACCGCGATGTTCCAGTTGCTTCCAGGGCAATTGCTCCATTACATTATTTTCTGCCGCGACATTGGCTTTTGCCCGCCTTCCGCGCCGTTGTGGTTTTGCAGCTCGCTCAGTCATCCTTCCTCCTCATTTAGAAATACCTCCGAATAAGTAGTAGGTGGAGGTTGCCGTGACCTGTCAAAACACAGATACAATATATCGAATTTAATCCATTATTCAGGATTTGTAACATCTTTCCTGTCTTTCAGGAACCTTACAGGTACAAGCAGGTGAACTCACTTACTATTGCTAACGCAGGTGATACATTACGTTACCGAGCAGGCCAACCCCACAGCATCCATAATATCGGCGACGGCTCAGCAACTGCGATGCTAGTAGTTGGTCTGCCAACCCAGTACAACACACGTCATCTCTAACTCCACATTTTAACTGTGAGAGCGCTCGATATTGTTTAGCGCACAAAAAAGCCACGACCTAAGTCGCGGCTTTTAGCTTAGCAAGTGCTATCACTGATAAAGCCATAGCACTTCTGAAAGACTAATATCGATCAATATTAGCTGAGGAGCTATCAGCGGTAGCAGACTTTTCCTCTGCTTCCAGCTCTTCGCTTTCCATTCTTGACATCATAATCTGGCAAGTCAGCCAGAAAACAACCCCCAAGATCACCATAACGACCTCGGTACCAACAAACGGATAAACCGCTCCTACATCCGCCAGATCCGCAGCCCAGCTTGTATAACTTGTCGTAGCCATAAATCCTCCAAAATTACTTAGATTGCTCGTTCAAAATCGCTTTTTCAGCAGCTTGAACATCGGCAACAGCGTTTTCATACTGTACTGTAGTCATTGCATCTAATCCACGCAACTCTACAGCAGCAGGAATACGTAGCATGCCTCTTGACTGCAGCAACTTAGACACTAAGTAACCCGGTAAGAAACCCAGTAAACCAAACATGATGATTGCACCGATTAACTGTCCCCAAGGCGAAATAGTGGCATAACCTTCAAACGGTGAACTCGGTGCACCCCAAAGCATGAATCCACAAATGACCACGCCGATGAAACCAGCATAACCGTGTACTGCAACCGCACCCACCGCATCATCAATCTTGAAGCGACGCTCTACGTAGCCATGTAGTTTGAATGCACAGTAAGCACCGAACCCACCAATTAACATCGCTTGTATTGGGTGATAAAGATCATTACCCGCAGAGGCTGTGATGATACCCGCAAGTCCTCCAGAGTAAGTCCAGAACGCATCGCCTTTAGACACAAGATAAGCCACCATCAAACCACCTGATAGTGACATCAAGAAGTTAAAGGTAATCGCACTTAACGTGGTTGGTGCTAGGTAGATATTAGTTGCTGTCCATGTCACGCCAGTGATTTCTCCACCAATGACCTCTGGTGAGATTATTGGAACATTGCACGCCGCGTAGAAGCCCCAGAAACCCGCGTAGATTAGGAAGAAACCAATCGTAACTAACCAAGGGTTGTGTGGCGGAATATCACGTGGTGTACCGTCTTTAGCAAATTTGCCAAGACGTGGGCCAAGTACCATCAAGATTCCAAGTGCATAACCACCGGCAATTGCGTGAATAACACCAGAGGCGTAAGCATCATGGTAACCCAGATACTTAACCATCCACCCGCCAAAATGCCATCCCCAAGCTGCATCAATAATCCAGAACACTGAACCGATTAATACGGCATGAATTAAGAAAGCACTGGTTTTGATACGCTCAATACAAGCACCCGAAACAATCGAAGCGGCTGTCCATGAGAACAATAAGAATGCTGCCCAGAAAACACCGGTTAAATGATCGCCAAGATTGGTTCCCATGGTCTCAGCCCAAGGCGTATAGGGTGCACCGGTGGCAAAGTCTATTGCGCCAAAGGGGAAGTTAGGTAGAGCAAAATAGATCCACCAACCAAAGAAAAAGAACGTTACGGTTACCAGCGGAATCAGCATGGTATTTTTCATCAGGGTGTGCATGTGGTTGCGACGACGCGCAGCCCCTACTTCATACACACAGAACCCGATATGGATAAAAAACATAAATACGACGGTCACAAAGTAATAAAACTCTGTAAAGATCGTAGTCAGTGCGTCTATATTACTTCCCACTTTCCACCTCTCTTTGTTGGGAATTCATTTAACTCATGAGGCGATCACACTTCGACACGATTCCTCTCGGGGAGATTGGCTAAATAAATTTTTGGTTAAATTTTCTCGTACTAAAACTCCCCAATCTTTAAGAGCGAAGCATCAAGCCACTTGACACTAACTCTATGAATAATCTGTAATGACTACCCATCATTAAGGATAAGAAAATTAGCCGCAATCGGTCATAATGAATACCTACATTTAGGTAGCCGCTGGGACAACATCCCGTACACGTTCCTTCTTAGGGTCAAAATGCGGGAACGCCACTACTTCAGCTGGGATACGTTTTTGATGTCCGTCCAACTTACCCACTTCAATTTTTGTTCCAAGCGCTGCGTAATCGACAAATACACGGCATAAAGCGATATTTTTCTTTAAGATTGCTGAGTACACACCACTAGTAATTTCACCAACCTGCTGGCGTCCGATAAAGACACCATCACCATTCGCGGCAATTTCTTCACCCATTAATTGAAGACCTACCAGCTTCTTTTGTGGTGATTGCGAACGCCTGATTAGCGCTTCTTTGCCGATGAAATTCTCCTCTTTGCTCTTCAAGGGAACAGTAAAACCAATACCCGCCTCATAAGGGTCTGTTTGATCACAGAACTCATATCCAGCAAATATTAAGCCTGCTTCAACACGAAGTAGATCTAGCGCTTCAAGGCCTAGTGGCTGCATCTTGTGAGGTTTACCCGCTTCCCAGATGGCATCCCACACTTCAGGCGCAGCATCGGGGTGACAGAACACTTCATAACCCAATTCACCCGTATAGCCCGTACGAGATATCAATACTGGCGTCCCATGTTCATCGCCCAAACGAGCGATACTAAAACGGAACCAACCCAGCTCTTCAACTGATGTTTGATCAGGTCTCGTCCAAATAATATCTTTTAGTATCTCGCGGCTTTTTGGGCCTTGTACCTGAACATTGTTAAGGGTATCCGTTACATCTTTAACCCAAACATGTAGACCTAGCTCTTTGGCTTGTGTACGCAGCCAAAGCCCCGAACTGTCACATCCGCCGATCCATCTGAAATTATCTTTGCCCAAACGGAACACCGTACCATCGTCGATCATACCGCCCGACTCATAGCACATTGCTGTGTACACCACCTGCCCCACGGCCAGCTTGCGCATATCGCGAGTGACACAAGTCTGCATCAAGATTTCAGCATCTGGCCCAAGCACTTCGTATTTTCTCAGGGGGGATAGGTCAGTGATAATCGCGTTTTCACGGCAGGCCCAATATTCTTTAACGGGCCCTAAGTTATTAAAGCTGTTTGCCAACCAAAATCCGTTGTATTCAGTAAAATTACTCGTGAGTTTTTCTATACGGGAATGAAATCCAGTTTCTTTAGTCATTTCAGGCTCGGAGTCAGTAGTTTTACGGAAGGCGATGGAGCGTTTGAATACATTGCTTTCAGCATAGGTGCGAACGTGGATATCAGTAGGGTTCCAGCCGTTGGCAGGGTCAATATCACAAGGACAAGCTGATGAGATACAGACTAAATCTTTGGTTGCACGAAACAATACAGAGTCACCAGGCCTTGACCAAGGATCATCGAACCCAAACTGGCGTGCATCATCGAAGAACGTGTTAAAGAACAGATTCATCGCCATCCAGCTTTTACGGCTTTCAATATCGTATTTCTTTAGTGCGGCATTGAAATTATCAGAGCAATTGATGTGTCCGAAGTAACCCATGTCGTCGTAGTATTTTGATGTGCAGGCCACGCCAAAGCTATCGTGTCGCCCACAGCTATCACGTACCACTTCAACCATGGGTTCGAAGTCAACGTCATAAAACTTAGAATAAAGTCCCGGCCCAGGATAGGCAGAGCCAACCACTGAACGTGTGCTGGTTACATCAAGCATTTGCAGCTTGCCGTTATCCAGCTTAGCTCTATCAAACACTTGAAGGTCGGAGCATTGACGGCCCGACACGTCGATGACTTCGAAGTACTCTCCTGCTTTAACTTCAAACGTCTCAGCGGTACGAGCTTTAACACGAATGTCTTGAGCAATATCCGCTAGTGGGTCAGGCATGTACTCTTGGTTTGCAGCTTCTTGAGGATTCGCACGAGTAATCATCACCACCATTTTGCTAGGAAGCAAGAAACTCCCAAAGACTGAGCTTTCACGAGGTGGGGCTGCGAATATCAATAAGGCAGTTGCTTGGCAGGTAAACTGATAGCGAGAGTCGGCAGGTGTGTCGCCTTGTAATACTTCGCAAGCTTTAAACTGGGCAAGATCGATATTGTGACGCTGTAGTTGTTCTTTTAACCTATCTGTGCCGCTCCTTCGCCTCAGTAGCATTTGAGCCAGACGCTCACCACTTTGAGTGGCTTGCAAACCCACTTTATCGCTAATGCAATTACCCGCATCATCAAATGCGACTAGCAAAGCAGATTGCAAACCTTCAGGGTCTATAATTTCAACTAGATCATCGCGAAAAACGGGTAATGCCAGCATGCCATCGGCTTCAAGCGTGTAACGCTCCTGACCAATCTGCAAAGACCTAACCCCCGGCGTACGAACCATTTGGCTCGAGGCGCGGGCGATAGACGCCTGATTAATAGTAGCTGCCATTTTAAGAAGTTCCGCCCCAATTAGATTTGCCAATTATCTATCATTGATGATTAGCAAACTAGCTGCAATCATTACTAGGGCATACCTACATTTGGGTAAGTTGATTCCGAGTAGAAAGCCAAGTCATTTCCACCCACTTCATGCACGAACATCATCGCTCGATTCGCATAACGGCGCAGGTCGCAAAGTGTCATTGAAGGCACCGCCTCAAGCTTTGAAGCAATGGCAGCCCCGATGCTTAAGGTTAGAAATATATCGGCATCATCTAGATGTATTGGCGCTCGAAATAGCATTTGCAGCTCGTTAAGCTGCTGCTTCAGCCGTTCAGGGGATTTAACCTCATCGATAATAATCTCAATGTCGTGAATTAGCCGATAGCTTAAGCTATCAACTGGCGTCAAAACACTGGAAAGCCGCTGCATTATCTCGCGACTCACTTGTTGATTATCGGCAAGGCTCAAGCTGCTGGTGTATCGCTGAAAATTATCAAAGTGAATATTGATGACAGCATAATCCGATTGATTGCTATGCTGAAAACGTTGCAATCGATGCGCCAATCGATCATCAAAAAATGCATCACTGACCAGCTGCTGACTACTTTGAGGTTCGGTTAGCGTATTGTGGCCGAGGTAATCCTGATACAAGGTGATATCCGTCATGAAGCCTTCAAGGCCCAACAAATCATTGCCTTGTGAGTAAATCCCTTTGGCACGTTCCCAGATCAATTTACGACCATCATTCGCGGTATTGATTGAGTAAATAAGATCATATCCAGACTTTTCTTGTACCGCCCGCTTTACCGAAGCCCTAACCTCTTCACGATCCTCTTCCACAATCATACGATCATATGAAATTCGGGCGTTATTTATAATTTCCCTAGGGCGGTACCCCGTAAGCTCAAGGCTTCCAGCGCTGATATATTCCATCGTCCACTGTTTGTCGTTTCGACAGCGAAACACCATGCCTCGAAAGTCATTTAGCAGTTCACTTAGGGTGCGGTGATTGGCAAGGAGTGAAGCCTCTCGCCCCACATGTTGAGTAATGTCAGTAACAATACCCAATACACCGGACCCTAAACCTTTGCTATGCGCTTGATGCCCGTTGAGCTGAACCCACTTCACCACATTATCGGCGCATAACAAACGTAACTTACAAACACTCTCTTTATTCTCACCAACCTTTGAGAAAACGTCCTGTAACAAGTCTTGATCATCTGGCGCGATATAGCGCTGCAAAGACGTGCCGAGGCAATGTGCTTTTGGGTAGCCAGTCAGCTCAAACCAACTGTCATTTAGAAAAGTGATTCCTCCCACGGCATCCATTTGAACAACACTGCAAGGCAAGCTATTGAGAATCACCGACTGATCAGCCGGACGAACATAACTAACTGCTTCATTAACCTCAGAAATAGGCAACTGCGCAATACTCACTTCACCACCCTCACAACTGCCTTAGGATACTTACCAACCCAGCCCTCAGCCTGTGGATTTGTGCTGAGCACGACATTCCGAGCAGAGCGAGGCGGAGGCGAAGTACAAAGCCACAGGCTGAGAGCGCCCCACACCTCAAGGCCTCTCAAACCCATGATTAATAGCCCATACAGCCGCTTCAAGTCGAGAGTTCACTTTAGTCTTACGCAATATATTCTTAATATGTACCTTCACCGTGCCATCGCTAATATTCAGTTCACGCGCCATCAGCTTATTGTTCATGCCCACAACCAATAAACCCATAATCTCAGTTTCACGCTGTGTCAGCTTCACGTTTTCCAAAGTGGTCGAGTGATTACCCGACTTAAGCATATTCGCCAGTAGCATTGAGATGTTCTCATCCATTACCACACTACCTTCTGCCACCTGACCCAACTTAAGCAGAATATCTTCCGGCTCCATGTCTTTAAGCAGATAACCATCCGCTCCCAAATGGATAGCTCGCGCCACATCACTGTCCTGATTAGATACAGTCATAATCACCACTTCGGTGTCTAATTCTCGCTTTTTGATCTCTTCTAAAACATCCAGGCCCGACATAACCTCCATATTGAGATCCAACAGCACCATATCGGGTGCAAGCGACTCAATCATTGTCAAACCGGTCACACCATCAGCGGCTTCACCAACGATTTCATACTGCTCATCCATATCTAGTAATTGCTGCACGCCTTTCCTAAATAGTGGATGGTCATCAATAATCAGGATCGTTTTTTTAGTCATATCGTTTGCTTCGGCTCGAAAGTGATACTAATTAGAGTACCTTCTCCAGGCGCTCCGGACAATTTTAACTGCCCATTTAGACTAAACGCCCGCTCTTGCATAATGATCAAACCATGGTGTCGCTGGTGTTCAGCTTCCAGATCAAAACCAACACCATCGTCTTGTATTTGTATGACCAAGTCAGGCTCATTAAACACCAATGAAACACTGGCATGTTGCGCTTGTGAGTGCCTGACGATGTTGTAAAGTGACTCACGAATGATCTGCAAAATCTGCATTTCCTCGTCCACCGAAAGCAAATCTGGCGGGCAGTTATCATTGAGATCAAAGGCGATATTATTATACTTATTAAACTCATCAATCGAGTCCCGTACCGCCATTCTAAATGACTTACCGTGCATCGTTAGCCGAAACGTCGTCATCAACTCTCTCAGTTGACGATAAGCACTGTTGAGGTTTTTCTTAAGCTCATCCAATACCTCACTGGCTTTTTGACTATTTTCAGCTTCAGTCAAAGCCATCTGTAAACGAGTCGCTTGTATCTTCAAATAGGTTAGGGATTGCGCTAAGGAATCATGCAATTCTCGTGAAATCGCAGCACGCTCGTCATATAGATCATGGCGGCGTTGCACCTGAGCTAGCGCCAAGTTCCCCAAAATTACCGCTAACGTAGGACAAACTTCGCTAATATCATTTAACGTGTTTTCATCAATTGACTGACCCGGACTCTCAGATCGCCACTCAATCACCAAACCTCCCTGTAACCGATTACTCTGCAGCAAAGGAAACACCAAGGCTGAATCGTCAGTATTCACTGAATAATAGGCCGCTTTATCAATGATTTTTTCAAGCGTTGGCAGATACTGCTGATAGGCGTCATTAGACTCAGGATCTAACAAACCATGCTGAGCAATCAGTTTTGTTTGAGCATTAGACACATCAAAACTGATTAAATAACAATGTTCAGCGCCTACTTGCGCCGAGAAACCTCCCATTAGTTGTGACAAGGTTTCTTCAGCATTCTGACTATGAATCAGAGCAAGTAGGCAGTCCTGAATTTGCTGCTCTAGGATAGTAATATTCCACCACCAACATTTATAAAAGCTTACGCCAACCCCAGCGCCTTCTTCCGCTGATCAGCCCAAGTCCTTAAGATCTGATCAATCGCCAATCCTATACAAGCTACACAAAGCCCAAGAATCAAGCCGTTCCCTACCCCTTCCTTATCTGACAGTGATTTCAGTATCAATTGCCCCAAATCATCCGTACCAATCATGGCACCGATAATAACCATCGCCAGTGCAAACACCACCGTCTGATTCACACCCAGCGCTATATGTGGAAACGACATAGGTAGCTCGATAGACAACCAACGTTGCAAGCGACTAACACCCGACATCGTGCCTGCATCTTGCAATGTCTGCGGCACACTGCGTAATCCTTCAACGGTATAACGCGTCGCTGGAATCGTGGCATAAACAACGATTGCAATAAGCACTGAGGTGTCCGTCACACCAAACAGCATCATTACCGGAATCAAATAGATAAATGAAGGGAAGGTTTGGAAAGTGTCACAAACCGTGAGAATAAAACGAGCTGAAGCAGGGTGTTGTGCACACAAGGTTCCGACCACAATCCCAATGAAGCTGGAGATAAGTACCGACATAAACATGAGGTAAGAGGTTATTAATGCTCTATCCCACCACTCGGTCAACGCGATAAATAACAGAAATCCACCGACGATAAGCGCAGTCCGAAGCCCACCGATAATAAAACCAATGCCCATCATCAAAGTGAATGTTGCAATCACTGGCATACCAAGAAATGCATTTTTAACGGGGATCAGCACATCTACAATGAACCACTCGTTAAAGGCTTTAAGCGAGTAGAAGAAAGTATCCCAAACCCAATCGACACCAGCCTGCCAGAAAGCCTCGGTGGTGAAACCTTTATTATTTGGAATTAGGTTGAAGTAGTTGAAGCCTTCTTTAAAGACGAAAGACCCGATAATAGCCAGCACCACACCGACAACAAAAACCACCAGAAACATAAGGAAGTGCTTGTGACGTTCCTTAAAAGAAAGCTCAGCAAAATAATCCGTTTGTTTATTGGCCCAGGCAAGCGATGACCTATCGAGCACTAGCGCTATTAGTACGATACAAATACCAATCTCCAAAGCCGAACCGATTTGCAAACGATTCAGAGCAATCAATAAGTCATTACCTAAGCCTTTCGCTCCAATCAGCGAAGCGATAACCACCATCGCTAAACATTGCATGATGACTTGATTCACACCAATTAAAATGTCGCGACGTGCTGAAGGTATTAGTACTTTATACATCAATTGACGGTCAGTGCAGCCCGTCATCAGGCCAGCCTCTGCTACTTCTGGTGGTACCTTTTTCAGACCCAGCAGCGTCAAGCGCACCATTGGTGGAGTAGCAAAGATAACCGTTGCAATAGCTCCGGCATGATCACCAATACCAAAAAACACCATGACGGGTATCAGGTAAGAGAAAGCCGGCATGATCTGTGCGATATTCAAAAACGGGTTAATAATAGCTTCGAATAGTTTACTTCTATAAGCCCAAACGCCCATAAACAGCCCAAGCAAACCTGCGATAGGCGCTGCGATCAAAACGAATGAGAGGGTCTTCATCGAAGGTTCCCATTGTCCAAACAGTGAGATGTAGACAAAAGCACAGGTCACAAATATCGCCAGCCTAGCCCCGCCTAAGGCATATCCCAAGATAGCCATACCACCAGTAATCACAGTCCAGGGCAGCGCAGGCCAGCGAGCCCATTTGTTTTCCGTTACCCAATCCCAACTAGTAAATGTAACGATAGTCTTTACACCACCCAGCATGATTTCACGTATGAATTCAATCATGAATAAAATCACGCCCGAGACGCTGCGAGTGAATTGTCCAAACAACGGCTTTTCTTCGAATTCTTCTATATCAGGGTCGTAAACGTCAATTGGCCACCAGTCGAACATCACATAGTTCACGGCACCATTGATGATTGACGGGACTTCTTTAAATAGAGGTGGCA
>ENA-ORXR01001645-ORXR01001645.1-marine-metagenome-genome-assembly--contig:-NODE-1645-length-23240-cov-24.829772_pt1 | contig 23240 bp, 16 predicted proteins | sample MGYA00237866_ERZ511479 | MGnify/ENA metagenome assembly ERZ511479 | reverse complement strand
TGTGCGTCAAATTTAGCCAAACATATAAAAAAATAACTTCTTCATTTGGGGTAGATTATTTTCTTCCTCTTCCCTTACTCCAATTCTTCTATCCATTTTGAATGAAAAAATGGGTGATTGCTGACGCGTGAGAGGTCGGTATTGGGCGATACGATGGCTTGTTTGGGGTGTATGCCCATGAATTTGACCTCAAAATCGGCGACAACTTGTGGGTTGGTGATGCCTTTTTTGAGGGCTTCTTTTTTTAGAGCCCGGGCAATGGGCGGAATGAGGTCGGGGTAGTAAGTGAGGTTGTTGTATTGTTTTGGACTGAGCATTTTGGCAACTTCTACGGGGTATTTATTGCCGTCATTGTCTTTTATAAAAAAGTCAATATCGGCTTCTTTGAGCATAATTTTCATGCGCCATGCAAAGCGTTGTCCTTCACCCGTCCAATCGACATGACCGGGGTAGAGGAGGTGGCGAAAGGGGAAAAGCAATTGAAATGCTAAATAGCTGATTATGATGGCGGACGGTAGACGGCTGAGAGTAGGCAGTTTTTCGGAGGGACTGCTGACTGCCAACTGCTGACCAAACCAGCGTGCCGGCGTGTCGGGCTGGAGGAAAAGAACGATACAGGAGAGGAGTAAGAGTGGAAAGATACCGATTTCGCCGATATTCCAAAATAGCCAAAAGTTGAGGAAATTGAAACTAATAAGCAGGACGATGCCGATGGTGCGTGTGCGTTTCCACCAAATCAGAAAAATACTTAAAATGTCAATTATCAAGCCGCCGTAACTAAAAAATGCTACGATTGCTGTGTTGCGTAAAAATTCAAAACCGGATATGTCTGCCTTCGCATTTAAGATGTAATCCATTGGTTGAAGGTGAATTAGCCAGTAAGGGTTGAGTTTGTGGATACCAGCCACAAAAAAAACAATGAAAATTTGGGCTTTAAGAATAAATATCTGCCAGTTGAAGATATAATATATTGGTTTTTTTTTATTAGTTTTGTTCGAGATGTTCCAAGCATCTGCTCTTATAAAAAGCAAGAGAGCTAATAGGAGCGTAATCAGATAATAATGATTATTGAAAAGTCCTTTATCTATTAGCCACAAGTAACTAAAACCAATCAAGAACAGTCCGACACCCAATCTATATAAGAACCCTGTAGCAATCATAATGGACGCTACTATCATCATCCACATCAGTATTTGCATGATGGGATCGGGCAGTGGCACAACAAACTGAAAAAAATGATACTGAAAATGAATGATAGGTTCGGTAATATGTGTTTGCACAAAATCCGTGGCAATAAAATAAGCGGTTTGGACAAACAGCGTAAAGCCAAATAAAATACGGAAAAGCCCCAATGATGAAGGGTGTACAGGCTTGGAGAGATAAACCGAAAAACGATGAAAGAGATGACTTTTTGATATACCCAAACTGAGATGTTTTTGTCTGTGAAATGAGTTTATAACTGACGTTATACAGTAACGTCAGTTGAGAACATACTCTAAGTAACGAGTAAATAATAGAATAAACTGTGCGGACATCTTAGGAACGAGGCATAAATAAATTCAGATTTTGACTTGTTCTTTTCTCCTTGTTCTTCGTTATGAAAATCCTTGCGTAGCTTGGCTATGTGCGGTTTTCATGCCTCGAAAAAGAAAAAAATAACGGTGTCAAAAAACTTAATTTATTTGAGTGCGTCACAAATCAGTGGTGACACATTTCAATGACAAGATGCGTTAGCATCGACACCGTTTGTACGCGCTAACGGTGTCGGTACTACCGTACCTTTTATAATACCACTGATTTGTGACACACTTAATTTAGGGAAGACGAAAAAAATAATCTACCCGTCTGAATTGTTCTTTTTCTTATTTTGTTCCTGATACTTAATTTCTTTCACTATGAAAATTTTAGAATTATTTTCTTCTTTGATGTAAAAAACGCAGTCATAGTTTACCGTCTTCACTGTATAAAGCATAATACGAGTCTATTTCACGCCAGACTGCTGTCTACAGACTAATAGACTGCGGAAACCTTACCACGCAACGTCAGCTAATAATACTTCATTATCTTTTCAACAACCTCTGTATCGTCAGTGCTTTCGTATAATAATTTCAGTACGATTCCTGCCCGATACAAGCGAAAAGTATTCTGTTTGGCATCATAATCTATCATCAACGGATAATCTTCATTATCTTCTTGGTGGCAGAGTACGCACAAAGGGCTATTAATATAAACATGGTCTATCAATGAAAACAACATCGGCGGACTTGGAAAAAACATCATTTCCACCGGAATTTTTCGTTTTTGTAAGCGTTCAAATACGCCCTTCATTTTCCGCTTCAATTGTTCGGACAGCAAAGAGTCCATATTATCTTGACTAAACAACTTCCAACTACGGGTTTCTGGCGAAAAATAATCCACCTCACCTATTCGGAGTTTATAATCAAAACGCGCATAACCCGGCACGATATAACCCGGATAATAATAATCTTTTCCCGTCTCGGTAGAAAACGCAATCTCCCGCAACATCGTATAATGTCCCAAGCTAAACTGCTCATAATCAGGGTCAAATATACCCATGATACTTGCCGTAGCTTTTACCCCCAAATCAAAAAAACTCGCGGCTATCAACTGCCCACCGTCATATATCGACACCTCGTAAGTATCGTAAATATTGGTATCCACGCCATTCATCAGCGACATATCAATACTCTCCGCCATTTGCTCTTTAAAGCGTGTTTTGTAGCGTTCATACAAGCGATCTTTTTCGGCATCAAAAACCGCTTTTTGTACCCTGACTTCAAACTTACTTTCTATGCGTCGCACCAGTTTACGTTGTCGTTTACTCCACGCATGCTTATGCAGATTTAGGCGTATCCAAACCGTCGAATACACATTATTATGAACATACAGGAAATGACAAGTGAATATAGACTGCCCCATTCTAAACCAACCTTGTGACAGGTATTGATCCAGCTGATATTTAGAAATTTTCTGCGGATGATGGTGTACAGTGAACATTTGACAGCAATCGAAGTTATGAATAATAATCAGATTCAAAATTAATAAAGTTTACTTAGTTTGCAAAGTTTATGAGGTTTATTGAGTTTATAGGGTTCATAAAGTTTATAGAGTTCGTGGGCTTTACAAACTGAATAAACCTTACAAACGGCTACCCGTTTAACGTTGGACACTTTGATAATCAGTGAGTTATAAAGGTGTTGAAATTCAAGCGATTGTAACAACTGCGGACTGCCGACTGTGCAACTGCGGACTGATAGCCTTACAAACTCAATAAACTTTATAAACCAAACAAATAAACTAAACAAACAAAACATGCTCACTTTAGGTTTTTCGCCCTGCCCCAATGATACGTTTATCTTTGATGCCATGATACATGGCAAAATTGATACAGAAGGACTTGATTTTCAGGTCGAAATGGCAGACGTAGAAGTACTCAACAAAAAAGCCATGCAAGGCACTATTGACATCACAAAGCTGAGTTATCACGCCTACGCCTACCTCACGCATCAGTACAAACTCCTCCATTCGGGTAGCGCATTGGGCAACAATTGCGGCCCACTTTTAATTGCAAAAAAAACATTTACACATAAAGAAATTTCTACATTAAAAATCGCCATTCCCGGCAAATATACGACCGCCAATTTCCTATTGAGCTATGCCTTTCCCGCACTCAATAATCGCACAGAAACTTTATTTTCTGATATTGAAAACGCTGTACTCAACGAAGAAGTAGACGCAGGATTAATTATACATGAAAATCGTTTTACATACATGAAAAAAGGCTTGGTCAAACTCATTGATTTGGGCGAATATTGGGAAACACAAACCCAACTGCCCATCCCGCTTGGTGGTATAGTTGTCCATCGAAATATTCCAACAAATATACAGCAGAAAATCAACCGTGTATTGCGTCGCAGCGTCGAATTTGCCCTTAAAAATCCAGCGCAAACCCTACCATTTGTCCGCCAATACGCACAAGAAATGGACGATAAAATAATGATGCAACACATCAAACTCTACGTCAATGATTTCACAATAGATTTAGGCGAAAAAGGCAAACAAGCCATACGACTAATGTACGAAAAAGCAGCTGCACTCAATATCACAAGAATAACAAATGAAGATATTTTTGTTTGAGTATTCCTAAATATTATAATGACTGCTTTAGCTGTCAGGTGGGGCGTATCTCAAATTGTCGTATTTTTATTTTTGCCAAATGAAAAATTAGACAAGAATCAAGTTGTTAAAATTGGTGGCTACCCGTCTAAGGTTGGACAAGATAACAGGCATTTTGAAAATGCCTGTTATCTCTTAGTACTGAAAATCAGGACTTTGTATAAACAAGTATAAATAACTGATTATCAAGGTGTCCAACGTTAGACGGGTAGCCATTATGTTTTTTAAAAGGTGTGCAAACATTAAAAATACATGCAAATTGTTTTTACTCATTGTAAAATTAATTACCTATGAGCCTAAATAAGTTTGAGAAGAGTGCAATCATAACAATTTTGATTATTGGATTACTCGGAGGTGTTGTGCTTGTATATCTTCAGCAACCGCCTATTATTTCTTCTGTTTTTATTGCGATGGGCATTTCGATGGTGGTGTATCATTTTCTTGGAGGTATAAAGATTTCCGAATTTAATATGGGACCAATTAAGCTCGGAGGCAGTATTGCCGCTTTGATCGCCAGTGCATGGATAATAAATTCTAAACTCGAATATCAAAACCAAAACCAAAACCAAACAGGAGAAATCAGCCTTAATTCAAAGCATGAATTATTCGATTCAAACAATAAATTATTGGGAAAATTAGAATTTGATGGTTTGACATTGACCGACGATTTTCGAGTTAGTATGTCGGATAGCATAGCTTTAGGAAACATAAGTCCTTCTAATTTCAAAGAACTCGGAATGTTTCGGAATATTAAAACACGTATCTACACCGAAATAAAATATGACTTAAAACTTTCTCCATTTGAATCAAGGGTGAATCAACCCCATAGCAATAAACCGGGTATAGGTTTGTTGGCTGATTTGCCGTTTAAAGTAAAACCTGTGTTCAAAGATGGCGAAATAAAAACTGAAATAAAAAATAAAAGCGACGACAAAACAGGGTACAAACCTCTTGAAAGAGGAGAAATGAAATTATTCTACCCTGATAAAGAAACCAGCATTTATATCGTCAGAGTGATTAGTTTAGTCCAGAATGAGTCAAAAAAAGAGTTCAAAAATCATGTGACTTACCACATCTATGGATTCTCAACAACAAATGAAGATTATAATGATAATCAACCTATAGAATTTTGATAAGAAACCAACAAAAAAGAGGATTCCACTCCCGCGAAATCCTCTCATAAATAATTTCAAAAGAATATGATTGAATTGACAATTCTCAATCTCTCATTCTTCTCTTAGCAGCTTTCAGTTCCTTTTTGCTCATACCGCGTGTCGTTGGAATAGCGGCAGCTTTCATAGGTTCATCTTTGATAAATTGCCCTGATATTTTCTCAATCGCTTTGGCATAACCCAAGTCGGCAGACATATCAAGGTGCTGACGCGAGCGTGCTTCATTCCCTTTTTTAGAATAAGAAGCCGCCAACAAATAATGCGTTTGTCCATCTTGCGGTTGTTGGTCTAAGTAATTGTTTAAGAACGTAATAGCATCGTCATAACGCTCTGCATAATACGCCGAGCGTCCTGCATATTGTATCAATTCATAATCATTGATGTCCAGTTCTGACGCACGGGCAAAATGCTTATATGCCTCCACATAATCCGATTTATTGAAATGCAACATCCCCAATCGGGTGTAAGCATCCAGATAAGTATTATCAAAACTTATCGCCTTAAAGTGCTCATCAATAGCTGCATCTTTATCCTTCAATTTTTCATAACAAATTCCACGCATATAAAACACCTTTGCATTGACATCCGCCGGACGAATCTTGTGAGATTGGTCAATCGCTTCTTGATACATGCCTTGCTCATATAAATCCACAACGCTATACAAACGAACACCTTCGCCATCTGCCGCACCAAGAAAAACGTCCGCATCCGCCTCGGCAGATGATTCACCCATTTGAGCTTCCAATAGTGCTATCTGACGCAAAGGTTTTTTATAATCTGGCGATAAATCAACAGATTTTTGAAAAACCTTCAATGCCTTATCTTCTTGGTTATCAGACAAATACAAAAGTCCGAGATTGTACAGGGCTTTTTCATCCTCTTTTTCTGCAAGTGCTTTTTCATAATTATTAATTGCTGGTTTGACATCGCCTCGTTCATCATAACATACAGCAAGCATATGATAAGCATCCGTAAAATCCGGTGAGGCTTCTATCGCTTCGTTTAAATAAGGAATAGCGGAGTCATAATTTTCGGCTTTATATTGATTCAAGGCTTGTTCATAAGAACGCCACGCTTGGGAAGATTGGGCAATTGCGCCGGATACACAGCAAAATAGCAGGAAGAAAATAGTAATTGCTCTCATTTAAATATTTTTATTGAAAATGTGTGGTTGTATAAAGTGGCAAATATCAGGAATATTACTTTTTAATTAGACGAATAAAAAAAAATTGAGTTGTCAGCAACCCATAAACTTATTTATTTAGATGATTTTGGCTTACATCTAAAATTAAAAAACCTTAAATTTGTACACGTAGCGCGATGCTACTGCCTCAATTACTTATGAATTGAAGCATTACGTAAACTTGTTGATATGAACACACTCACTACACCTACATTTGATTTAAAAAAACATTTCACGCACTTTCGTGAAAATATCATTGGTCAAGATGCTGAATTTGACACACCATTCGGCAGAAAAAAAATCATATATGCAGATTGGATAGCCAGTGGTAGGTTATACGGAACAATTGAGAAAAAGATGCGTTATGAGGTCGCTCCTTTTGTGGGAAATACACATACGGAAACGACGGTCACAGGTACATCCATGACCATCGCCTATCATGAAGCGCGTGAAATCATCAAGCGACATGTCAACGCGACGGAGCATGACATCCTCCTTACGTCGGGTTCGGGCATGACGGGTGTGGTCAATAAATTTCAGAGAATTTTAGGTTTAAAAGTTCCCGAAAAACTCGAAAAACACCTCGCCATTCCCCGCGAAAAACGCCCGATTGTGTTCGTCACACACATGGAGCATCACTCCAATCAGACTTCGTGGATAGAGACGATTGCTGATGTAGAATGTATCCATCCTAATGCCGACGGCTTGGTCGATATGGCGCATTTTGATGAATTATTAGAACAATACAAGGATAGAGAAATCAAAATCGCAGCCGTGACTTCTTGCTCCAATGTGACAGGCGTTTTCTCACCATACCGCCAAATTGCGCGGCGCATACATGAGGAAGGCGGCTACTGTTTTGTCGATTTTGCTTGCTCTGCGCCTTATGTAGATATTGATATGCACCCTGCCGACCCGCTCGAAAAATTGGACGCGATTTATTTTTCTCCGCATAAGTTTTTAGGCGGTCCGGGTACGCCGGGCGTCTTGGTTTTTTGTGCTTCATTATACACCAATAAAGTTCCTGACAATCCCGGCGGCGGTACGGTTAAATGGACAAACCCGTGGGGCGGACACAGCTTTTTTGAGGATATTGAAGCACGCGAAGACGGCGGTACACCCGCATTTTTACAAACCATTCGCGCAGCATTGAGCATTCAATTGAAGGAGCAAATGGGCGTCGAAAATATCCTTAACCGCGAACATGAACTCATTCAACGTATTTTTACGGCTTTTCGGGAAATGCCCACCCTCCATATCCTCGCGGATAATGTAGAAGACCGACTCGGCGCGATTTCATTTTATATCGACGACCTTCATTATAATTTGGGTGTGAAATTGCTCAATGACCGCTATGGCATACAGGTACGCGGCGGCTGCTCGTGCGCGGGTACGTATGGGCATTATCTATTGAATGTTTCACAAAATTATTCCAATAGTATCACTTGCAAAATTGACGACGGCGATAACTCCGAAAAACCGGGCTGGATACGCCTCTCCCTCCACCCAACGATGACAGGCGAAGACATTGAAACCATCATAGACGCTGTACGCGCACTCGAAATTCACCACAAATCATGGGCGCATGATTATCGTTATGATTGTAATACGAATGAATTTGTACATATTCAGGCGGATGATTCGGATAGAAAGCGGGCGATGAGCTGGTTTTCTTAGAGCATGTTTAAATGCTACCCGTCTAACTTTGCCTAAAGCGAATACTCGTCAGCCGAATAACTTTGTTTGGAGCGAATATTTTATGCGACAAATCACTGCATTTTGCAATAACCTTCGTCTGCCGAGTAAACCCCACAGGCAAACTTAGATGGATAACCTGTTTAAATTTTTTCTGCCTGATAACCAATATTTTGTGAACTTGGCTTCACATCAAATCAGTCACTTATCCCGATAAATTCCCTCTTTGATGCCTCGCCAAAACCACTCCCGAAAGCTTTCGGGATTGATTATCAGTTTGAAAAATTTTAAACATGCTCATAAATATTGGCTCTTCATAAATGGATTCGTCTGACGAGTTTTCATTTAGGCAAACTTAGACGGGTAGCCACCAACCCCAACTTAATACCGCATTAATTTTTCCACAAAAAGCTGCTCGCCGTCAAGGTCAAGAAAACGAAGAAAATAGATGCCATGTGAAAGTAAACTGACATCCATCGTCGTTTCATTATCTACAAATTCAATAAAACCTTCATCTGCTACGCGTCCGTGTGTGTCCACGACCTGTACCTGGGCTACCCCCGTATATGCGTAACGTATGTAAATATCATTACGTGCCGGATTCGGAAAAATTTTAGTGGCTTGATAAAGGTCTTTTCCTGTACAATCTTGGTCAATATTATCATCGGGAATTTCGGGAGCCGTTGGATAAGAATCGCTGCGGGTATCATCACAGTCGGTATTATCGGCAACATAGCCTGTCGGTGGCTCACTAATGCAGGTGTCTACCATTACATTAATATCACCGTAATTATCACCATCGGCATCGAAGTAGTAACGATTCTTCGCCAATCCATCATCGGCTAAGCCGTTGCAATCATTGTCTATTGCATCGCAAATTTCGGAACTGTTCGGATTGATAGAGGCATCTTCGTCATTACAATCAAGTGCACCGGAGACATAATCCGGCGGTGCGGTCGTACAGGTATCAATACTAATTAATTCGTCACCAAAACCATCGCCGTCATTATCAAAATAATAGGTAAATCGCGGTAAACCATCATTGATTTCGCCATTACAATTATTATCAATGGCATCACAAATTTCGGGTGAATCAGGGTGAATATTAGGGTCTGTATCATTGCAGTCGAAATCATTTGCGGCATAACCTGTTGGCGGTACAATCAAGCAAGTATCCAATGCAACGCCTCCTCCGCCCGAAGCACTACCAAAGCCGTCGCCGTCCATATCCACATAGTAAGTTGTGATGGTCAAGTCTTCATCAATGCTTCCATCACAATTATCATCTATGCCATTACAAATTTCATCGGCATCAGGATTGACATTAAATTTGGTATCGTCGCAGTCAGTATCATTGGCGGCATAACCCATTGGCGGAGTAGTGAGGCAAGTATCTACTGTGATACTAATATCTCCAAATCCATCGCCGTCATTATCTAAGAAATAGGTGTTTTTCGGAATTCCATCATCGGCAAAGCCGTTGCAATCATTATCCAAAGCATCACAAATTTCTTCTGCGCCCGGATAAATCATTGCATTATTATCATTACAATCTTCGTAATCGTAATAGCCGTCACCATCTTGGTCGCGATAGAAATAAGACTCCGCAAGCAAGAAGGCGTCTGTACCAATTTCCATCCCCATGAGGCGTCCCGGAATATCATCCGCAGGAGGATGAATACCTCCCCAAATACGCGACAAGCTACATTGGTCAGAAGCATCACGGTAGGTAGCCCATTGCAAGGTGAAACTTTGGCTCGGACCTTCCTCAAAGACCAAAAATTCGTTCATTTCTACCGGAAATTCGCCCATACCGCCGGGAAAATACTCATCACCCGTAAGCATAGTCAATACCTCAGCAGCAGCGCGCGAGTAGGTCGAGTGCCCCGACACATAACCCGCAAATGGCGGTGTCACAAAAGAAGGGCGTTGGTAGGGCCACCAGCGTTCTGCCAAAATCCAGTCAACTCCCGCTACATCTATTTGTTCGTTGTCTATATAATCCGGTCCGCGCCATGCGCGAACTTTTATTTTACCAACATGTTCATTATTCGGTCCTGAAAGCGGGTCAGAGGCTGCTACACGCTCTACAAAACCCGTCGAAAGTGGGAGTCCTCCGGGGTGAAAATTTGGAAAAAGCGGCAAGCTGCTCTGCCCGTTATCCGACATACATCGAATGGCACTCATCGGGCGAATATAATCATACCACCCCTTGCATCCCCAAGCCGTAACCGCAGAATCGTGCATGGCACCACCTAAAGCAAAATAGGCTTTTATATCCCATTCCAAATCATTTTCCATCTCTACAGTACCTCTGAATTTTTTCTCCAAAGCAGGGTGGTCGCTCACATAATTCAAAATCGTAAACCAGTGACCGGGAGGCGTTTCGGAGTCTGGTCCGTCTGCCCAAAACTCTGCAAGGACACGCGTGTAATCGCCGCGTGGTACCATTTGTGGTTCGTAAGGTGCGCCCGTGTAAGGGTTGGTTGTACGTCCGATACTAGGGTCGCCACCGTTTACATCATCATAAAAATCACGCAAACCAGCCACCGTTGTGGGATAATCTTGCACATTACCAATCGAGGCTGGTGAAATATCCCAGATCACGCCATCCGTAGGGTCGAGGTGTGACGACCATTTGGAGACTAATGCAAAACCCCATTGATATTCTTCCGAAATCGGTGTTACCTGATCCATATCAAGATAAGGCGGATTGCCGGGATCGTGATATACGAGGTAGTCATTGCCATCACGTTGATGCACTGTAAGGTCATCGGCAGTCATGGCAAAAGGTGTGACATTTCCCCATTCGGGACTCAAAAATGCAGGTGTATTAAAAGGTATTGGATTACCGGATTGGTCAATAAAAACATCCAGCGTGAGTGGCTGCCAACGGTTGGGGTCAAGAATATTTGGATTGCCCGGATCGTCTGTTATCATCGGAGGGTTGACGGGTTGATAGTAAAGATTATTATAAAATCCGGATTCGTTTGAGCCGTCTTGTAAGCCGTAATTTATCAGACACTGCGCCACATAATTCCCAAGTGCAGCAGCATCGCCTGTGGAGTAATTGGTAGAAGTATTTGCGGGACTATAACCCAACTCAACCAATTTGTTATTCGCTTCGGCAATGATAAAAAATACACCCGGCGCATTATTAAACCGATGTCGAATCAAACGATACATCGCATAACTAATCGCTTCATTTCGTGCAGCTTCTACGTCAGCAGGTGTAGGCACACCGTCGAATTGGCAAGTAAATCCATCAACGGTTTTGCCCAATAAGTAGGTCTCAGCATTTTCGTCGTATGCTGCCCAAATATCATACATCGCTATTGAGCTATGCCATAGATTCCGTGCGTGTACCGTCGGACGGGCAAAGTCATTTCTGATAGCATTGAGCAAGACTTCATTCCATTCGCGTGCTACAGAATGGTCTTGTGCAAAAGTGGTGCTGGTATTGGCGAATAGTAAAACGCCGAAAAGTAGGTTTTGTAGAAATTTTTTCATGTATTTGTCATGGTGGCGATAAAAAATGTAAAGATAAGGTATTTTGTGTGGATGTGCTGATGTACTGACGTGCCGATGTGTGGATGTGTGGATGTACTGACGTATTGGTGTTTTTATGTGTTAATTTTAATTGTTTATTTATTTGATAATTAAAAAAAAATGAATTATAAATTTGTTAATTATCTAATTTAATTAGAATAATATTTTATAATTTTTTTACAATGGAAATTTCTGATTTGTAACGATTTAAACGCAAGTTATCAGCACGTTATTACTATTTAACCCCACGCTTCCCAAGCTCAATTGCCTGCACTTCCAATATTTGACTTTCGTGAATAGAGAAACGAAGCAGCGTCTTGACCTGATGAAAACCATGAACGCCACAAGCCCCCGGATTCATGTGCAAGAGTTGGAGTTTTTTATCTGGCATCACCTTTAATATATGCGAATGTCCGGTAATAAAAAGTTTGGGCGGGTTCGCTCTGATGTCCTCACGTATGCGCTTATCGTACCTGCCCGGATAGCCGCCAATATGCGTTATCCACACATCAACTCCCTCACAATCAAAACGTTGATGAAGCGGATAGCGTTGGCGCAGGGTGTGACCGTCGATATTTCCATAGACAGCACGAAGGGGCTTGAAGGCTTCGAGTTGGTCGGCGAGTTGGGTAGTTCCGATGTCTCCGGCGTGCCAGATTTCGTCGCACTCCTCGAAGTACTTGAAGACCTTTTCGTCGAGATAGCCGTGTGTGTCGGAGAGTAAGCCTATTCTTTTCATAATGTAGCACAGGCTTCCAGCCTGCGCGGTTGTTTGGGTATGTGAGCGTGCAGGCTGGAAGCCTGTGTTACGATACTATGTATTTCGTTTATCCGTTTTCAGAAGTCCAAAATAAACCATGTCTTGGTACTTGCCTTTATTAAAAGTTCTTTCTCGTAGAATGCCTTCCTTTTGAAAACCAATTTTCAGTAATAATTTTTCCGAAGCGATATTTTTCGGCTCTACATGTGCCTCGATTCTGTGTACGCCCATCTGCGAAAAGCCATATTCGACGGCTACACCTACGGCTTCGGTGCTTAGTCCTTGTCCCCAGTGTTTTCTTGCTAAAATATAGCCGATAAAAGCATTTCCATCTTTCCTGAAGTCATTATAGGTGAACATTCCGATGACTTTCTTGGGGGCAGTTTTCAGGGTAATTCCCCAACATATTCCCCGACCATCTTCTATTCTTTTGTCGAGAAATTCAACTAAATTTTTCACTTCATCAATACTTTCCATTGGAGGGTCATCCCAATATTTCATGGATTCCTCATCGCTGAAAATATCAAATAAATCGTTATAGTGACTTTCGGTTAGTCGTATCAATTTTAATCGGCTTGTTTCTAATTCGGGTACGTTCATTTTTTTTGATTTGTAGCACAGGCTTCCAGCCTGCGCGGTTGTTTGGGTATGTGAGCGTGCAGGCTGGAAGCCTGTGTTACGATACCACAATATTCACCATACGCTTAGGCACTACGATGACTTTTCGCACTGTTTTCCCATCAATCCATTTTTCCAAACCATCCAATCCCAAAGCGATTTTTTCGATGTCATCTTTAGAAGCGGTGGCAGAGAACGACGCTTCCATACGTTTTTTTCCATTAATACAAATCGGATAATTGATAGAATCTTCCACCAAATGCGATTCGTCAAATTGCGGAAATTGCGCCATCACTACCGAGCCTTCGCCTTCCATTTTCGACCACAATTCTTCCGAAATATGCGGTGCAAAAGGAGCTAAAGCAATCGCCAAAGGTTCTAAAATCGCGCGTTTATTGCATTTTAATTTTCTCAACTCATTCGTAGCGACCATAAAGGCACTCACGCAGGTATTGAATGAAAAACGCTCAATATCTTCTGTCACTTTCTTCAAACAAGTGTGTAAAACCTTTAATTCATCTTTCGTTGGTGCTGCGTCTGTTATCGTGAATTTTTCGTTTTGGTAAAATAAATTCCAAAAACCACGCAAAAATTTCGATACGCCGCTAATGCCTTGCACATCCCAGGGCTTTGAGGTTTCAATCGGACCTAAAAACATCTCGTACATACGGAAACAATCCGTACCATATTGATTAATCACCAAGTCAGGATTGACGACATTGTATTTTGATTTCGACATTTTCCCGACCTCCGAATGTGTCACCAAATGCGTACCCGTAGCGTCTTTTTTCGGGGTGAAAATACCGTTTTGAAATGTACCTTTGCTGCACTCGAAAATCGCATTTTCATATTCAGGACGCCAAGCAATAAATTGCTTGATACTTTTTATATTCAAAAATGATTTTTCCGAACCATAATCCTGCACATAATCAATGTGTACAGGCATTTTCGCAACATCATCAAACAAATCATCTCGCTTCACCAAACCCGCACACAAGAAATGCGCCTGTCCATTCGTCTTTTCTTTTTTCATATAAGCAAACTCAATCACCCCTTGAATCATTCCCTGATTAATCAACTTTTTGAAGGGCTCTTGAGTCGGCACCAAGTCTTTATCATACAAGAATTTGTGCCAAAAACGCGAGTACATCAAATGCGCTACGGCATGCTCGGCACCGCCCACATACAAGTCCACATCTTGCCAATAATTGACCGCATCTTGTCCGGCAAATGCCTCATCATTATTCGGATCCATATAACGCAAAAAGTACCAAGACGAACCCGCCACCGCAGGCATCGTATCCGTTTCGCGCGTATATCCGGGCTTCGAATTGACCCAATCTGTCAAGCGCGATAAAGGCGATTGACCACCTTGTCCCGGCTTAAAATCTTCTGTATCAGGCAATTCCAAAGCCAATTCCTCCAAAGGCAACATTTCCGCCGTACCGTCCGCATCATATACAATCGGAAAGGGTTCGCCCCAATATCGCTGACGGCTAAATCCGGCATCACGCAATTTATAATTGACCTTCGCCGTACCAATACCCATCGACTCGACCCGCTTATTAATCTCGGCGATAGCCTCCGGCACTTCCATGCCATTGATGAAATCGGAGTTAATCATTTTCCCCAATTTATCGCTCAATGTCGCGCCCGGATAATCCGATTTATCGACCACATCAATGATTTCCAAACCAAATTTTTCGGCAAAAGTCTTATCGCGTTCATCATCGCTCGGTACTGCCATGATTGCACCCGTTCCGTAGCCAATCAACACATATTCCGCGACCCAAATTGGTATTTTTTTATTGGTAAACGGATTCAACGCATACGCCCCCGTAAACTCGCCCGTGACCTTTTTATCTGCCATGCGTTCTATTTCAGAACGCGATTTTACGTAGGCTAAATACTTGTCAATTGCCCCGCGTTGTCCTTCGGTGGTTAATTTTTCAACCAAATCATGTTCGGGAGCTAAGACCATATATGTAGCCCCAAAAATGGTATCAGGTCGGGTCGTGTAAATTTCGATTTTCGCATCCGAATCCACGACATCAAAAAACATCTGCGCCCCTTCCGAGCGACCAATCCAATTGCGCTGAATCGTTTTCAAAGACGACGACCAATCAATCGTCTCCAAGCCGTCCAACAAACGCTCGGCATAAGCCGTCGTTCGCAAATTCCACTGCGGCATCGCCTTCTGCACCACAGGATGACCACCGCGTTCCGAAATACCATCTTTCACTTGGTCATTCGCCAAGACCGTCCCCAATGCCTCACACCAATTCACATACCCCACCTCACGATATGCCAAACGGTAACGCATCAACATCTCCTCTTTTTCCGATTTTGACATGGCACTCCACGCCGCCGCATCGAATGTTTCTTCTTGCGTAGTGGCTGCTTTTATGTTGGTATTTCCTTCTTTTTCAAAGGTTTGTACCAAGTCAGTTATCGGCAAGGCTTTGTCTGCTGCTTGGTCGTAATAATGGTGGAATAACTCCGTAAAAATCCACTGCGTCCACTTATAATATTTCGGGTCGCAGGTACGCACCTCCCGACTCCAATCAAAGGAAAAGCCTAAAGACCGCAACTGCTCATTATACCGCTTAATATTCGTATCCGTCGAAACGGCAGGATGAATCCCCGTCTGCAAAGCGTACTCTTCCGCCGGCAAACCAAAAGCATCATAGCCCATCGGATGCAAAACATTAAAGCCCTGCTGTCGCTTGTATCGCGCAAAAATATCCGAAGCAATATAACCCAACGGATGCCCCACATGCAAGCCCGCCCCCGAAGGATAGGGAAACATATCCAATACATAATATTTTGGCTTATCGCTTTGGTTAGAAACCTTATATGTATCGTTTTCTTCCCAATACTTTTGCCATTTTTGCTCTATATCTCTCGGTGTGTAGTCCATGTTAAGTTCAAGTTCAATCCCAATAGCTATAGGGAAAGTTTAAATTGAGTGTGAATTGCTAAAAGATTAAATGTGTAATATTGAAAACATCTACTCATTTCATCATTTACTCATCTACTCATTTGATTTGAAAGCGCGAAAATACGTAAAATGTGGGGTTTGTTATATGATTTTGTGCATAACGTTTTTTGGTGGATGTAAGTTCACACAACTCACCCGCGTATATGTGAGGCGATTTGGAAATCATATGATGTTTTTTAAACTTTTTCCTTATCTTTACCGTACAGGCGATTTTAATCGCCATGTAAAAATAAAAACACAAACATGGCGATTGAAATCGCCTGTACAGTTACGATATGAATAACCAAAAATTCATCACACAAATCCGCGACCACATCGCCAACAATCAATTCGATACTGCCCTCCAGCTACTCCGCGACCTGTTGGATAATAGCCTGCAATTGGATGAAGTTATCCAACAAGCCGGACGCTATGCGAGTATCCGACAACAAATACGACTCGGCACCGTCAGTCATGCCGATGCGACATTGACCGAAAATCAAATTCGTATGGGCTTGATTGATTTGCTTGCTGAAATAGTGCACAAATTATTTCTGAACAATACAATAAAATTCACTACATTTGCTGAAGGGTAAAAAAAATCGTTCAAACTAAAAATTAATGTCTAACCATATTACGTACTACAAGGAAATTGATAGCTTAGTTGACCTTTCAATTGTATCCGAACCAACTCAACTTTCTCTTTGGGAATCTCAAAATATGGTAGAAAATAGTTTGGATTTGACAAATAAAAACAACCAAAAATACGAACCTCTTAAAGCCAAAGCCCACACACCTCCGTACAAGATTCACAAATATTTTGCAAGGCGACCATGGAATGTATTTGCACAGATTATTTCAAAATTCAGCGATGTGAATGAGGTCGTGCTTGACCCTTTTTGTGGGGGTGGCGTAACGATTTATGAAGGTCTTAAATTAGGTAGAAAAGTCATTGGTTTTGATTTGAATCCACTTTCTGTTTTTGTAGTGGAAAGTATGATACTGAAAGGTGATGATGTAAAATCTTTATTTGTAATATTCAAAGAATTAATTGATTATACGATTAATTTGTATGATAATTATTATTTTGAATATGAAGGCGAGCAAATTCAAATACAATGGACAGAGACTACTTTTATCGTCGAATGTCCGGCTTGCCAAGAGCAAACTTCTCTTTCTAATGCCAATAAAATTCGTAATGGCATTTATCAATGTGAAAATAAAAACTGTGCATCACATCAGTCAAAAAGTACCGGATTTGCTCAAAAAGATGCTACAAGAAAAGGTATCAAATATTTATCACTGATAGGTCATAATGCCAATAAAAAAAGGGTATCAAAAGATGTCGGTGAAATAGATATTGAAAGATTGGATGAGCATTTGACATTTTTAGAAAATTTATGTAAAAAAAATAATATCGTACCTGCACAAGATACAATTCCTTTGAATTGGGACAGACAATACGAAGACCAACTCCAACAAAAAGGCATTATTCATTTTCAGGATTTATTTACCCGACGAAATTTACTGATTAATACACTTTTACTTAACAAGATTAAATCTTACGAAAAAGAACTATCAGATAATGACTACCAACTCCTGCGAATTGCCTTTAGTAATACCGTAAAAGACACCAATATTATGTCATTTACAAACGCAGGTTGGCAAAGCGGAAAACCTACGACATGGAGCAAACATGCCTATTGGATTCCTTCCCAATTTTGTGAGGTCAATATCTTGTCTGCCTTTATAAAGTCTCTGAAAAGGGTTAAAAACTCGATTTCACATAACAGAAAATTCAACTATGAAATAAACAGAGCAAAATCATTTCAGGATTTGGCAAATGGTGCTAATATTTTACTTCAAAACTGTGCAATATTCGAAGATAATATTCCTGATAATTCGGTGGATGCTATCATTACCGACCCGCCTTATGGAAGCAATGTACAATATTTGGAACTCTCTCATTTTTGGCATGTTTGGAACAAAGATATGTACAAAAAACCACCAAATTTCGCCTTAGAAGCCGTAGCCAATAGAAAAAAAGGATTTGAAGGAGCAAAATCTATGTATGATTATGAGGATAATTTGTATAGCGTTTTTGAAGCGGCACATCGCGTATTGAAACCTGAAAAAAATATGGTGCTTACCTTTAATAATAAAGACATCAGTGCATGGTTGGCTTTGTTGTTTTCGATTTTTAAGGCGGGTTTTACTTTAGAAAAAGATAGTATATATTTTCAAGACGGCGTGGAAAATTACAAACAAACCGCACATACGAAATACGATGGCTCGCCTTATGGTGATTTTATTTATATTTTTAAAAAATCTAATTCAAAACCATTAAAAACTTATGATAACGAAAACGATTTTACCAACGATTTACATAGCGTTTTCTTAAAATATTTTAATACAAATAATGATTTAGACAAATATTCTTTACTGATGAATATGTTTAATGAGGCGATTCCACTTATTGAGGGTTTTGCAAAATCTTATCTCATCACACAGTCGCATAATTTGTATGCTAAATTTAATAAATCATATTTAAATAAAATTTATTAATGAGTAGAGTTAGTGAACAGAAGGTCATTCTTCAAGAGGAATTGCATGAACATCTCATTGCCGATTATACGGATTTATTGGATGAATTAATAGAAAAATACCCCGTTTCAGATGCTTTTCAATTTAAAAAATTAGTTAATTTTAATGAAAATAAAACGCTGCCCATACACAGTTGGTACGAGTACAAACAGGGTTATGCAAAGTCTTTGGTAAAGGAAATTATTAGCCAAGAGAAACCGAATAAAAACGATTATATACTCGACCCTTTTTGTGGTGTAGGCACGACCAATTTAGTCTCAAAATCAATGGGTTACGATAGCATCGGTTTTGATATAAACCCAATGGCTTTCTTTGCTGCAAAGGTAAAATTACACGATTATACTGACACTGATGTAGCGTCCATAAAGGACTATATTAAAGGGTTTCACAGTCGCAAAAAGTGGAAACTCAAATCCACTCCAAAAGTGGTTGATTCTTCTTTTTTGCCCCGACAATATAACCAATTATTGAGCATAAAAGGTTATATTGAATCATTGGAAGATAATCCGGCAAAAAATGTATTGAATTTGGCGTATTTATCCATTATCGAAGATGCCTCTATTCGGATGAAAGATGGTAATGGTATTAAATTAAAAAATAATAAAAAACAAATAGATGATTTGTATTTATATTTTTTAAATAAATGCAAAAAAATGCTGGACGAATTGCTTACCAAGCAATTTCCTGCATCTACCAAACGCCATATTTTTAATAGTTCTATCTTGGTGGATGAAAGTTTTGAAAAAATAAAATCTCATAAAGTCGGATTATCTGTTTTTTCGCCGCCTTATGCCAATTGTTTTGATTATTGTGAAGTGTATAAACTGGAATTTTGGATGGGCGGTTTTGTAGAATCTTATGCCGGTTTTGCTAAGTATCGTTCAATTGCTTTGCGTTCTCATGTCAATTCAAAATTTGACCATTTCATAAAAAATTATCAGGCGGATGTTGATTTAGTTGCTAATTTAATAGGTACATTTAATATTTGGAATAAAAATATACCTGATATGTTGAGGGGCTATTTTGATGACATGCACGAGATACTTGCCCGACAATTTCAATTAATGACGAGTGGCGCAAAATGCTATATTGTTGTTGCCAATTCAGCCTATAAAGGGATTATGGTGCCGACTGATTTATTACTGGCAAAAATAGCTGTTGACATTGGTTATCAATTCGTTGACATCATGTATGCGCGAAAAATCAGAGCATCTGTACAGCAAATGATTGAACTCAATGCCCGATATGGAAATTTGATGCGGGAATCCATTATCGAACTGCGAAAACCATGAAATATCACGACATACTCAAAGACAAGCACTCGGATTGGCGGAGTATAGAAACCGCGATAGAAGCCCTGCCGACGACTTATGAAAAAGGCGAGGTATTCGAGCAATTTGTGTATGCGTATTTGACACTCAATAAACAACTTTATCAAATTCAAGATGTGTATAGGTCGGGTTCGATTCCTACGAAATATTTGAATCAATACCAGATTGAAAAGAAAGACAGCGGAGTGGATGGATTGATGATTTTGAACAACCAAAAAGCGGCTGCCTATCAAGCCAAATTCAGAACAAATCGCAAAAAACCTTCCTACGATGAGCTTGCAAAATTTTGGGTAGAAGCTCAACATACCGATTTAAATTATACGATTGCCAACTGTTATTCTATTACCAAATTAGCTCAAAAACAAGCCAAACATCTACAAATATTGGTAGATGATTTTGATAATCTGGATGCAGATTTTTTTGAGGCATTACATGAATTGACCAATACGGCAAAAGTTATTAGTCGTAAAAAGTACGAACCTTATGATTTTCAAAAAAACATTATCAAAGATACGATAAATGGTTTTCAGACCGAAACAAGAGGAAAAATTATCGCTGCTTGCGGAACAGGCAAAACGCTAACTTCTCTTTGGATAACAGAACGTCTGAATGCCAATCAAACACTCTTCCTCGCACCAAGTCTCGCACTCATCAAACAAACCCTCGAAGCATGGGCAAGTCAAACTTCAAACCCTTTCAAGTACATCTGTGTTTGTAGTGATAAAACGGTTTCTGCCGACCTTGACGAAGGCGATATAAACGCAAGCGACCTCAATATTCCGGTGACAACCAATGTCTTAGAAATTACAAATTTTATTACACAAAGCTCAAATCAACCTAAATACATTTTTTCTACTTACCAATCTATTCCTGTCATTGCAGAAGCATTCAAGACAATCAATGACTTTGAATTTGACTTGATTATATTCGATGAAGCCCACAGAACGGCAGGGGCAAAAGAAACTAATTTATTCGGACATGCCTTGAACAATGATACAATTCCAGCCTCAAAAAGATTGTTTATGACCGCCACAGAAAGACTCTTAAAACCAAGTCTGAAACAAGCCGCAGAAGAAGCCGATAGGGTCGTTTTTTCTATGGATGATGAGGATGTTTATGGCAAACTTTTTCATAGATTCAACTTCGGGCAAGCTATTCAGGAGGAAGTCATATCTGATTATCAAGTCATCGTTGCAGGGATACAGGAAGCTGAATTGTACCAATGGATAAAAGAAAATAAAGACCTCGAAAACCTCACTGCAAATGAGGAATTTTATACGACTGCACAGACTTTATTTGCTCAACTTATTCTTTCTAAAGCCCTCAAATCATATCCTATCCGCAAAGTCATTACCTTTCATTCGTCGGTACATAATGCGAATGTTTTTACGGGAAAAATTGCTAATCTTACTCCACTTAAAACGGTGATACAAGCATTTAATCCGAATATAAACGACCAAGATTTATACCTCTCGCACATCAACGGCAGCATGCCCGTAGGTGACAGACAGGAGATACTCGACACCTTCAAATCTACACCTTATGCCGTCCTTTCCAATGCAAGATGCCTTACTGAAGGCGTGGATGTTCCAATGATTGATTCCGTTTATTTTGTTGACCCCAAACATTCCATGATTGATATTATACAAGCATGTGGACGGGCGTTGAGAAAACCCAAAAACCAACCGGATAAAACCGCATTTTTTATCATTCCAATACTTATTCCTGACAATATTAATAATAATGAAATTATAAATTCGCAATCATTTGAAACTGTTTTTAATGTCTTACAATCGCTTCGTGACCAAGATGATAGACTTGCCGAGTGGATTAATGATTTGAATAAAAATGCAGTACGTGGTAAAATTCCCAAGTTCCAAAAAACGAGACACAAACCCATTTCTTTGGTGCTTCCAGAACGTATTGATTTGTCTGATTTTGAAGAAAAATTATATCTCAAAATCGCTACCGTCAATGCTAATCCTTCCACATTTAAACCCAAGAAAATTTACGGTAAAAAAGAACGAAAAAGTGATTACAAAAGAATATTCAGAACATTAGGAGATTATAAGTTTGAAACTTACATGGATAAGTTGGTCAAACCTACCATTCAAAAATATAAATTAGGACAAAAATCAATTCCCAATAAGACATTAAAAATAGATAACAATAATGTATCACACACTCGTAAGTTAGGCTTAATTCAAAAGGACGAAAATAAATCCGGACATCATATTATTACTCCACTTGGTAAAAAATATTTAAACAAGCAAATCACTGATAAAGAGTTATTTAGGAGACAAATGCTACGATTTTCCGAATCAGAAGATTCGCGTTTTATATTTCCTTACAGGTCTTTCATTAAAATTTTACTGGAGGTCAAATCTATTAGCTTTTATGAGTTTATTTTTGCGATTTATACCATGATAGATTCGACTGAATCAAGTATCCAAGAAGCAATTGACGATATTAATTTCTTGCGAAACAATTATCCTAACTTATCTGCGACCAGTCAAGCCAATCAAGAAAGTATCTTGGGTGAACTGAATGCCTACTTCAGAACGCCTTATACCATTACTAATCTTTGGGCTAGTACGACTATCAAAAATCAATTTGGCTATTTCAAAAATCATTTAGGACTTTTTGATGAAATTATATACATTGATAAAGAGGGTATTCATCTCAAAAAAAATTCAACCGCCAAAGCCCGAAACCTATTAGCACTTGACAATAAACTCGAATACGAAACGGACTATTCTAAAATCCTCAAAAAGTACATTTCAGCTTTTATCAAAGTGGTTATTTTTACGATTTGAACTATACGATTCAACAAAACGTTATTCAAACATTATCGCGTTTAGCATTTCAATATTAGAAAAATGGAAACTACAGAAGAAAAAAAGCCGCTCAATTTCATAGAGCAAATCATCGAAAACGACTTGGCAGAAGGCAAGAACGACAAGCGGGTGCATACTCGTTTTCCGCCGGAGCCGAATGGTTTTTTGCATATCGGACATGCCAAGTCGATATGTTTGAATTTTATGATTGCGGGGCAGTATGGCGGCAAGACCAATCTGCGATTTGACGATACCAATCCGACCAAAGAAGACCAACGATATGTGGATGCGATACAGGAAGATATTGAGTGGTT
>ENA-ORXR01001644-ORXR01001644.1-marine-metagenome-genome-assembly--contig:-NODE-1644-length-23257-cov-16.909405_pt1 | contig 23257 bp, 12 predicted proteins | sample MGYA00237866_ERZ511479 | MGnify/ENA metagenome assembly ERZ511479 | reverse complement strand
TGTTACGAAACAGCTACATTTAACGATGTTTCGTGTGAATGGGAAATAAGTGGAACGCCACCCGTCGAACCAACTACAGCGTGTTACGAAACAGCTACATTTAATGATCTTTCATGTGAATGGGAAATCACCGGAACGCAACCGGAACAACCAGTTATAGCCTGTTACGAAACAGCTACATTTAACGATGTTTCGTGTGAATGGGAAATAAGTGGAACGCCACCCGTCGAACCAACTACTGCTTGTTACGAAACAGCTACATTCAATGACATTTCATGCGAATGGGAAATCACAGGCGAACAACCGGAACAACCAGTTACAGCATGTTATGAAACAGCCACATTTAACGATGTTTCCTGTGAATGGGAAATAAGCGGAACACCACCCGTCGAACCAACTACAGCCTGTTACGAAACAGCTACATTCAATGACATTTCATGCGAATGGGAAGTCACAGGAGAACAACCGGAAATCGACGATAATTGCGACCTCACAGACGATTCATTTGATGAAACAACCTGCACCGTCATCAACACGCCAAATTGTCCTGATGGCACATTCTTCAATGCAGCGAACTGCGAATGTGAAGACACAGCAATTCAAGGCTGTACCGACCCATGCGCCACCAATTACGACCCTAATGCCAACGTAGATGACGGTTCATGCGAATTGCCCCTCGAACCTGCGATTGAATGTTACCAAACAACAACATTCAATACAACTACTTGTGAATGGGAGATAACAGGCGAGCAGCCAATTGAACCATCCACTGAATGTTACGAAACCGCCGCATTTAATGATGTCTCATGCGAATGGGAAGTCAGTGGAACACAACCTGTCGAACCTGTTGTAGAATGTTACCAAACTGCCACATTCAATGACATTTCATGCGAATGGGAGGTCACAGGCACACCACCGGAAATAGATGATAATTGCGACTTAACGGATGATTCATTTGATGATGCAACTTGTACTGTTGTCAATACACCAAATTGCCCTGATGGTACAACATTTAATGCAGCAAATTGCGAATGTGAATCAGGAGAAATCTTAGGTTGTACTGACCCATGCGCCACCAATTACGACCCCAATGCGAATGTAGATGACGGTTCATGCGAATTTCCTCTTGAACCCGCGATTGAATGTTACCAAACCACAACATTCAATACGAATACATGCGGATGGGAAATCACAGGCGAACAACCGGAACAACCTATTCTTGAATGTTATGAAGAAGCAACATTCAACATAGTCGATTGTGAATGGGTCGTCAGCAGTAACCAAGTAGAACAGCCCGAAGTCGAATGTTACCAAACTGCTATATTCAATGATGTGAGCTGTGAATGGAACATTATGGGCGAACTGCCTGAACCACCATTTGCGGAGTGTAATGAAAACGCTGTTTTTAATAACCTCATGTGTATATGGGAAGTCGAAGTGGTCGCCGAGCCTTTATCATTGACATTGACACCAACCAACCCCGACTGTTTCGATGAACCAACAGGTAGCATCAACGCTATAATTATAGGCGGCACCGAGCCATACACTTACGAATGGAGCGACAATCAAAACACTGCCACTGCCACAGGATTGACACAAGGCACTTATACACTGTTAGTTACAGATGCCAATGACTGTACAATCACAGAAAGCGCAACATTGACTGCGCCACCTGAAATCATATTGGACATCAGTACTCAAGCCGTTAGTTGTGATGCAACATGCGATGGTTCAGTAACCGTTTCAGCGAGTGGTGGTGCAGGCGATTTTAGTTATATTTGGGATAATGGTGCTACCGAAAATATAGTAGAAAACCTCTGCCCAGGCATCTATAACGTGACCGTAACAGACACAGAAGGCTGCACCCAAACCGCAGCAGTTAATATTGAGGATGCTTCAAAGATAGACTTTGAATTGATTGCATCTCCTGTGAATTGCTTTGGTGACGGCGATGGTATGATTAGCGTAGAAAATGTAATAGGCAGTGCAGCACCTTATGTCTATTCATTTGATGGAGAGTCATTTACGACTAGTCCGATAATGATTGGATTGGAGGCAGGAATCTATACTGTAGTAGTGCAGGATGCTGATGGATGTGTCTCTTCAAATGAAATATCAGTCGAGCAACCTGATGAGGTCGTAGTCGATTTAGGAGTGGATATAGAACTTTCATTTGGCGATAGCATACAGCTTTCCGCTCAAATTAATCAGCCACCCGGCAATGACTTTGTTTTCACATGGTCTCCGGCGGACGGTCTGAGTTGTACGGAGTGTGATGCGCCTTATGCGATGCCATTCCAAACGATGACTTACAACGTCACGGCAACCGATACCATCACAGGATGTAGTGCCTCGGATATGATTACAGTCACCGTGAAAAAAGAGCGAAACATCTTTATTCCAAACGTATTCTCGCCTGATAATGATGGTACAAATGACGCCTTTATGGTCTTTGGCGGTAAAGGCGTCGTACAAGTCAAATCAATGCGTGTATATGACCGTTGGGGTGGAATGGTCTTCGAAAATGACAACTTCTCCACCGACGACCCTACACAAGGCTGGAACGGTACATTCAGAGATAGAACCATGAATCCGGGCGTATTTATATATGCCATCGAAGTTGATTTTATTGATGGCGCAACGATTCAGTATAAAGGAGATGTTACGCTGGTGAGATAAGAGATTTGAGACGAGAGACGAGAGAACTATCTTCGTGAGATATTGTTAGAAAAGAGGCAAACGTGTGTTTGCCTCTTTTTTATTTTTAGATTAAAAATATGAAAAAAACAATATGTTTGCCAAATGAAAAATTGATAATTGAGAGTTGATAATTATTTCATTTAAATATTCGTAAAAAACGGGTTTTACTTGTTTTATAAATAACAATTTTGAACTAATTATCAATTATACATTCTCTATTCTCAATTTGGCGAAGACATTGAAAAAGAGATGGTAGGGAAATTTAACCAAAAATAACTCTTGTCTCATGTCTTACGTCTCTCGTCTCTATCGTACATTTGCGTAAATCCATTAAATCCGCGTTCTATCGAATTGAACTTGCGCTTGAACTTGAACTTTACATGAAGTACCTTTTTTACCTGAATAAATATTTTATCAAATACAAATGGCATCTCTTGATAGGGACAGTATTTGTATTATGTCAAAATTATTTCAAAATATTGCAGCCGCGAATGGTGCGCTACGCGCTGGATTTGGTGGTCGAAAACATCGGCTTGTATCGCATGTACGAAGGCTTTGATTCGCAAGCTGAACTGTATGCTTCACTGGCTAAGATTCTGTTATTCTTCGGGGTAGTGGTGTTGCTGTTGGCATTGACGGCGGGGGTGTTTATGTATTTTATGCGACAAACGATTATCGTGATGTCGCGTTTGATTGAATTTGATTTGCGAAATGAAATTTTTGGACATTATGAAAAATTGGATTTAGCATTTTATAAAAAAAATAATACGGGCGACCTCATGGCGCGAATTACGGAGGATGTGAGCAAGGTGCGGATGTATCTCGGTCCGGCGATTATGTATGGTATCAACCTCGTCGGCTTATTCACGATGGTCATTTATGCGATGTTGAGCGTGAGTGTGGAACTGACTTTGTACGCATTGTTGCCACTTCCATTTCTTTCTATTTCGATTTATTATGTTAGTAATTTAATTAATAAAAAAAGCACCGCAATACAGCAGCAATTATCCGTACTCAATAGCGCATCGCAAGAAGTATATTCAGGAATCCGGGTCATCAAATCCTATGTACAAGAACTACCGATGGCGCGTTTTTTCTCCAAAGAAAGTGAAACTTATAAGGATAAAACGATGGAATTGGCGCGGGTGCAAGCCCTGTTTCACCCTTTGATGCTGCTATTGATAGGAATGAGTACGATTGTGACAGTCTATGTAGGTGGTTTACAGGTGATTAAAGGCAATATTACGCCGGGAAATATCGCAGAATTTGTCATTTATGTAAATATGCTCACTTGGCCCGTAACGGCTATTGGTTGGGTGGCATCAATTGTACAGCAAGCAGCCGCCTCTCAAAAACGGATTAATGAGTTTTTAGAAACCAAACCGGACATCGAAAATGAAGAAAATGCCATTTCTGTAGAAAAAATTACCGGAAAAATTGAGTTTCAAAATGTAAGATTTGTCTATCCTGATACCGGCATTCAAGCCCTCCGAAACATCTCTTTCACACTCCAACCGGGCGAGCGTTTGGCGATTATCGGACGTACCGGAACGGGCAAAACAACCATCGCCGATTTGCTCCTACGCATGTACGATGTCACTGACGGTCAAATACTTATAGACAATGAAAATATACGAAATTATAATCTTTCATCGCTTCGCCAAAAGATAGGCTACGTGCCACAAGATAGCTTCCTTTTCTCGGATACGGTAGCAGCCAATGTTGCCTTTGGTACACACGACGCGGAACTTGATAAAATAAAAGAATTTACGAAGTATGCTGCTGTCTATCAGGAGATTAATGGTTTGAGTAAGGGCTTTGATACCGTTGTCGGAGAACGAGGTGTTACACTTTCAGGTGGGCAAAAACAACGGATTTCGATAGCGCGTGCTTTGATAAAAGAGCCGGATATTATTATCCTTGATGACTGCCTTTCTGCCGTAGATGCGAATACTGAACAAACTATTTTAGGGTATCTAAACGGAGCCTTGGCAGACAAAACTACGATAATTATCACCCATCGAATTTACTCTTCCTTGCAGTTTGATAAAATCATCGTACTCGAAGACGGACTCATTAGCGAAGCCGGAACACATGAAGAATTATTGGCAAGTAAAGGCTTTTATTTTGAAATGTTGGAAAAACAAAAGTCAGAAAGCGAAGAAATTAAAGTCTAATTCCTTTTGATTTTGTGACCAAATTATTACTTTTGTAAAGCCTACTTCATCATAAAAAATGGAATTCACGCTCAAGACCGACAAAAAATTAGTGTTTTACCTCATTTTAAACACTAAAATTTTCTCTTGTTCCTTGAGCTTTATCGTGCTGACAAGCACCCAAAAACCATAATTAATCGTGGACGATAGACGTAAATTTGAAAGTGTTTACTCAAACAAAGTAAGAGCCGGCAAACGCCGTACTTACTTTTTTGATGTACGCAAAACGCGTGGTGAGGATTTTTACCTGACCATTACGGAAAGTACCCGCCGATTTAATAGCGACGGTTACGAAAGACATAAAATCTTTTTATACAAAGAGGATTTCAATCGCTTTTTGGAGGGTATGACGGATAGCATCAATCATATTAAAACTGAATTGATGCCCGACTATGATTACGATGAATATACTCGTCGCCATGAAGAATACGAAGCCAGACGCGCTGCCGGAGAGTTCGACAATCCGCGACCAAAGCCTCCGCCACCTGACGAGGGAAGTGAAAAGGAAACGCAAGCACCTGAACCTCCTCAATCTGTTGATGCACCGCTTGATGATATCGTGGAAGAGAAGAAAGACGCCGCAGATATTGATGAAGATGATATGAAATGGTAAGTCAGTCAATGGTCGATAGTCGTCCATAGATGTGAGCTATTTTTTTATGCTGTAAAAACTATGGACTATCGACCATTGACTATCGACTAATTACCAATTTCTCCCTCTTAATCACCTCGCCACCAATCATCAATTGAATGAAATAAATACCCTTAGAAAGTCCTGCTTTTGCTACATCGAATGGCTGATTATAATTACCGGATGCTTGTGTAGCACGCACTACTTCGCTAATACGTTTTCCTTGTACATCAAATAATTCTATCAATACATCCGCACGCTGCGGTAGATTGTAATTGATTGCCGTTTGCGCTTGTACAGGATTAGGAAATACGCTCATTTGCACCATCTCTTCTTCCACAACATCCTCCGTATCTGTGATAATTGGTGACTCTGTAAAGTGCACAAAAAGCAACATCATTTCATCATCCGTCGTGTTGCCCCAACTGATAGTTTCATCCGTATCATTGACATAAGTGGCTTCGTGTACAATACCGCCGCCCGTACCCATATTAATAGGCAATAATGGGTCAAAAGTCAATACCGGCGGGTGTTCGTAATCATAATATCCTTGATTAAAGGTATGGTCAAAATTATAGAACCCTTCATAGATTTGCTCTCCCTTTGAGCCATCAGAATTAGCCAAGAAAATATCGTAATCCACCGCACGTGCATGTGCATGTGTAGAAAGCTGCCACATATGCCAATTGCCCGATGGAAATGGTACGAAAGGCAGTGGTGGTATCCAAATATGGTCTGCAAACACGACCTCATCCCCCGTGGGCGGGATATTCAGATTTGCCCCCAAGCTACCGCCTGTAAATAAGTCAAACAAATCAATGGGCAGCAAGGTAGAAAGCATTTCCTGCTGTGCCGTACCGTAATCTTGTGTATATACATTTACGTAAGCCTCAGCCGCTAAGATACCTGCCGAAGCATAGTTTTTAACGTGATAATTCAGGTCAAAATACGTATTGTCCTGAAAACGATATGCAGTACCTTCTGGCAATATATAATCGTTATCATTTTGCCATGCTGCTACCAATGTATTCCTAAGCATCGAAAACTCGGATTCTTCAATATCGCGCATACCGTCACGTACATCATCGGCAAGGTCTTCTCCCATTTTGTACAATATAAAGTGATGAGATTCAGCATTGAAGCTAATTTCAAGGCGATTTACCTCCGTAGCAATATCCAACCCGACATCGTGTTTTTTGAAAAACTCACGCTCCTCTTGTGGTGCCAAAAAGAAAGGACCAAGTTTGAGTTGATACCCCTCTGACGGGTCGGGTGCAGCCACGGGCGTAGTCGTCGGAAGTGCCATCCCGTTTTCGTAATAATCTTCTAAAACTTGTGGGTCTATGACTTGTCCTTCCTCCGGCGCACCATACAAAATCCATTGGCGAAATAATTCAATTTCTTTGGATGTTAATGGCTCAATGCCCGATGTCGGCGGTGGCATTATTACCCCCTCGGCAGCTTCGAGTGTAAAATCATCGTCCCATTCTTGTGTGGCGATTTTGTTGAGCAAATAACTACGCTCTACATAACCCGGATCGGCGAGTTTCCAATCCTTCGCGGCAGCAGCCGGATTCGTAGGCGTTGTGCGCACGATAGCATCATAAACTTCTGTCAGCGAACCACTTAAATCCAAGCTCCCCGCAGGACTCATCCCACTATGACAACTCGCACATTTGGCTTGCATGATATTATAGACTTCCTCATAAGTCGAAGTTTGTGCATAGGTGAAATTCAACCATATTCCCACGATAAAGAATAAGCTTAATGTATTTTTTGTAAAAATTGACATGTAAATTTAGTTTGTAAAATAATTGACAGGTAAACTTTTTCTAAATGAATAGTTCATTTTGTTGCGAAAATAATCTTATCTCTCCGATTATTCAAATTTAAGACAAATAAACACGTTTGAGATTAACGAAAATTGTTATCAACTTGAGTAAATTCCAAAAAACAAATTCCAATGAAATTCGATTGAAACAGATTAAAGTTAGTTCCAAAAATTTTCAGGATGTTTTTTGGAATTTTCAAGTTGTCCGCAACTTGAATTTGTTAACTTTACTCAATTTTAAAATCCTCATGTAAGTGATTTTATAAAGATTATTCTGAAAAAATTTGTGTAGTAAAAGGAAAATTACTGACAATCAATAAGTTAGAATATTCAAAATTCACTCATTCATTCATTCAAAATTAAGTATGAATACCAACTTCGCAGTCCTCATTGATGCTGACAATATTGCCGCTTCGCACGTTAAGGAAATGATGGAAGAAATTAACAAATACGGCAACCCGACCATCAAACGAATCTATGGTGATTGGACACGCCCGCATATATCCGGCTGGAAGGCGGTTCTGTTAGAAAACGCCATCACGCCTATACAACAGTACGCCTACACAGTAGGTAAAAATGCGACTGATTCTGCCATGATTATTGATGCGATGGATATTTTATATTCGGGCAAAGTCGGTGGCTTTTGCATCGTATCCAGTGATAGTGATTTTACGCGCCTCGCTACGCGGCTACGGGAGGCAGGGATGCAAGTCATCGGCATCGGCGAAAAGAAAACGCCTAATCCATTTATTGTAGCTTGCGATAAATTTATCTATATCGAAATCCTCAAAAAAGAAGCCGACAAAGTATCTACTAGCGAAAAAGGCAGCACCAAAACGACCGTTGACAAAATCACGCCGAAAGTAACTCGACTCATTCGTTCTACCATATCCGATGTATCGGGCGATGATGGCTGGGCGTTTATGGGCGATGTGGGAAGTTTGTTGCAGAAAAAACAACCCAATTTTGATTCGCGTAATTATGGTTTTGAAAAACTCACACCACTCATCAAATCCATCGGTGAATTTGTCATAGAACAACGTGATAGTAACAAAAGTCGCCACAAACTTATTTTTGTGCGTAATAAAATGAAACGTAAGTCACGAGCGAAAAAATGATGATACAATTACGATATATTTGCTTGAAAATATTTGACTTTAAAAACAAATTGTGTTATATTTGTTGCTATGTCAAACGACGAAAACTACATCAAAGGACGCGGCGCACAAATCAATCCTGCCAATCCATACCATAAAGTCATTTATGATAAAAACCCTTTTCCTGATGCCGATGACGAGCGCAAAATAGCCACTCAATTCATCAATGTACAGGCAAAAACGATCATCAATAAAGTCAAAAGCCCCGACATTCCCGGTGCTTATTCGATGAATCCGTACCAAGGTTGCGAACATGGCTGCGTGTATTGTTATGCACGAAATACACATCCGTATTGGGGCTATAGTGCGGGCTTGGATTTTGAACAAAAAATACTCATCAAACACGACGCGCCCAAACTCTTGCGAAAGCGTTTGCAATCGAAAAATTGGGTCGTATCACCCATCATGTTTTCCGGCAATACGGATTGCTACCAACCCGCCGAAAAGAAATTTGAACTCACCCGAAAAATGCTCGAAATCTTGTGGGAATTTCGTCATCCGGTGAGTATGATTACCAAAAACTCACTGATATTGAGAGATTTAGATATTTTCAAAAAAATGGCAGCACATGACCTTGTACACGTCTCCATCACGCTCACCACACTCAACGAAGACCTCCGCAGCCGCCTCGAACCCCGCACCGCCACCGCCGCCCAACGCCTGAAAACCATCGAAACACTCGCCGCCGAAGGCATCCCTGTCAATGTGATGATGGCACCCATAATTCCGGGCTTAAACGACCACGAAATCCTCAAAATGGCAGAAACCGTCTCCCAACTCGGTGCAGATTCCATCGCACATACGGTCGTGCGTTTGGATGGTGATATTGCAGAGATTTTTACAGATTGGTTGGAGCGAAATTTCCCGGATAGAAAAGATAAGGTACTGAATAAAATCCGTTCCTGCCATGCAGGAGAATTGGGAGACAACCGCTACGGCAAACGCATGTCCGGCGATGGGCAAATTGCAGCAATGATTAGCGCACAGATGAAGTTGGCGCGACAACGATTTTTTCAAAACAAAAAATTGCCTCCATACAACCTTGACTTGTATGAGCAACGACGAAATCCGCAGATGAAGTTGTTTTAAACATGTAGAGAAAATTCAAGAATTTGCTCTACATGTTTAAACTGATTTTAGATTTTTCTCAATAAACCAATACCACACAGTAAGTTAACACCCGACATAACATTCTTCTTTTTTACAGTATTTTCACTCGAATTAGATTTTTTCTCAATAAAAAATTTGCAAATCAAAAAAATGTTCATACATTTGGTCAACCAAAAATTGGTTAACCAATTTTTGGTTGACCAATTAAATACCAAACAACATTATAATGAGACAGTTTAAGTTGCGGATTACAGATTTCCAAATAAGAATTAAAGCGACGATTTTTTCACGTTCATTTTGTCAACTCGCAACTCGCAACTCGCAACTCAATTATGTTAGAAAATTTCAGCGAAATTAAGGTAGAAACCCCCGTTGATAAAATCATCCGGCAGATACGCAGTTTGATTACTTCGGGGCAGTTGAACGCAGGCGATAAGTTGCCTTCCGAGAGACAATTAGCAGAGAAATTCGCTATTGGTCGCTCGTATGTGCGTGATGCCATTCGCAAATTGGAATTTTACGGTATTCTGAAGACGATGCCACAGTCAGGAACAGTCGTAGCGGGTTTGGGGATTACAGCTTTGGAAGGTTTGATTACGGATGTATTGGAGATTGAAGATACTGACTTTGCCTCATTGGTCGAGACGCGAGTATTGCTCGAAATCAAGTCCGCCATGCTCGCCGCCGAACGTAGAACGCCTGACGACATCATCGCCCTCGAAAAAGCCCTCAAAGCCTACGAAGTCAAACTCGAACAAGAAGGTCAAGCTATTGAAGAAGATTTATTATTTCACCTCAAAATCGCCGAAGCCGGCAAAAATAAAGTCCTCAAATCATTGATGCTCATCATCATCCCCGACATTATTAAGAGTTATGCCACACTAAAGGTGTGTAACAGCGATACAGTCTCCAAAACTATTGACGAACACCGCCAAATCCTCAATCATATCATTGAACAAGATACCGAAGCGGTACAAAAAGCCATGCAACTCCACCTTCAGGATGTGCTGGGTTTCTCTAGAGAGAGTTCATAGCTGTCAGTTCATAGTTCATAGCCAAAATCCTATGAACTATGAACTACAAACTACAAACTATAAATCAATTATTACGTTATGAAAAATACCATACACAAGTATAAAATCCTATGTCTCATGGCAGTTGGGATTTTATATTGCGGGTTGATTTTTGCCACAAATTCAACTGCAAATTCTACATTAGATAATCTCCGGGAAATACCGACCAAAACGATTACCGGAACTATCACCGACGACAATGGTGAGCCGCTGATAGCCGTAAATGTAGCCGTAAAAGGTACAACGCGCGGCGCAATCACTGACATCAATGGTAACTTTACGATTGAAGCGAATGAAGGTGAAATTTTGGAAGTTTTTTATGTTGGTTACATCAAGCAAGAAATTGTGATAGGTAGCGAGTCAAACTATGTCGTTGCCATGCGTCCGGATAGCGAATTGCTGGATGAAGTGGTAGTGATTGGTTATGGTGTACAGAAAAAATCGCACCTCACAGGCTCGGTTTCCAAAGTGACCAACGAGCAACTCGACCAAATTCCGATTGCGCGGGTGGATGATGCCCTCGTAGGTCAGGTAGCGGGTATCAATGTTCAGATGAGTAACCCGGCTGCGGGTGAAGCTCCCGATATTCGTGTGCGTGGGCAGGGGTCTATCTCCTTCGATTCCAATCCTTTAATCGTAGTCGATGGTATCGCAGTAGGTACGGACGCTGATTATCTTTCGAGTTTGGATATGAACGATGTAGAGTCAATTGAAATTCTGAAAGATGCCGCATCGTCTGCCATTTATGGGTCGCGTGGTGCAAATGGTGTCATCATGATCACCACGAAAGATGGTAAAGAAGGACCGACCACATTCAGCTACAACACTTATGTTGGCTTCAAAGACGTTCCTGCCACCGACGTGCTAACTACCGTAGATGATTGGTTGCAATATACCCGTGACAATAATAATGGTGAATTGCCCGACAAATTACAATACGTCGAAGCACTCCAAGCTGCCGGAGTTCCCGAAACGAACTGGGAAGAAGTCATGTTTGATGGTGGCATGATTCATAGTCATTCACTTTCGGCGCGAGGCGGTACGAAAAATACCAAATTCCGTGCGGCAGTCAGCTACCTTGACGACCAAGGCGTTTTGTTGACCGATAATTTTGAAAAGATTAATTTCCGCTTAAATTTAAATACAAGAGTCAGCGACAGAATTACCTTTGGTGTTACGCTCAACCCTTCTCGTACAGAACAAAGAAGATTCCCGATTGGTGTACATGATGCCATTCGCCAACACGCTTGGTTGCCACTTTATCTTGATAATACAAGTATTAATTTTGTCAATCGCTACCGCGAAAACGGCAGATGGGCAGATGCACAAGTTGGTGATTATGCGATGGAGCGTATGTTTGACGATTACGACCTTGAAGCAGGAATACCCGACCCTAACGCAAGTGGTACAGATATTAGTGGTACATCCAACCAAAGTTCACTAGCAAAGGTACTTGAAAGAGACCGTCGCAAGTTCCAAACCAAGATTTTTGCTAATGCTTTTGTGAATGTCGAACTATTCGATGGTTTATCCTTCAAGCAAAGCCTTGGTGGCGATATTCGCTTCACGAAAAATACACGTTGGGCAGGTGTACAGGCTTCGCGTAATGGTGCGGCAGACTCCGAATCTATACTCACCACAGCCGACGAATTACACATCATCAATGAAAGTACGTTCAACTATAGTAAAGACATCGGCAAGCACGAAGTCAATGCCATAGCGGGTTTTGCATTTGAAAGTTGGGATAGAGAATACAGCGAACTCGAAGCTGCAGGTTTTGAAAATGATTTCATTCAGACCATTCCCGCCGCCAACCTTGTAGGTGCTTCGACTTCTTCTGCAAGAGAAGCCCTCGTATCATATCTCTCGCGTGTCAATTACGCTTTTGACGACAAATACTTATTCTCTTTGAGCGCACGTTGGGATGGTAGTTCCAAATTCGGACCGGATAATAAGTTCGGTTTCTTCCCCGCCGCTTCCGTAGGATGGCGTATTTCACAAGAAAATTTCTTAAAAAATAATGACATTATAGACGAACTCAAAGTCCGTTTCAGCTATGGTATTACAGGTAGTAATTCGGGTATTGGCGAATACGACCACATTGGTTTGATAGAGCCTGTAGGTACTGCACTCGGTGGGAATAGTATCGGTTTTAATGCTACCAATATCTCCAACTCATTATTAGGTTGGGAGCAACTCGTAGAGTATAATCCGGGGCTTGACCTCTCTATTTTGGGCGGACGCTTTGGCTTGTCATTCGATTATTACAACCGAACAAGTGAAGACCTTTTATTGAATTTACCAATTCCCTCAGTGACAGGTTTCGAGACGGCTTTGGTCAATCAAGGCGTTGTTGAAAACAAGGGTTTTGAACTCGAACTCCGCGCAGGGCTGATTTCCAACAGCAAATTCTCTTGGAATACTTCTGCAATTCTTACACGTAATGAAAATGTACTCGTAGATTTTGCGGGTGCAAGCGGTTTGATTAGTATTGTAGATGACAAACGTCCTGCCGAATGGGTTGCATTAGAAGGGCATCCGATTTCTTCCTTTTATGGTTATGTTGTAAAAGATGAAATTGCCTTAGAATACCTTAAAAATCCATTCTATCCGATTAATGGTCAATCACAAGATATATACGTCAAAGACCTCAACGGTGATGGCGTAATTGATACCGACGACCGAACGATTTTAGGTTCACCTTATCCCGATTTGATTTGGAGTTTTAGCAATAATCTACGATTTGGTGATTTTGATTTGAGTTTTATGTTACAGGGTTCGCATGGTGCAGAGGTCAGAAATATTTCTTCTCAATACATCAATCAAGAATTTTCGAGCAATCAGGATTACACCAGCGATTTCCCCGATGCTGATTTGGTCGTACAACGCATCTTCACAAACGATGATGTACAAGACGCTGATTATTTTGCCATTCGTAATGTAAATTTAGGTTATCAAATACCTAACAGCTTGCTCGACCAAGTTGGTATCCGCGACCTTCGTGTATATCTAGGCGCGCAAAACTTGGTTTATATGATGGCAGATAATTACGTAGGTTACAATCCCGAAGGCTACGACCAGGGACGTGGAAATCCATTGACTTATGGTTATCAGCGCGGTCCTGCACCGATTTTCCGTACTATTTCCGCAGGACTTAATTTACAATTCTAAAAGTCGGCTGTCTATCAGTTCGCAGTCCGCCACCCATACGTGAGGGTTTCACGTTAAAACGGCGGACTGCGGACTGATAGCTGCGGACTGAAAAAAATATAAAAATGAAAAATTTAAAATATATCATATTCACCTTCACGATATTGCTGGCATTCGGCTGTCAAGACCAACTCGACCTCGCGCCCGAATCACAGATAGGTGAAAACGGTTTTTACGAAAACACCTCACAAGTAGAAGCGGCGGTTATTGCCATTTATGATGGTCTGCAAAATGTACCGCTACGCGAATTTGCCCTGACAGAAATGCGCTCTGACAACACCCGCACCAAATCCAGTGAGGGAGATTGGGCGCAGTTTGAGAGTTTTGATGTAGAACCTACCAATCTTGCCATAGGTGATTATTGGGTAGCGAATTATAATGTAATTTTCCGTGCCAATCGTGTACTCGAAAATTTGAGTGTCGTGGATGATGCAAGCCTTAGAAATCAGTTTGAAGGCGAAGCAAAATTTGCCCGTGCATTGGCACATTTCAACCTGACGAGAGCCTTTGGCGGCGTACCGATTATTGATAAAGTCATCATCCAAACGGAAACGGAATTTTTCGGGCAAGACGAGCAAAGTGCTGTACTCGCAGCCGTAGAATCTGACCTCGCTTCGGCAATGGAAAATCTACCTTCCTCCATGCCTTTCGGACGTGCCACTAAGGGTGCAGCGCAGGCATTACTCGGAAAAGTGAGACTCACACAAGGCAATTACAGTGGCGCAGAATCCGTCCTGAATACCTTGATTTCAAGTGGTACATACACGCTCATGGACGACTACCGCGACGTTTTTTACGCCGAAGGCAATGACGAAATTATCTTCGCCATCCCTTACCTCGACGACGACGCCAACGAAAGTCAGGATTTCTCATTCGAGATGACGGTAGGCGGTGTAGTCAGTGGACTCAATTATGTCACCGACGATTTCAATGCTAATTACAGTCCGGATGAAACCGTCAGAACGGAGACTTTATTCAATCCGCTCGTTCCTGCCGAAGTCGGCAAATTTTTGACCGCTTCTTCCGATGCGCGTTTGTGTGGCAATGATTGGATAGTTATGCGTTATGCGGATGTCTTGCTCATGTATGCAGAGGCACTTATGGCAGGTGGCGCATCTACCACAAATGGTTCAGCCTTAGATGCTTACAACGCAGTACGCACCCGTGCAGCCATGCCCACCGCAGATACAGAATTGACAAAAGAAATGCTCCTCAACGAGCGCAGAGTAGAACTCGCTTTTGAAAATCACCGCTTCTACGACCTCGTCCGTTTCGGTGTGGCAGAAAGCGTATTGAGTGCCTTCGCTACCGCAAATGGCGAAACATTCGCACCAACGGATGTGATACTGCCCATTCCGCAAAATGAAATCAACGTTAGCGGCGGCGCACTCACTCAAAATCCGGGCTATTAGAAACGTAGCACGGTGCTTCTAGCCCGTGTTTCACGTTAATAGGGAAGCGCAATATGACACATTTAGACGTGTCTATTATCGGGTTCTTTGATAATTTTTGCAAAATGAAATTGATATTCGAATTAAAAAATATCATTTAATTTAAATACATGGAAGCCAATGCAAAACCTATAAGGTTTCTAAAAACCTTATAGGTTTGAGCGTAGGGCAGAAACTCCTTTTGCAAAAATTATTAAAGAAGCCATTTATCATTATCAAAACGATAAAAATGAATTCAATTAATATAAATATTATTTCGTATAAATCCGCTATAAAGTTCCTTTTCCTTTCATGTTTAATGATTGGATTAATTACGGCTTGCGACACCGACGAACTCCCCGAAGAAGGCTCTCTTCCTGACGAAACACCACCGTCAGCCGCCTTCTCTGCCACGCCCAATGAAGCGGATTATAAGCTAATCAGCTTTACCAATCTTTCTATTTCTGCAACAGATTACGCATGGGATTTCGGCGATGGCAACACCTCTACCGATGCCAACCCAAGCAATACATACACAGCCGACGGCACTTACACCGTCAAGCTGACCGCTACCGATAAATTGAACCAAAGTAGCACCACAGAAAAGATTATTGAAGTCGTAGAACCTATCGTGAATTTTACGCCTGTCATCTCGGAGCCTAGCTTTGAGGATGACTCTGATACCGCAGGTTGTGGCGATGAAAATCAAGACGGACGCGACTGTTGGAGAAACAGTGATTTGGGTGGTGTCATTCAAATTACATCAAGTCCTGTTTATGATGGCGACCAAGCTGCCAAGCTGCCTTCTGCCGGAGATAGAGTTGGTTATCAGTTAGTTACCGTCTTACCGGAAACGGATTACAAACTCAATTTTGTCTATACGATGAAAACCGACCCGGTTGGTACACTTACTGTATCTGTACTCGGCGGTGCGGTTTCCGACCCGACTTTGGTTAATGAAGCAACGATTGCTTCCGTCGAATTGTCCGACCAAACAAGCGCGAGTGACTACGTACCTGCCTCTATTGAGTTCAACTCAGGCAGTAGTTCAGAGATAGCGATTTTCTTCACCAATGTAGGCGTAGAATGTCGCGTTGATTTATTTGAATTTGAGGAATAAAACCACCGCCCGTACCGACGACTTCAGCCGTCGCAGGAGGGAGTACAGGCTCAAATTTAAGTTAAAACTTGTCAGACATTTTGAAAATGTCTGACAAGTTTTAACTTAAATTCGAGCGTAGATTCCCCATTTTAAATACAAGTACATTTTTATTTTTTTAAAATAATAGAAGTGTTCATAAATAAGAAAGCGTTATGCGAGTCCACCCCCCAACCCCTCCAAAGGGGGACATATATACGCGGAAATCTCCCCCTTTGGAGGGGGTTGGGGGGTGGACTCGCGTTAGAATTTTTTATTTATGAACAACATTAATTATCAAGTTAAAATCATCTATACAATTCATTATTATGTCAAAAATAATTTATTATAAACATTTTTTATTTTTATTGGTAATAATTTTATTATCAGCAACTTGCAAAGATAATGAACCCATGATGAATGACGACGACGACCCGCCCGTAGTCGTTGACCCACCCTTAGAAGGCGTAGATTTTTTCCTGCCAAATATCGACCTCAATAATTGGAAAGTCACCCTACCCATCGGCAGTCCAAGCGAAGTAGAACCACCCGAAATTTTGAATTACGCGACGAATGCGACCCTCAAAGAATTTATGTACAACGATTCGACGGATGGCTCGCTTGTTTTTTACACTTATCCGGGCAGCACGACCCCCAATTCTTCCTATTCCCGCACCGAATTACGCGAGCAACTCGACCCGGGGAGCAATACCACCAACTGGACATTCGCCGAAGGCGGCAGAATGAAAGGAACTCTAAAAATAGACGAAGTTTCGCAAGAAGATGACGGCGATTATCACCGCCTAATCATCCTGCAAATACATGGCAGATTGACCAACGAACAACGCGACCTCATCGGAGAAAATGATAATAATGCACCGCCTGTTTTGAAGGTGTATTGGAACAAAGGTTACGTCCGTGTACACCACAAAGTGCTGAAAGATATTAATGTAGATGATGTAGAAATTCTGCGGACAGACGCATGGACAGACGAAGCCGAATCATTCGATGAAAAAGTTGATTTCGAGGAATTTACAGTAGAAGTGATTGCTTCTGACGGACGTTTGGAGGTGATTCTGAATGACGATGAATCCTTTGTTTACGAGGACATTCACATGGAACGATGGGGGATTTTTGAGAATTATTTTAAAGCCGGAAATTACCTGAATACGACAGACGATGAGGCTTTTTCAAGAGTGAAATTTTACGATTTAGAAGTCTGGCACTAAACCAAAGACTCGCCTAATTAAGAAAAAAATAAACTAATTAAAATGAATATAAAATCTACACTAATTTTAATGACGATGCTACTATTTGGTACGTCATTATTCGCACAAAATGTAACCGGTAATGTCTCGGATGCAGATGGCATTCCACTTATCGGTGCATCAGTATTGGTCAAAGGAACTACTACGGGTACTACAACTGATATTGATGGCAATTATTCGATTGATGCCCCCGAAGGAAGTACCTTGGTGATTTCCTATGTCGGCTATGCTGACCAAGAAGTTGCCGTTGGAGCCGGAAGAACGATGAACCTTACTCTTGCAGAAGGTATTGATTTAGACCAAGTCGTGGTGGTCGGTTATGGCTCTCGAAAAAAGAGTGATATTACCGGGGCGGTGTCTTCGGTGAAGTCCGAAGAATTGACGGCATTTCCTGTATTGGATGCTGCACAGGCACTTCAAGGACGTGCAGCCGGAGTCGTTGTTCAGTCCAATAATGGTGGCGAACCGGGCGCACCTATCAACATAAAAATCAGAGGAAATACTTCAATCAATGCAAGTAGTTCTCCGCTGATTGTTGTAGATGGTTTTATCGGTGCAGTTCTACCACAACCGTCTGATATTGAATCTATTGAAGTACTAAAGGATGCCTCAGCAACTGCCATATATGGTTCAAGAGGCTCCAATGGTGTGGTATTGGTCACAACGAAAAAAGGTAGGAGTGGTAAGTTGAATGTGGAATTAAATACGGATTTTTCTACTCAAAACACGGCTAATAAACTCGACTTGTTAGATGCCGACGAATTTGCGGATTATCAAAATCAGATAAGACTGAATCAAGGTAACATGAATCCTTATGTTCAAGGTCCTGCGAATACGGATTGGCAAGATGAAATTTACAGACCCGGCAACACGCAGAATTATCTACTTTCTGTTTCAGGCGGAACGGATAAGATGAATTTTTATACGTCCGGTAACTACTTTAACCAAAAAGGAATTGTAGTTAATTCCGGTTTTGAAAGAGTCACATTCCTAACAAATATAGACGCACAAGCAACCGATAAATTAAAATTGGGGGTCAGTCTTTTCGGCAGTAGAGGCGTTAAAGATGGCGTTACGACCCAATCAGATGGTTCGGTAACGGTAGGTAATGATGATGTGATTTCTCTCGCCATGAGAATGGCACCCGACAAACCAATATTTAATGACGATGGTACTTTTTCAACAAATGACGCGATAGGAGATGAACTTGATAATCCGTTTGCTGTTGCTACAGAGAGGGTAGATGAAACGACCGAAGATGACTTTAGAGCAAATGTTTATGCCAATTATGACATTGTAAAAGGATTGGCTTTTAAAACAACTTTTGGCTTGGGTAGCGAAAGTGAAACAAGAGGAATTTATCAACCCTCTACATTGCAAGTGACAGCATCCGCTGTCGATGGAAGAGCGAGAGTGACCAATGCCAAAAGAACAACGCTCTTGAGTGAAAATTACCTCACATACGATGTTGATTTAGGCAATAGTAATTTAACTTTATTGGGTGGATATTCTTATCAAAAAAATGAGACAAAAGCAAATGCGGCAGCCGGTACAGGTTTCCTCTCAGATGCTTTTTCTTATCATGCTTTGGGTACTGCCACAGGTTTATTACAACCCGCTTCGTCTTTATCTGAAGTAGAAATTCTATCTCAATTCGGACGACTAAATTTCGATTATAATAATAGGCTTTTATTGACCGCTACCATAAGAAGAGATGGTGCGTCAAATTTTGCAGCTAATAATAAATACGCGCTTTTCCCTTCCGCTGCCATAGGTTTCAAAGTTTTTGATGAAGATTTTTTAAGTAATAATAAAGCGATTTCCGGCTTAAAACTAAGAGCCAGTTACGGTGTTACGGGCAATCCGTCGATTAGTCCTTACCAATCTCTGGCGAGGTTTGCGAGTTTGTATGCTTCCAGTGAAGGGGCAACCGTATTTGCGATTACGCCCGACCAACCCGCTAATCCTGACTTGAAATGGGAGTCTTCTTATCAAGCAAACTTTGGTATAGACTTCGGCTTTATCGACAATCGCATTAATCTTTCATTAGATTATTATAATATTGATACGAAAGATTTGATTCTCGGAAACAATGGTATTCCTGAATATTTCGGTTTCCAAAACGATGAAATTTTAACCAATCTGGGAGAGATAAACAACAGAGGATTTGAAGTTTCTTTAAATTCGAGAAACATCGTCAAACGCAATTTCAAATGGAGTACAGACTTCAACTTATCGACCAATAAAAACCAAGTCGTTGCCTTAATCAACGATGCTGATTTCTTTGGCAATGCTGCGCCAAGTTACTTTAGCCACGATAGAAGTTATATCTTGAGAGTAGGTGAAGAAGTTGGTCTTTTTTGGGGTTACGACTATGCAGGTGTGTATCAAGGCGGCGATTTTCCAGCAGGTACAGCAACGCTCGAAGGAGGTGTAGCGGGCGACCCGTTGTTTAGAGATATTGCCGATGAAGATGGTAATTTTGATGGTGAAATTACCGAAGCGGATAGAACCACTATTGGTAATCCAAATCCGGATTTTACCTTTGGTTTCAATAATACCTTCTCTTTTGGAGGTGTTGATTTAGGTATCTTTTTTCAGGGTTCTCAAGGTGGAGAGATTTTCAACATGACCAATGTACAGTTGAATAATGGTGATGCCAATACCACCAGAGCCTATTTTGATAGTGCGATGAGCGGAGAAGCACCTCGCGTTGGAAATAATAGTAATAGAGAAATTTCTTCTCGTTTTGTAGAAGATGGCTCTTATATCAGATTGAAAAACATAGCATTAGGCTATAATTTACCGTCCGACCTTATTCAAAATATAGGCGTACAGAACATTAGATTGGCGGTCAGTGCTCAAAATTTACTCACGTTCACCAATTACTCCGGCTTAGATCCCGAAGTAAATTACTTTGGTGCCAGCGGTGATAATAACACATCAAGCAATACAGTTCAGGGCTTTGATTTTGGAAATTATCCAACTGTAAGGTCTGTTACTTTCAGTCTTAATGTGAAGTTTTAATTTGAGCTTAGTGTTCAAAAGTTCATTTATGTTTTTTGAAATGTAAAATGTAAAATAATAAATGTAAAATGTAAAAATGCGTGTAGTACGTGTACGGAGTATTTTTATTTTTTAATAAATTTAAAATTAATTAAGTACAAAAAAAATACGTTAATCTCGCGTCCTACTACTTTTACATTTTAAATTTATTATTTTACATTTTACATTAATTTAAATTTGTAAAAAATATGAAAAATCTAAAATATTTATTCCTCTTAATAGGACTTTCAATTGTCAGTTGTTCCGATTTAGAAGAACAACCCGTCGGTTTATTATCTCCTGATGGATTCTTTCAAAGCCCGGGCGATATACAAACCGCCATTGATGGTGCAGTAACACATGCTATCAATGAAAAATTTTGGGGAAGAAAACTCTCCATCGCCTTAATGTTGCGTTCTGATATGGTCAATCTGCAATCTACCCAAACAAGAAGGGTAGAGATGAATGATTTTACGACCTTGGCGACCAATGGAATGATTACTGAATTCTGGTTAAAAACTTATCAGGGAATTGCCGGAGCTAATCTCGCCATTGCGGGTGCTGAAAATGTAGAGGTATCAGAAGATTTGAAAAATCCGGTGACGGCACAGGCTTATTTTATCAGAGCATTTTATTACTTCCATTTGGTCAGACAATTTGGGGCGGTGCCTTACCTTGATGCACCCGTAACGGATGCAGAAGCCGCAGGAGCTATCAGTAGAACACCCGCTGACCAAGTGTATATGAATATCATTTCAGATTTAGAATATGCCAAAACTTGGTTGCCCGATACACAATCTTCGAGAGCGATACCCGCCAAATCTGCGGCGAGTGCTTATCTCGCTTTAGTCTATTTGACGATGGGCGAATATCAAAATGCTTATGATGAAGCCAAAGAAATCATTGACAATGCAGGAACTTACGACTTGGAATTAGACCCGAATTTTCAAAATTTATTTGATGCCAATGCCATTGATGCGTCCAAAGAACCCATATTCGCATTAGATTATAATAATTTTGAAGCACCCAATAATGCTTATGACCAAATCGCTCCAATGACAGGTATCAGAGGAGACGACAGAAATTCAGGAGGCGGTTGGTCTGTGGCAGTGCCTACCCTTGCAGTGTATGAAACTTGGGATGCAGGCGATTATAGAAGAGCCGTTAGTATGGATGAAGAAGCGTCAATTGGTGGCACTGTAGTACCTTTCACCAACTTTACTGTAAGTGGACATGAGCATGCCGCCAACCAACCATATATTGCAAAGTACACTCGTTTTCCGGGCGAATTTGCTCGCGGAAATGCCAGAGCCACCAGTCATAATTATTCTATGATGCGCTATGCAGAAGTCCTGTTGATTGCCGCAGAAGCTGCCGTAGAAATAGGAGATAATGCCTCCGCAACTGACTACATCAACCAAGTAAGAGCCAGAGCAAGAATGGGTGGTGACACTCAGACCGGTGCCGGTACTCCCGTAACCGTAGCGCCAAGTGCTGTACCCGCCGATATTACAGGAACGGTAACGGTCAATGATGTCTTGGAAGAGCGCAGATTAGAGTTGGCTTTTGAATGTAAAAGATGGTATGATATTGCCCGTAGAAAAATTGGTGCAGAGGTATTCAGTGCTTCCGGTTTGGAAGGCGAAAAGCCCGCATTTACCGATGATGATTACCTGATGCCATTACCCGAAGATGAGTTAGAGAGAAATCCTAATCTTACTCAAAATCCGGGATATTAAGATAGATTCTTTCGCAATTTTTGCAAAAAGAGGAAATCATTCGTAGGGACAGGGTATGCCCTGTCCCTACGAATGGAGATGGAGAAATTCTATACGATAACTATATGATGTTTTTTTGCAAAAAATGTCAAAGAACCAGAAGTTTTTATTACGTGAATTGATTTTTGAAAATTAGAATTTGCCGAAAAAAGACTCGTTTGACATTTCTAAAATGTCCGACGAGTTCTCGGCTTCCCAACTTCAAAAAACTGGTGTAAACAAACCATTTAATGATACACAAAACTGCCTATATATTTACCCTTCTCCTATTTCTTGCTGCGTGTACGACCACACAAAATGTGGATGTTCCCACTACAAGTGCGCCTGTCGCTGATGCTAATTTAGTAAAAAACATAGACGAATTTAAAACCGCAGTAAAAACCCTACAACCCGGTGACAAAATCATCCTCGCCAATGGAACTTGGACGGATGCTGAATTAAAATTCTACGGAAAAGGAACGGCAGAAAAACCAATCACACTCACCGTACAAGAGAAAGGCAAAGTCTTTCTTGAAGGGCAGTCCAACATCCGTGTCGGTGGAGAATATATGCACGTTGAAGGCTTGGTATTTCGCAACGGACATACACCTTCGGGGTCAGTCATTGCATTTCGTAAGGATAAGGAAATGCTCTGCAACAACTGTCGCGTAACTGAATGTGTCATAGACGA
>ENA-ORXR01001643-ORXR01001643.1-marine-metagenome-genome-assembly--contig:-NODE-1643-length-23259-cov-56.453498_pt1 | contig 23259 bp, 27 predicted proteins | sample MGYA00237866_ERZ511479 | MGnify/ENA metagenome assembly ERZ511479 | reverse complement strand
GGGGGGGGGGGGGGGGGGGGGGGGGGGGGGGGTGAAAAGCGGCGGGGGGGGAGGGGGGGGGGGGGGGGGGGGGAGCGGCGGGTGAGCGGGTGACACCACCGTGTATGTTTGCGGGTTTGCGGTGATGTGCTGTGGGGTCTCGGAGTCACCGGGGCAGCCGGCCGGTGGTTATGTACCCCTCCAGCCGGGCGACGAAGGCAGACAAACCCATTGCATGTAGGTGGCGAGCGCGCCGCCAGAAGAGATACAAAACGACCGATGCGGCCGACGCCAGTAGAGGCATCGCCGCAAACCAGCCCCCCGCCGCAGAGTGCCAAACAGGCGGGCCCGCGACTGCCCGGCTAGAGTGGCGCGGCGCCGACGCCGGCCGACCCCGCCGACGCCCGTCGCGGCGTGCACCCCCGTCTGTCGAGCGGATGAGGTCACGCTGCCGCGCACTTGCAAAGCCACGGGCCGCCTGCAATCCCCTACCTAGGCGCGCCGCACGGTGTGCCATCTGCAGCAGAGGGACAGCGCTTCTGGAGCGCTGCACCCAAAGCGCCTCCTCCTCTCCCCTACCTCCCGGGAACCATTGCCCACCCGTTCGCCTCGCGTGACGGGGGTTGCCTGCACCTCCTCTCGACGACTCCCGTCCCGCCCAACGGCTTCCAAGGCGGCGCGCCAAAGCCGTCAGGGCAAATCACCCCAGTCCGCCACCAGCACCCCCCTCCACGCCACCCTACAAGGGCGCCCCCGACGAGATGCACCTCACACAATCGGCTCAGAGGTCAAGGTCAGAGGCCCGGGCGCACCATGGGAGACGGAGCGGCGGGGGGGGCACGAGCCCCGGCCGCGACCAACGCGGTGTGGCGGCAGGCGCGGCGGGCGCGAGGAACACCGCGTGGCGCGCCGCGCCGCGTGCCACCCAACAGCGGACGGTAGCCGTCGTCAGGCAGACATCCGTTGACCCCCGTCACTCTGCGCCATTGGAGCCCGCCTCGACAAAGCCGCATGTCTGCTTCCACGCGACGTGTGGAACGGGGACGCGAGCCGGTGAGCCGGGGCACCTGTGCGTGCAACCAGGCGAGCGGCTGGTGCGGGGGGGGGGGGGGGGGGGGGGGGGGGGGGGGGGGGGGGTTCCGACGGTGCCAGAGAGGGCGAGGCGTCACCTGCAGCGTCGCCGCGGCGTAGTAGCCCACCCCTCGGCTGCACATGCCTCACCACCGCACGGTGACGTCGCCAGCACGAGGACACGCAAGTATGGGGCAGATCACAAACAGGAATCAACGAGTGTGCGGTCCGGTCGCTGCTCTACTGTACTGTATTCTTGGAGCGGCAGCGCTGGTAGCAGGCGACGCAGCCGAGTGTATCTTGTTTCTGCATCATCCAAAACAAGGTCCCCGTCGACCGGGGGGGGACGCACGCCGTGCAGGCAAGCGTCTTGCTCGGGTTGACACCGACTCGCTGCTCTTGCACGGCGCAGATGCGCTCAGGAAGCGCTGGTGTGGCGCCGGACGCCGTTGACAGTCCGGAAGAGGCAGTAATCGGCAGATAACCTCGCGGCCGCGAGGTTATCATTCCTGCCCGCGCGGGCAGGAATGGTAGACCGAGGGGGGAGGGAAGGAAGGAAGGAAGCATAGATCCCCACGTGGCTCAGCGCAAACTGATACGTTGACAGCCATCGTCGGCATTCGGTCAACCGCTCGGGCCACCTTGGCCCGGCCGTTCTCATTCAAATGGACCGGTGAGGTGGGGAGCCGACAGACCCAGCAAGTGCTGTAATCCAGCGCTTCCCCGCCTCCAGACGCCGCCCCCGCCGCTGGCGCTGCCCCCGCCCCTGGCCCTCGCCACCGCCGCTGGCCGCCACCCACCCTGCTGTCGCCGCCCCCGCCGCTGGCGCTGCCCCCGCCCCTGACCGCGGTTTCCGCCGCTGGCGCCGCCCCCGCCCCTGGCTGCCTCCCTTGCGGCATGCCGCCGCCCCCGCCGCTGGTACCCGATCGCTGGCCGCCGCCCCCGCCCCTGGCGGCCTCCCTTGTGGCTTACCGCCGCTCCGGTCGCTGGCGCCGCCCCCACCACTGGCCACCGCCCCCGCCGGCAGTCGGTGGCGGCGACCCTAACGCGTGCACGGCCGGCAGGAGCGCAGGCCGACGGTGGCGAGCGGCGGGTGGCGGGTGTTGGGCTTGGGGGTCCGTGGCCTTCAGGTGTGTGTGGGGCGGCTGGTTGTGGTGGCTGGTGGTGGGAGCAGCCGGCGGAGTGGTGGTGAACGAGGAAGCATCGGTACAGGGGGGCAGTAGTGGGGAACGGGGGCAGTGGGGAGATGGACCTTTCTGACAGCGTGTCGGACACAGTGTGATCGACAGAAAGGCTCTGACGACTGCAGTTGTAGCCGTCTTGTCACTGGCTGAGGGGGGCACGGAGGCAGAGGAGACTAGAGACTTCTGCTCCAAGCAGTGTGAATGGACGCCCTCTGACAGTGTTTCAGATCAGTGTACTCGGCAGATCGAGACCGACACTGTTCTATTCGGTGGATCATGCATTTTCTCTGACACTGTTCAATTCAGTGGGTTCCGACCCTGCGCTTCTCTTACTGCCTATAACAGGTTTGCATCTTCTCTTGCCAAAAAAACAACACCGCATACCTCCTAAAGCACCATTTGCCCATTTTGTTCAACTTTTGTGGGAGACGGTGAGATCTTGTCCCCGCCGCGCTACCCGCTTCCATGTGTCCGCTGCGCCGAGCGCGTCGCGGAACGCCCAACGCCGACGTCCGGCAGCCTGCTGGCGCCATGACGGTGCCGGTTTGCCACCGACTACCACTCCTGCCTTTTTGCCACGGCGGCGGCGCAGGGCTACCGCGCGGCGGTGTTGCGCCACCTCCACCGCTGTCTCCACTGCGATGACAGGCGCGGCTTTGCTGCGGGTTGCGACGTGGACGGCGTCTCGGCGGCTCGGGCCGATGCCCGGTCCGCAGGCCGCTAGAACTGGACATAACCCGCTGCGTTGACTGCCGCGGCGTGCGGAGGGTGCGGCAGAAGACGTTGCGGGGGTGCTGTATTCAGAAAGGGGGATGCGACGCTGCGTTTAGCGGCGACTTGCGCTCTGGCGGCGGCCACCGGCGTTGCGCCGAGCTGTCGCGGATAATCCACGGCCCACGTCCAGCAGCATGCTGGCGCTGTGTCGGTGCCGCCCGCCGCCAGCCATCACCCGAACCTTCCCTCTCCGGTGGCATCGCCGCGCGTCCGTGCCGCTGCGTTGCCCGCCAAGTCCACCGTCGTCACCACCAAGACCCGGCGCGTGGCGGCGCTGCGGACGTCGACGCGGTTGGCCTTTGGGAAGTTCTGGCGGTCGCACCGTCCGCGAGTTGTCACAAGGCGGGCGGATCGGCAGCCTCTGCCGCTGACGCGTGTGGGGCGTGTCGGAGAGGACCCCTCGGGGGCGTTGTTTTTTTTCTGTGGGTCCGACGCGGCGCCTATCGGCGACTTTTGGGACGACAGCGGCCTCCTGTGCTACGCCGACCGCGTGGCGCAGCAGTCGCCGCGTCCGGCCGGCGGTGAGCTGGCCCCGTGTTAGTGCCGGTCTTCAACCACGACCACCCTGAACTTCCTGTCGCGGAGGCGGCTGAGCGGGAAGGCACTATGGTGGCGCGCCGCCTCCAACGCTGTTAGCGCTACGGATAAGCGCGCGGCGGCGCCGCCAGCGGCGAAGTGCTTGTCATTTCAGCGGCTCTAGGGGTCGCGCGGCCTACGTGCCGCGTCGAAGTGGTTAAACAGGCTGCGTCGGCTGCCGACGAGCGCGGGGGGCGCGGGACGGGATCGCTGGGGGGGCCATGTCTGGTTGGAGGCGGGATGAAGCTACTGGTGTCTCTGGTCAAGGTGCGGGCGTTTGTCCGCAGAGCGCGCCGAGTGGACGGCAAAGCAAGGCTTACGGCCATCTTCGCTCCAGCGGCATTGCATTGGAAGGACGGGGATCTGACGACGCTGGCGACGGCTACCGTGCCTTTAGTCTGACCTCACGGATGGTTAGTTGGAGACGGGGCGGCAGGGACGACCGGCGCCAGTTCTTTTTTAAATGTGGACCGGAATTTTTTTAAAGGCCATGCCCGCGTATGCCAGACCAAGAACGTTGGCAATGCCAGGAGAAGAGTTTTGGCAGATGCTAGCATGAAAGGCGCTTTCTAGAAGGAAAAGCACCACACTGTAGACGCATCAGGTGGCGTCGAACACGGTTGTGCGAAGTAGATGGCCGAGAGAGAAAAGTGGCACATGTAGACGGTGTAGCAAGACTTTCTCTGTCTGTTGGAGCTGGCCGCCACCGCAGTACCCCCCCCCCCCCCCGCCGCTACTGCGGGCGCCTTATTCCCTCTCACCCAGAAGCAATCTCACAGACTCCGCGGATACGGCGCCCCTCCCACAGTCCCAGCCGTGCGCTGGCAGCTTTTCTGCCAATGTCCGCGAGTGCTATTGCCTTGTGGCCGTCACTGCGACGCGTGGCTCGGCCGCCACCACCTTCCGGCTGTCCGCAACGGTATTTTACGAGTTTTCCCGGCTGGGGGGGCCGTTCCGAGGTGGGCGTGCAGGAGGAGGGAGGATCCGCCGTTTCAACCCAAGCGGCGGTAGCAACACGAGATGACGGACGCCTACACCGTCACCGCCGCCGCTACCGTAGTTTCCAACCCCTCTTATGTCGGTGTCAGTTCACTGCCAGCCGCCACCCGCTGTAGGTTCTTCGCTGTTTTCTCTGCGATGGCCCACCGTCACCGCCATCCTCCTCTACGGGCGCTCCTCCGGCGCCTCGATCGGTACCCCCTCCCCTCAATGAGCGCGCGAGGGACGACCCCGACCCCGCGCACGATCGCTGGCCGCCGCCTCTCCGCCCGCATCCCAGCTGTCTCTCCCCACCGTACCGGGGATGCCGGCTGCCGTTCCTTTTGATAGCGACACTACTGCCGCTGTGGGTCAGGTGGCACGGGAGCCTTCTCCTCGACGCGTGCATGATTCCACGAGTGTGGGCCAACTGTGAAAGGAGGGCGGTGTGGGAGAGCTCCGTAGCCGCTTGTAGCTGCGTAGTTACCGGTTGCCGCGCCGCGGAACCAGACAACGACGTCGACTCGCTGGTGGGGGAGTGAAAAGGACGTCACAAGGCAAAGGACGCTGCCGCCGCCACAAGCTGTCGCGGGATGCTGGGGGGGCTTTTCAGTTCCGCAGCTGCTGCCTTTACGTCGGCCAAGTGCACCCCAAATACGACCACCGAGCGTCGGGATCGTCTCCGCCGCGCTCTTCACACCAGCCGCACACTGTTCATGCGGTAGCGGCCGCCACAAAGGCCACTGCGGCCAGTGCTTGCGCGCGGCGTCGCTTTCTCGGCCCAACTACGCCACGGTATATGGCTGGTGCGTTTTTTGCGTTTACATGGCCACTCGCCTAGTGTGAGCGTACTCGTTGTGCGCCACGCGGGCAACTGCGTTGCCGACACGCTTATCGTCTGCGTCGTCAGGGATGAAGCCGCCGTTACGAACGCATCCCCACTCGGCGGGTCCTCCCCTCCCCACATTTCTCGCCGCTGCGGACCTCTCCGTTCGCAGCTCCACAGGATATTGCCGTAGACTCGACTCCCTCATTTTGCACCAAGCACAGGAATGACAGCGCTGCTTATTCCAGCGCGGAGGGTGTTGTCGGCGGCATTTGACGCGCAAATGGGCTGCGGTGCGTAGCGCGTGGTCTGTCGCCCCTGGTCGCTCCCGACGCAGCCGGTCCCTGGCTCCCGTCCGCTCATTTACGACGGCAGCGACACTACTACCTTCAGCGCGGCCGGGGGAGCAGCGGCGGCTGCGGGGTCCGCAGCTGACAGACACATTTCTGCGCTAGAGGCGGCAGCGGCACATCTGGTGGCGGTGGAAGCGTTGAAGGTGGTGAAAGCGGCCACGTGGACAAGCCTAGACTTTGGTAAAGTGTGCGGCACCGCGGGGGAGTAGGGGGGAGGGGAGGAGCGCTTTAGGAGGTGTAATGGATTACGAGCTAGCGGTCGTGGCGGTGGTGGCGTGGATGTTGGTACAGCTCCCTGACGGACACCGTGACGAAGGCAGCCGCCTTGCCCTCACCGCAACGCCGGCTCGAATGTGCCGGGTGATCTTCCATCCCTTTAGCCACCACCGCAAACGTATTGGGCGGTGGCCAGTCGTCTCCATCGCCGCCGTGAATGGGCGACGTCGCCGCCACGGGCGCCACGCCGGGTGGCAGCCATACCACGAGCGCACCAGCGAACGAGGGTTGGTCTCTGCCGCTGCCGCCGCCGTAACGGCCAGCCGTCGCGGCTGCTCAAGGAGCAGCGGAAGACCTTGTACGCCCCATTTGGCGCGACTGCATCGGTTGGTGGCCGCGTTTTCGAGCGCGACGCCGCGTCTGGCGGGGGGGTTTTGTAAGCGAGGTGAAGGTGCGTGTAGAAGACCCCGACTCGCCTCCTGTGTGAGCGTCCACGCCGCTCTGCGGCGGAAGGTGCTGTGCGCGTGCGCTACCAGCGAAGCCATCCGGACTCTGTCAACATATGGAGGCTTTGGTCCTGGTGTCTGTCCATTCATCACTGTTTAAGGACCCCTGTTTTCGGTGTGGGGCGTGTACACCTCGAGCGGTGAGAAGTAAGGGGGGAAAGCACCATCGTAAAGTAGAGAATAACTATGCAACAACCCCCTCAACCACGCCGGCGTGCGTCTTCAGGACTACATCTACCATGGTCATCACCTTGGTCGCCACTTCGACCGGAAATCCCCCTGCAAAGAAGTTTCCCTGCCCTTCCTCGTACAAGGCACACACGCGTGTTTAAAACCACTCCATGAACCTGCCCACCAGCTCCTCTAGACTCTCTGCCAGGGCCTGCCGATTCGCTCGATAGTAATCTACGATGTGCGCTCTAAAGGTTTCCCTGCAGCGGTAGTTGAGAACGTAAAAAGGGAAGCGCGTGGAGCTGGGCTTCCATACTCCCATCTGCTTGACCATCTCCACGTTCCCTGTACAACTGAGCCAAAACTGAGTCGCCCCCCGGCGGAACTTGTAGAGACCACCCACCCCACGCGCGCTCAGCAATGGGTCAAACACCTAGACAAAAGCCTCAAGCCGCTACTGCCACCATGCCTTAGACACTGGGATGTTGCTCGTAGCACCCTCTCCGCCAGGAGCACCGGCCACGGGCACAGCAAAGAATGGCACACACTCGCAGAGGCGTACTCCGGCGAGGCGCACATTTCCTTGTTGGAGGACCTTGAGGACTATAAGTAGTAGGCCGGAGCGGGTGCAGTTCCCGCTACGTTGGTCTTCAACTGCGAATAGCGTACCTTGACCTAACTAGGGCGGCGGTGCTCTTGTAAAGGCCGCGTTTTCCACGACGTCTAGGGGGAAGAGGACGTACCGCGCCGTGAGCTTCTAAACGTTCTCAGGCCGGGACATTGTGCAGAATTTGAACACCATGATGACGCAGACGGTGAGACGCTCGTACTGCAGCGCGTGAGCGGCTCGACCACACCTTCGATGTCGATCCCGTCCGTCGTCAAGTCACACGTCACCGCCATGTTTTCCGCCGTCACAGGGGGGGTCTGGGCTGTTGCCTCACCCAATCTGGTCGCCTGCTTCTTCGAGCCGTGGAGCCATCCAGCGACGACCTGGGACCGGAGCGGGCAGTTTCAATGCATTTCGCCGTTGGCGACCTGATCGGGTGTGCGGTCGGCTAGCTGCAACGCCTTGTACGGTTCGTCGCTGTCGCCACAGCTAGCCACGTAAGACGTCTTCCCCGCAAAATCATGGGCGGAGAAAGAAAAAAAGAAGCCCAACGACGAGGCAATGTTGCGCACGGACACCATCGCCTAAGGAACGTTCCGTCCACCGACAAGATGCTCGCGCCCCCCCTCCCACAACAACGCCAAGAAGCAATGAAGGCGGAAAGGAAGCGCATCGTCCAACGTCACGGTCATACGCTCTCCCGGTGCCGCCAGGTCCCCGCCCCAGGCGCCGTCGACCACACCGTAAGCAAGAGCAAGAAATAGGATGAAGCGGACGGTGGCACTCTCAATGGCGCTCCACGCGTGGGAGCCCAGTGCACTAGAAGCGGCGCTGCTGGACCACGCCCGTCGGGCCACCCTCGCTGCGCTCTCTATAACAAAAGAAAGCGGTCCCACCTCCGGGACGCGTGCGGGCTGCGTACGAGCGAAACTGATAGCACCAGGGCCGAAGTCCACAACCTCGTTGCCCACATCGTCGGTATCCACATCATCCGCGGGCTGCAAGCCACCCGCGGCATCATCAGCGGCATGCAGCAGGAGCGCCGCGTCGATGGTCTGTAGGGGCAAGCAAAGCGGCCGCAGGCGCACAGCAAAGTACTGGAACCAAGGGACCGGCACCGTACGGGCGACCTCTACGATGGTCGGCGACGCGCGCCAGAAGTGCTGATTTGCTTTTGAGTCGGTATCTGTCAACGTAGGACTCAAAGCTGCGCGACAACTGTGGACCTGCGACCCGACATTGGGCGCGAAGCACTCTTTCCGCTCACTAAAAACATGAGAAGCGCCATCGGCGGGCTCTGCGGCGTGGCACCAACCAGTCGCGCGAAATCCAAGTTCCCAGAAAGTTCTTATTGCGGGAGTTCATCTCGAACCGGAAGCGCCGGACATGCCCGCGACAGCCCGGCGCAGTCACCAGCTGGGCAGAAAACTTCGCACGATGAGAGGCCCCCAAAAGACTGTATACCTCGACAGAAACAGATCCTGCATGAAGTATGGTGCGTGTCCCAAAAATGAGACATCGCGGTTTTTTCTTTTTTTCTCGGCACACTGGCCTTCTGCCACGGTCCGATGAAGTAATGTGACCCACTCGGTCCCACTGTGCTTTCAGAACGACCCCTGGCAGTGTTAGCAGAGGCAGCACCTCCTGACGTGTCATGGGGAACAGTGTCATTCATTGCAGCTTCGAAAGGTGACGATCACGCGCCCCAATTAAATGCACGGATACTAGAGCAGACATTGTCTCTTTTGAGGACAAACGGCATCGTGGCGTTTCGATGGCGATTGTCCCATCGTATTTGGCCATCGCGGATCTCATTGCCGATCTCAATACGATGGCGTCCTGATCCCTCGATGTGAATCAAAATCCGACTTTATTGTATTCGCAGGAGGTCGTGGTTCGGAGAAAACCCGAGAGCTCCCCTGTTTCTCCGCTGTGAGCAGGTGGAAGCGATGCGGAACCGCTCGTGATCCGGGAGCACGAGCTTCCTTGCTCTCTTCCTCCCTCGGACTCGCGGAGCATCGCCAGCTCTTGGCTGGTTTGTGGTTCACGTTACTTCGCGGCACCCTACGTGGCCGTCCCAGGGAGTCGTAGTAGTGACCTGGCTGACGACTCTGGGCGCTCATCAGAGGAAAACACTAGTGACGGTGCGACCAGCTCTCCACGGCGGCGCCCCCCAAGGTAGCCCTCTGAAGGAACGCGGGGCGAGGAGACAGAGACGGCGCGAGAGGGAACGCGAAAGGGTCGAAAAAAACGAGTCTTTGTTTGACTTAGTCCCACGGACAGAAGGCATTCTCATAGTAATACATCGCTCGCCTATCTTGCACCGAGGCGCTGTACCTCGCCGGTAGCGCCTTGACACCCTTGCGCTTAGTGAGCTCCGCAAAGTCTGGCACGACGTGGACGACGCGGCGCACGCGGGAGATGGGCACAGCCGACACTGACCAGTCGCCGTCCACCTCCGCCGGCACCTTCCACTTCAAACGCGTGCAGTCACGCTCCCCCAGCGGGCAGTCCTTGTCCGCCTGCACCTCCTCCACATTGCACACGATGGCCACATCCTCTTCCTTGAATCGAATGAGTGCCCGCACCTCCCCGAAGTGGATGGGTGCGGCGGACTCCCCGGTCTCCTCATCTGTCACTGGCGCCTCCCCGCTCACGGTGTAGGTGATGGCATCAAGCCGCGGCCCCTTGCGACGATAGTCCATCGAAGCGCGCAGAGTCTGCCGCAGCCGCGTCCCGCCGTCGAGCATCGCGGAGAACGTGACCTGGCCGAGTACCGGGACTTTGTCGCTCGCACGCATAACGAGCACGGAGGTCAGGCGGCCGAGGCCCGGCCGTTGAGCCAGGCCGCCCACGGCGATGCGGGGCACCTTATGCACCGACCGCTTTCCCTCTGACGTGAGCTTTCCACCGCGAGCAAGGGCACGACGGGCGCGGCGGAGCTTGTCCGCCTTAATGACGGCGGCGTCGATCTTGGCGTTCTTGGCGAGCACCGCCTGGGTACCCTGCGACTGCCTAGCAATCTGGGAGGTGAAGGTACTCACCGCCTTATTGGTCCTGTTGTAGAACCGCTTGTCCGTCTTGTGCCCCGCTTCATTGCTGCTCGTGTTGCCATTGCGGATGTTCCCGTGGTACTTGATGGCGCCAAGGATGTGCCTCAGGAGCTTGTGAATCTTCAGCGTGTGGACCTCCCCTGAGATGGGGCGCACAAAGTTCTTGATGAAGGATACGGCGTGGTCGGACAAGCTCTTGGCCTCGTCAGCGGTCATGTTGGGGGGGGTAGTAGCCGTTGTCCAGCCTGCAATGCGACCGTACAAGACCGCATACTCGGCGAACATCGCCGTCACAGCGTCCTTGAAAGGAGTGTCCCCCCAAACAGCCTTGTACGAGTCCCAGTCAAAGGAAGACCCGGGTGGCAGCTCGTCCTCGGACGAGTCCCCCCCCTCGTCAAAGGTGAGCTCGGGAACATCCTCCGTGGCGGCTCCCGGCGGCCCCGACGGCTGGAACACCTGGCTGTGGGCCCCCTGCCTCTGGGCTGGCACCTTTCCCTTTGCTGCTGTCTTGGTCTTAGCGCCATTCTTGCCCTTGGCGCGCTGCTTGCGGCTGGTGCGCGCCGCCGACGCCTTGCTGCCAGCCGCCTCATCCGAGTCGTTCGACTCGCTGCCGTCCTTCGGCTCGCCAATCGATAACACCTTAGCCACGGCGTGGGGCAAGATGAACACGCCGAGCCGCTGCTCCTCGCCGGTGAAGGACGCCTGCAGCTCATTGAGGGCGACGAGATACCTGTGGAGGTGCACGTAGGAATCGCATGGAGGACGAGCCGCAGAGGGAATACCAGTTGGCAGTACCGAGGCGAGGATGCAGTGGAAAGCATAGTCAGTACTTGCTATGAAGCATGCGGACGTTGCAGCGCGGGGGCAGCACGAAAAACAAACGTTGAGGCCAGAAGCAGGGAAACGCACCCTGGTGCGTCCTTGCTCGCCTTGCAGCGTCGGCCCATCTCGTCAAAGCGTCTGTTGCACACACGGCACGCCGCTGTCGAGTTCAGCTTGGGCTTGTGGCCCTTACATGCGTGAGAAAATACGCGCACGAGACGATGCACCAACATGCGGGTGACGCCAAGGTCCAGTACCTGCGGCACGGGGTCTGACAGAAAGGAAAGGAGCGTTACAATGAGAACAGCAAGACAAGTGTCAATAATGGCCGACGCCTGACGCAATGGTAGAGCTGCACTTCACAGCCATTGGCACACAAGAAGAAGGATACACCAGAAGCACATCGGAGCACCGGACGGAGACGTACATGCAGAGCATCCAGACCTATGATCTTGTACAGCAGAAATGGCTCCGTGGTCAGGCCCGCCATGCCGGCCAGGGCAGGAATCCTGCTGTGCGCGCTGTGCTTCTTCTCGAGGTACAGGCGACGCGACGGCCTCTCTTTCTTGAGGAGCAGGTTGGCCGCCTCAACCTGGTCCTGCGCCTCGGCTAGGGCGTCGCGGTCTGCGGCCTCCAAGGCCTGCGGTGCCCCCGCGAGCTGGACCGGCACCCGACACAGAGAGCAGGGAAAGGGAGTCTTGCCACCCTTCAGGCAGAGGATGACCTTCTCTTCGGGTAAGTCACAAATGTAGAGCAACAGTCGAGGGAAAGCCAGCAGGGTGCGGTGTCCCACTCTGACCTTGACGCCCACGTGACTGGCCGCCATGGCCGATCGAAAAACGAGATACAGAACTCGTTGTAAAATGGCAGCACGGCGGCGCCTGGCGCGTACCTCCGCCCCAGGCTCCTTTCCCTTCTTTACGATGGGAATGTAAGCGGCGGTGAGCCACATGTCCTGTTCTGTAATCTCGTTTACAACTCGAATTCTTAACGGGTACAGGTTGTGCGCTGAGAGACAAAAACCAAAACATACAAAAACAAAGTCCAAGACACAGAAAAGAAGAAATGGCAGAGAAATAGATGAGTTAGCATCCAGTGCATGCCAATCCAACCGCGGCAGTGACGAGGCCCATCGACGCACACACACCCTCGCCCGCCCCGCACTCCCCGCGACATCCAAACATACCGCCCGAGTCGGACACCCGGCTCGCGTCGCTGAAGCCATGGAGGCCAAGCACGAAGGCATTCTCATCGTTCTCGGTGATAACAGACGCCTCACAGAGTCTGAATGCGTCGCCGTCCATCGGAGATTCGCGCTTGTTGGTGGGCGGGGCGGGGCGGTCACCGCCGCTCCAGAGCTTGACGCTCTTGGCCGCTCGCATGCGCTCGAGCGCCAGCTCCAGCACCGGCCGGAAGATGACCTGGAAGGTCTCACCCCCCTCCACCAATTCAACCATGAGACACCCCTCATCCACGACCGCAGCGTCAATGTCGTCCCTCAACGCAGTGGTGAACGCCGTCGCGGAGTTGAAGGTGTCACACATGCCCAAAAGGTGGCCGGCGTCGACCGGCTGGCCGGGTTTAGTGCGGTCCCATGCCACCAGAAGGTCAAAGAGCTTGGCCTGGTCGGCCAGAGACAGACCCGCGCCTCCATGGGCCTCCAACGCGAAGCGCTCCACCAACCTCAAACGAAACGAGTCGAACCTCCCTGGCAGGCACCCCTTACGCTTAGTGACGGGTGGTGAGCTGCTCTCCCAGTCGTCCATGTCCTCATAGTGCGCGCAAATCTCGGCCGCTAGCGTCGGGTAGTCGTAGCCAGTCGCCGTCGCCTCGGAGGCGCCATTGCCTCACTTTCTCCTCTTTCGCGGCGGGCCGGCCGCCTGCTTCAGCCGCCGGGTTGCCTCGATGATCTTGTCCATCTCCGCAACGGCGTTGTCACCAGCGGCCTCGTCAAAGTCAAAGTGGTTTGGCCCATCTTGGAGGGGGTTGGCAGACGCGCCATTGTTGGCCGCCACATGAGACTGCTGCGGAGAAGGCGGTGGTGGGGGCTGCGCAGGGGGATGGGGCGGAAGAGGCGGCGGCGGCAGCGGCGGCGGCAGCGGCGGTGGTTGCGGCGGCGGCGGCGGCGGCAGCGGCGGCGGCCGCGGCGGCGGCGGCGGCGGCGGCGGCGGCGGCGACGACGGTGGCGGCGGCGGCGCCACGGGCAGCGGCGTCAAGGTGCTTGTCGTGCCACTTGTTTGCGGCGGAAGGCCACCTCCAATTTGGCGCTGTCTTGTCCTGTGGATTGTCTGGCGGTGCCAGACAAGCCCAGCATATCCGTTAAGGACCTTTCCACAAAAAGAGCAGGTGAGCTTGGCAGACGTCGGGGGGGCGGCCATGGCCCGCCCGCGACCGCCAAAGGACACGACGACCGACGAGTAGCTCGGCGCGACACAGGGGCACTCGCAGTCGACACGCAGTTGTAAAAATAGGGCGGAGGGATGATTGAAGAGTGGGGCGCGGCGGTAGGACCGATGCACCTGTCATCCGCGCCTTGCCATGCCGGAGTCGACGGGCAAGAAGCAGCCAGCGCAGCGCCGCCTCCGTCCTATAAGAACTGGTGCCGGGAGACGGGGTTGTCACAGCACCAGCCCTCGGCGAGCAGAGAAAGCACGCTAGACAAACACACGAGGGCGCTCGGCGTGTCAGTGCGTGCCTAGCAGAGCCCCCTGGAACCCTCCACCAGAATGACCAGTGTCTGTCGACAGACACCCCAACCCGCTTCCCTCTCCCCCTCAACAGAGACGGCGCGGCGGCCTGCTCGTGCATCCACACCCAGTTGTCACTCATCAAAGCCGCGAAGGCGGTCAGGTACGTACCGCTCTCAACGTCGCTCCACAACGGCTCCAAGCACTCGACAGCGCATCCAGTCGGCGAGGGTCCGGCACCCATGCGTCAGGACCGGTGCCCGAATGACGGGACAGGGGCCTTCGCGGGAAAAATGGACCACTGTCGACACGGTCGCCAGCCGCTGTCGCGGAAACGGCGCCGTCAACCCAACAGCAGGCGGACAGTTTGGGGTACAGCTCCCTGCGGAGCACCTCGTCAGCCCCTCGGGCGAGGCAGCGGGCGGAACGCTCAGGCCACGCTGTACCTCCGATAGCAGCCGCAGCAGCGGGGCTCAAGCTTCCCCGGCGCGCGCTTTCCTGCGATTTTGGCCACACAGAGCCGTCGATCGGACAATCGACCGACTTGTCCAGACTTGAATCTGATACGACTGACATACTTCAAGTAATTGCAGTGCCCTGCAGCCACTGTGAGTGGCGTTCGGCTCCGAGATTGACAAATCTCGCACGGATCGACCGCGAGGCAGCGGTCCTGCAGCAAGACGCGCGCGGCTTCTGGGCCAGCCTGGAGCGCCGCGCGTGTCGTCGACTCAGAGGCGCCACGCTCGGGCGACCTGAGCGCGCGCTTGTACCGAGGCTCACCGTCCTGGACCCAAGCGCCCTTACGGCCCTTCTCCGCCATGGGATTCTCCAAGACGCCGGCGTTTGACCGGTCGCGATGGCATTTCCCGGCGTCCCGCCCACCGCTCGCGAGAGCCTATCAGGCTTATTGTCGTGGGGCGCCGGCTGCCTGTGTCCGCAGCGCTCTTCTCGCGCGGAAACCGCTTCTCGGGGTACGTTTGGGCTGCTGCTCTGGCGCAAAGGGGGGGACGGCGAGCGGAAAGTCGTTCCTACTGGAGGGGCTCGCGCCATTTTTCGGGTACTGGTGGGGTTCTCTGGGCGCTATTGACCCCCTTGTCTCCCGGACGGGCCGCGTTTGAACCACCCGCGCTCTCTCGCGCGCCTACTGAGGCTGACCAGCCTCTTTCGCAACAGGTGCTCAGAATTGTCTCTTGGCGCCGTGGTAAGCTCCCTCTTTTTGGATTTTGGCGCGCTCATTCATCCCCACGGCTCGCGGGGCGCAGGGGTTGGGTGGCCGCCAAGCGTCGCAACGGTACCCGTTTTGACGCAGGGAGCGTGGGGGGCTGAGTCGTTCACCGCACGGTCCGCGTGGGTGCTCGGCTGGTGGGCGGCGCACGCCATGGAGGATGAGCTCATAAGCGTGGGTGCTGCGCGCGAGTGTCTTCTGGCGTTCAGTCCCCACAGCCAACCCCAACGCCACCTTTCCACTCCGAGTCGCAACCTGCTTTGTCACCGATACTATCTGTCACTTGCACCCCCTCAATCTCCTTCTGCCCCCCCCCGGGTATTACACCCTGTCTCCTGCCTAAGTTGCCTCCACAGTACAGAATGGTTGCCAACGTCGCGAGCACCGTCCCCCGCCGACCAGCGACAGACTCCAAGAAGCTATGCCCACCGAGAAAGCCAGCCGCTGCCGTCTTCGACTGCCCGTCAAATGAGGCGCCCTCTGCCCAAGTCCGCTGGATGACCTTGTTCAGGCTGCAGTGAATGTTATTCCGTGTCTTTCCCAGCCACAGACGCAGCGCCACCGGGGCGGGCTCCTTGGCCTTCCTTGACGCCGACCCCGTCTTGCCCCGACCGCTCGCGCTGGGGGCCGCCGGTCGGTACACCGTCTTCAGCATGTCCTTCGCAGCTGCAACACCGACCCCATGCACGTCCATCACCACCTCCCGCAGCACGGCGTCGAGCGTGTCGGCAGAGTGAAACCCATCATCAGCCGACTGCGGTTGTACGAGCGCACGCAGTACACGCTTAGTCAGTACACGCCGAAGACCAAGAATGCGCGGCTGCCCGGATGACACGACGGGGGGCGCCTTTTTGCGTCTGACGAACGCCGACCGACGTAGGGTGAAGTGACGCTTCGCGTCACCGGCGATACCCCCGCCAACGGCCTCGCTCACACCGTCGCCGTCGCCGTCCCCGCCTGCAGCCCCGCCAGCGCCAGCAGCACGACTGACGCCAACTTCACCACTGTCGGTAACGTCCACGTCCGCGCCGACGACGCCCCCGCCCTCGTCGTCACCACCAGCGCCGCCGTTGTCGCCACTCCCGCCGCCGCCGTCCTTGCCAGCGCCACCGTCACCGCCCGCGTCGGCCGAACCACAAGAACCAACGAAACCACCCGCGGGGCCCCCCGCGTCCACGTCGCAGGCCCCTTGGCGCTGTCGTTTCGCAGGGGGGGACGCGTCATGCACCAGGCCCACCTCGCCGACGGGCACCTCCGAGTTTACGGCCATGGAAGACGCCGCCATCGCCGCGATATAGGAGTTGTGCGCGGAGATGTACGCATACAGCGTCGCGTCCCCGCCAGTAGGGCTCCAAGCGGGAGGGGCGACAGGAACCGCGGTGCCGCCACGCGTCCACTCGAGCGCGGCCACGACGGCGCTCGACTCGTCTGCCAACGCTTGCGCCCTCGTGCGCTTTCGTGACGGGGTTGATGGTGACTTGGAGGGAGGAGCGGGGTTGCTGTCAATGAGCAACCGCCGGTTGCCTTGCTTGCTGCCTTTCCAGCAGCTGAAGTCCAGCCTCGCTTGCCTGCATCACAAAACCACAAGAGGGAGGGAAGCACAAGCGTCCAAGACACGCCCAGTCAGTACTTGCATATGATATACCAACAACCACCTCGTCCAGTACAGCAGCAGCAGTACGAAAGTAGCACGAAAGAAGGAGAGTAAAAGAAAGAGTGGAGCAAGCAGCACAAACGCACAGTTGGTGAGAGGCGTTGGCGTTGGCGTTGGCGTTGCGAGTTGCTGTCCGCTTCTCACTTGCACTCCTACTACCAGAGCCAGCCGCCGGCGTCCCCATGCGACCTGAATCACGCGTGTTGGTGACATTAGAGCGAGGAGACGACGTCGCCGGACCGACTGGGTTGGCCTCATCCGCTGCCAAGGGCGCATCCACATCCATTGCGTCACCCGCGTCGTTTGCGTCGTTTGCGTCGCGCGCGTCGCCGATGTCGATGACGGCACCAGCGCTTGGATTGGCGGCGGCGGCCACTCCGGCACCCGTACTGGCCACCGACGCCGGCCTGTCGACCGCTCCTGCCGCACTGGCGGCGGCCACCGTGTTGGCGGCGACGCACACAGTCTCGGCGGTGATCACCGTCTTGGCGGAGGCGCCCGTACTGACGGTGGTCACCGTGTTGTTGGCGGCGTCTGTACTGGCAGCGGCGTCCGTACTGGCAGCGCCGACCGCGTTGGTGGCCGGGGCGACCGTACTGACGGCGACCACCGTCTTGGCGGCGGGGGCAACCGTACTGGCAGCGGCGAGCGTGTTGTCAGTGGCGGCCTTGGGGGGGGCGGGGCCGTCCGCGGTGGCTGTGGAGGCGCCCGTGTTGGCGGCAGCGACCGTGTTGACAGCAGGGGTGCCCTTGTTGGCGGCGGCGACCGTACTGGCGGGGGCAACCGTACTCGCGGGGGCGACCGTACTCGCGGGGGCGACCTTGGGGGCAGCGGGGGCGACCGTACTGGCGGGGGCGACCGTACTGGCGGGGGCGACCGTACTGGCGGGGACAACCGTACTCGCGCGGGCGACCGTACTCGCGGGGGCGACCTTGGGGGCAGCGGGGGCGACCGTACTGGCGGGGGCGACCGTCTTGGCAGCGGGGGAGCCCGTGCTGACGGAGGCCACCGTCTTGGCAGCGGGCGGGACCGCGGGGACGGTGCGGGCGACCGCGCTATCAGCGGCCAGCCTGTTGACGGTGGCGTCCGTGTTGGCGGCGGGGGCGACCGTACTGTCGGCGGCGACCGCGGGGGCCGCGGCGGCCACCAGGCGGGCTGCCACGTGCGTGCTGGTGGCGCCAATATAGGAAGCGGCGGCGCCCGTGTTGGTGCCCGCCCTCGCGGTGGCGATCATGTTGACGGCCGCAACCAGCCTCGCGGCGGCTGCCGCGATCGTGTCGAGCGACACGACGGGATCCCGAGCCCCGTCCGTCAGCGGCACTGGCGTGATGTCCGGCACGGGAAGCGGCGTCCCCAGGGTAGGAAACGGCGGCAACAAAGGCGGCGTGGGTGGAAGAACGAGGCCGTTGACGAGCATGGAGGCCGACGCGGCGGTCGGTGCTGGGGCGAGCCTGCCAGCAGGGTCGACATGGCCCGCGTCAACACGGCCGACACGACCGACGTGGCCGCAATGGAGACCTTCACTGTCACCGGAGCCGGCAACGTAGCCGGTGACTGCCGGACCACTGACAGGGGGCATTGCTGCCGGGCCGTCGGTCACACCGTCAACGTGCCCCGCATTCGCGGCCGCCAGCTCGTGGCTAGCGGCCTCAAGAAGGCGACTAACGTCGTCCAACAGAGTCATACCTCCTGGCGGCGGGGAGCGTGAAGGGGGACTGGGTGGATGGGCTGGAGGGGGAAGGGGGTGTCGGCGGAAGGGGTGAGGCCAGGAAGGGGAGGAGAGAGAGGGAACAGCCGCGAACGATGCGGGAGAACGGGAGCAGCCCACGAGTCATCAGTCCACGGGCCATGACGGTGACGCCCGTCCCTTGCTCTCAAGAGCGCAACGTTGAGTCTAGTCGTCGTGGCGCGGGCCCGCTGCGGGCCCGCTCCGTCGAGGCCGTGCAGCAGCCTGCAACAGCACACGGGGAGGGGGTCGTCGGGGTGACGGCTGTGACGGTGTTGGTTCGAGGGCCCGCGTGGGTACACCTCCCGGGTACGGACGAGCTCATTGACTGTCGTCGCTGTACCAATCAGCACTCGAGTCTCTGTCAGCGCGACATGCATTGGCCAATGCTGCTCGATCGTGTATTGGCAGATTAGTGCTGGAAAGGTGTGCTACGGACAACTGACCGTGAACACCCTGGACTGGGTCAGCAACAGACGGCTCCCCGGACGTGCTCGACAGCACTGAGCCTGGGTAGGAGTACAGCCGGGTGCGGTACGCATTGTTGTCAGCACTGTGCTGATTGCATTTACATAACTGAAGAGAGGGGCTACCTTATTTTTAGTGGTACTACTTCGTGTATTGGTTGTACTGTGCTGGACCAATGAACTGGACGGATCAATACTGTCGTGAGTACACACCTGTCATGAGTACACACCTGTCGTGAGTACACACCTGTCGTGAGTACACACCTGTCGTGAGTACACACCTGTCGCGAGTACACACCTGTCGCGAGTACACACCTGTAGTGAGTACACACCTGTAGTGAGTACACACCTGTCGCGAGTACACACCTGTCGCGAGCACGCACCGTCGGACGCGCCACTAGACGCACTGCACCGTTCCACCGTCCGTTGGCTTTGGCCTCTGTCCTGACCTTTGATGTGACGACCAATCGCGCCCGACTGTGGCTATGTTTCCCTGTCGGGTTGCGAGTTGCGGCCGCATGCTGCGCTCTTCTGTTGGCGAGTCGCGGCACTTCAACGCGTCGCACTGCCGCGACGTGCCCCCCGTCAATCCTACGGCTGTACCTGTCAATGCAATATGTATCGAGACCGACGACGACAGGCCTTTACTGCCTGGCCAGGACGACGACGATCCCATGCTGGGCGATCAAGACGCGGCCACGTCTCACCCAGCTGTCCCTGCTGGCGGACATGTCGGGGCAGTTGGGACAGTTGCAGCACTCCCATCGGATGTCTTTCTCGAGCTTGCCAGGACGCTCACGCGTGAGCACTTTCGTGGTCGTGCCCGTCGAGGACAACCATCTACCCAGGCAAGGCGTGCGCGCCAAGCTGACGGTCGGCATGGGGGTCAGCGGCGGCGGCGGCATCGGCGCTCGTGGAACCGTATTGTTGGAGAAAGCTGTACTGCACAGGAGGACGGATGTACTCTGGACGCGTCTTGCGAGCGTTCTAGTACACCAGCGTCGGGCGCCACGGGTGATGACACTTCGCCGCGAGGTGGCGGGCGATTGTCAGCGTCTGATAGTGGCTCGGACAAAGAAGACGGTGACCCTGACCGTCGCTTGTGTGACGACGTTTTTTCGCGCTACGAGCGCTTTGCTGATGCAGACCAGTCTACGTTGGCTTTTCCTATGCTGGGGGGTGGTCGCGCTGAGCCGTGGCAGCGAGATGGTCTCCGGCACGTCTTCATCCATGCCTGTACTGTTGGCAGCGGGGGGGTGATGACGCAGCGCGAGCTCAAGGCCCTGTACAACTACACGCTGAAGGTCGAAGCGGCTACGGATGCTGCCACGACAAGACCTTTCACGGATGCTTTCAAGACGGTCTGGCGCTTCATTGCCGCCGTGCGCCGCTACAAGCGGACCCTCATTGCTCCGCTCAATTGGAGGAAGGTCATCATGAAGATTGACGGGCGCCAGTACACCGTCTTCTTCAGAGACGCACTACAAGCCGCTCAAGACGAGGTGATGCGTGCCCAACCCGAGGACCTGTACTGGGGGGCATCTTCGTCTACTGAACATGATGCTGGGTCGATTGACGCCAGTATAGACGCCAGTACGACCGCACCGGACACCGTACTGCGCAACGCATGGGACGGAGAAATGTACAAGCGGCAAAAGGAGCACGTTGACGGTACCTTACATCCAGGGACGCGTGTGCTGGGGCTCTACATGTACTCCGACTCGACTGTACTGAGCAGCAGCGGCGCTGTGTCGGCCTACCCTCTGCGGATGCGGGTCATCAACATCAACACAGATGAGGTGCGGTGGGTCACCCTGGCGTACATCCCGCAGGTGGAGGCCAAGTTTCTCGAGACCATGAAGGGCCAGGAGGTACGTGCCGAGTTGCTGCAGCGCATCCTACATGTTGTATTCCGGACAAGTCTGCTGGCAAGTCATGACGGGACGTGGCTCAATCTCCCAGGAGGTGGCTGCGTGCGTGTCTCTCCCCGTGCTCTTCTGTACGTGTGTGACCAACCCGAGGAGCGCGCAGTCATGTGTCTGAAGGGGTCCGGCTGCCTCTTCCCTTGCACGGCATGTACTGTTGGGCGGGACAGCTCCTGTACGGAGGCGGGCACGAATGCTCCCCCAAGGGATGTGCACGAGACTGTGCGGGCGCAACTGCGCAATGTGCTAATGGGTGACTTCCGCGGTGCTGGCGCGATGCGTACTGAGGCGGAGATGGCTCACAGTTTGAACAGCATGGTTCCTGCTCTGGCTGCATGGGCGGGGCTTGGCAACGGCCCGCGTATGCTGTATCGTTTGCCAGGGTTTGACCGCCTCCATGTATGTTTCTCATGCTGTATGAGCGTCTTGTCGGTATCGTCCTGTTTGTGGATGCTCCGTACTACGACTGCGTCCTGTAGAGGCCAGGCCGCTTGTGTTGGTACCGGGTGTCAGCTCACTAACGACACGTTGCATGTGTATACCCGTTCGTTTTGGTACTGTGCTGTGGTCTGCGTGTGATCAGGTCATGGACGTTGGTATCAACCGCAAGGTCGCAAACGCGGTATCCGAGTACCTCCGGAAGATAGCTATGCCGGGTGGCCATGTACGGCTCGGCACAGTCACCAATTCAGAGCGCGCCATCAACATGCGGTTCAAGCATGCCTCACGCCGTGCACGAGTGCCGCACATACACCCCGGGTACGCCAGAGTATGGATAACAAAGGTTTTGTGTATTGGGTGACAAGCAGTGAACGAGCAGTGACAGCGACGCGCGGTTGAGTAGCTCATCGACCTATACTGACACGGAGATTGACACTTGTACTGCTTCCTTGTACGCTAGCGTTGTGTACTGGGATTTTCATGTGCTGGCCTCGAATCTATCTCTCTCGTACGTAGGTATTTTGTACCCAAGGCTACGAAGCAGGCAACGATGACAGGTAGCGAGCACCGGCGAGCTCTGCCGTTCATGCCCTTCGCCGTCGTCGCCGCAATTGGCTCCGTGCAGAACGAGACGGACCACCGGCTTCTGACGAGGGCCGTGTGTGAGCTGGTGGCAGTGACGAACGAGATCTTTGCTGAGCGGTGTACTGGCGGTGGGATCACTGGCGCACAAGCGGCGGCAGTTGCTGAACGGGGACAGAAATGGGTCATCGATTACTACCAGCCGTTGCTCGGTCCGTCGCATACTACAAAGTTGCACCGCCTTGCTGTGCATCTACTCGACGAGTTCCGTCTGCGGGGCAATTTGTTCGACGGGAACACGGGCTACAATGAGACGCTGCACAAGGCAGTGAAAGCGGCATACAAGGCCACCAACAAGAGGCGCGACCAGTTCGTTGAGCAGCTGCTGGTGAACCAGCAGGTGGCTGCCTTATTGCTGGAGGAAGTGGAGCGCCCAATCGCAGCGGGCTCAGATGCAACGTCGGTACACGCCGAACGCCGCAGCCGACCTCTTCGTTTCTCCCACCGCTGTACTGCGGCGCAGCTGGCGCGCAAGCGCAAATTGCCTGGGCTCTGTACTGTGTTGGAGGTGGAGGACAGTGCGTCCTTGTTTTATTGCGACTCCATATACTACGGGAAGCCATCCGCCCCTAGGCGTGGCCGGGTGGCCAACACCATTCGTGCGGCAGCGAGCTTTCATGGCGCTCCTTGGTATGACTGGCTGCAGTACCGCGGGCCTGGTGGCACCAAGTGCTACGGGCAAGCTGCGCTTGTTGTACAGTCCCGAAGTGGGAGGCGGAAGCGGCTGGTGGTTCGGCGGGCAGAGGAAGCGGCACCTCGTGAGGGTTGTGTACTGACGGACTACGGGTGTCAGCGACTGCGATGGGCGGTACCGTCCAGTGGGAATGCGGTTCGTCTGGACGTCGTGGAGGTCAACGACATTGTGGGCTGGGTTGCAGTTGAGCATGACTGGGAGGACCTTTGCGAGCGGCATGGCTTGCTAGTCATGCCTAACGCGGTACCATCCACCGCTGCAGAGCTCCGCGCCGCCCGGTTTTTTGTGAACGCATTTGCGGTCAGCGATGCGGGAGAGGAGACGGATGACGAATGATGGGGGGAGGGGGGTGGGAGGAGGGCGGGGGGGTGGCTTGGGGTGTGGGTGGGGCGGGAGGGGTAGACGAGCAAGGCAGTTGTGCCTCTCGGAGCTTTAGTCAATGCGTGTCTCGGGTGTCTCGGTTGAGGGACGTGTCAGAAGCAATGAAGCGTTCGGGAGCCGGCCGATCGCAGCAAAGAAAGTGATGTGTGACCCCCAGAGCTTTTGCTTCTACGTGCTGAACGCTGGTGGCTTGTGGCAGTCCAGGGACGCCCCGCACAGATTGATGTGTGACCCCCAGAGCTTTTGCTTCTACGTGCTGAACGCTGGTGGCTTGTGGCAGTCCAGGGACGCCCCGCAC
>ENA-ORXR01001641-ORXR01001641.1-marine-metagenome-genome-assembly--contig:-NODE-1641-length-23275-cov-17.910251_pt1 | contig 23275 bp, 23 predicted proteins | sample MGYA00237866_ERZ511479 | MGnify/ENA metagenome assembly ERZ511479 | reverse complement strand
GCCTTTTTCGCGGCCGTGCAAGTGACCTTGACGTCCACGACCCGCATAAGCGGGTTGGACGGTGTTTCGATCATAACCAGCGCGGGGTTTTTCTCGAGCGCGGTTTTTAAGGCGTTTGCATTTGTCTGATCAACAAATTCTACGCGGATACGCCCTTGCTTCGCGCGGTGCGTGAGCAAGCGGTGCGTGCCGCCGTAGCAATCATGCGGCGCAATCACGAGGTCATCTGCGTTTATTAGGTTCAAGACCAGATCAATCGCCGCCATGCCCGACGTTGTGACAACCGCGCCTGCGCCGCCGTCCAGCTCAGTCAGCGCTTCGGCGAGGAATGTTCGGTTCGGATTATTACTGCGCCCATAATCATACTCGCCTTTTTCCGTCGGGCTCGGGCAAATATAAGTTGAGGAGAGATAGAGCGGCGGCGCGACGGAATTATACGCCGGATCCGATCCAATGCCCGCTTGGACGATATTTGTTTTGGGGTCAGTCATTTTATTTTTGTGCTCATCTTGAAACTGGTGCATATCTAACAACGAAGTATAAAACCCAAAGACAAACAAACGTAATAAAAAAAGTTTTCAAAAATTTTGCTATTGAAATCATTTTTACGAGGCCATTTGAGTTATCCAAGCGATATGTTTTGAATGCCTGCTCTAAGATTGCCCAAATTACTGAGATTGTCGTTATAATTGCAAGTATCGTGACTTGAGTGCCAGTCATGACGAAGTCTTTTCTTTACGCGCCTGCATCTTCTTATTTCGGCGCGTGATTTTCCAATTTTGCCACCACAGATAAATTGCCAGCAAGCCACCAAATATCCCGCCGACATAGCCTGCGTATTTTACCGCAATCAAAATCCGTTCGCCCCAGCTATATCCTTCGGCTTCCGTGCCGATGGCAAAGAGGATGAGGATGAGCAAGGCAGACACCGCCCAGATGAAGGCGATGCAGCGGGCGGTCAACCAAAGGAAATCAATCAAGATTTTCATGACAACCCGTTACAAAACTCAGTCAGCCTCGGATCCATCGTGTCATATTCTTTTAAAAACGCATCGTGCCCGTAGAGCGATGTGAAAGTGTAAAGCTCGCTCGGACCGGACAGGCGGTCGCGCAGTTCCCGCATATCGGGGAGGGGGGCGAGCTGGTCGGAGATTGCCGTCATCAATAATGTCGGCGTGGAAATCAACTCGGGTTCTACGCGATGCAGGTCGATAGATTCGGACAGTGCCAGAAATCGTTGCGGGTCCATATTCTCAGCAAAGACATCGCCGCGGCTGCCGAGATAGCTACAGATGTCGAATTTAATAGGGTCAGTCTGTTCTTCATCCAAATCAAAGCGGTCCGCGAATTCCTCGGGGGTCCGGTAGGTCGTCATCGCCAGCTCTCGCGCGAGTTTCAGTCCGGACTCGGGCTTTCCTGCATCCAATCCCAAACGCACGATCCGCCGTTGAATCCCGCGCCAGCCAACTCCAATTGGATATGGCCGATGTGCCGCGCCAATAATGCAAAGCTGATCCAGCGCGTCCGGATAATTGCGCGCGAATGCCAGCGCGCACATCCCGCCATAGGAGCTGCCAATGATCGCTGCGATTTTAGTAATGCCTTGCGCGTCCAGCAGCGCTTTCAAGCGCCGCGCCTGGTCCGTTGTTGTGATGGTTTCGGGGCAATTTAGGCCGCCATCATTGGGCGCGAAGTCATATCCGATGACCTTAAAGCGGTTTAGGTCCACCGCGCCGCCCTCGCGCACGAGGCGTGACCACCAACCCCGATTGAGCCGTCCACCATCACAGACAAAGCGCGTCGCGGAAATCCCGCCCATAACAATAATGACGGGTCCGCCCGGGTTTCCGTAAACACGTCCACGCACAACATCGTCTTTAAGCTCGCAGCCACGTCCTAATTCATGCGTGCCGAGTTCTGCCTCTATGTCATGACCGAGCGCCATTTTATGCCTTATCTATTTAGTGCAAATGGGAAGGGAGGGACCGGTAAATCCGGCTTTCGTCCTCATCTTCGCCGCTTGCGCACAAGCTGCAGGATTTGGCACCGTCCAACATAATATCGAGGTTGCCCCAACGTCCGCGGGCCTGTCCCTCAGTTGGTCTTGATGATGAATAGGCTTATGCGGACTTGCTCCGCTTTCGTCAAGTCAGGAGTCGGTCGTACCCCTCGCCCAGATAATAGCCATGAACAGGCCTTTCATCGGCGGCAGGGCGAGCAAAGCTATCGCGGCCGCAATCCCGCAAAGATAGAGGGTGAGTTGCCAGCTCGCAATATCCCGACCCCAGAAGAGAAAATGCCAAATGGCGACCGTAAAATGTGCCGAGATTGTCATGGCGGCCCAAGCGGGGGCGAGGTCCGCGCGCACATGGCCCCAACGCTGATCGCAGACATGACAGTGATCCACAGGTTTCAGGAAGGCGCGGAACAATTTCCCATCGCCGCAGCGCGGACAGCGCAATTTCATCCCTCGCCAAAGCCGAGGCCAGATAGAGCCATGCTGCGGCGGTGGGCCAAATTCTGTCTCATTAGAATCATTTTCCATGCGGGTCTCCGATTGACAGCTGACGGGCACGGGCCTAGCTGGCTCCCTTAATCATTTGAGAGCCTGTCATGCCTGTTCCTGTCATCGTCCTGAATTTCGGTCACTCTGTCCTAAATTCGCTGGAGGACTACACCCAGGCCGCGTCCGAAATCTACCGTCATTATCGGCAGGGACAAAATGTCGTAGCCGTGACATCCGCGCAGGGCGACCAGACGGATGTGTTAATGGCTGAAGCGCGGCGGATTGGGCCGGAAGGTGAGGCGAAGAACCTGCCTGAATTGTTGCAACTCGGTGAGCGCCGGTCTGCTGCCTTATTGGCGTTGGCGCTGGAACGTATCGGCGCGCCCGCCTTTGTCCGCCAAGCCCGGGATTTAGGTCTGACTGCTGAAGGTAGCTTTACCGAAGCCCGCTTGACCGGATTGAATACACCGCAATTGCTGCAAGACCTCAAAGATCACGATATCGTCGTCATGCCCGGCTTTGTCGCGATTGGCGAAAAGGATCGCGCGGTTTTGCTGGGCGACGGCGGGGCCGATTTGACGGCGCTTTATGTAGCTGACCAGCTCGGCGTCGAGGCTGTCTTGCTCAAAGACGTGAACGGCATTTACGAAGTTGATCCAAAGTCCAATCCGAATGCCGCCCGCTATGAGGAAATCTCTTGGGAGGATGCAACCCGAGTTGCGGGACCGCTTATCGCGCCGCGGGCGCTTGGGTTTGCGCGAAAGAATGAAGTACCGTTCCGTGTCGGCTTGCCCGGCCTGCCGTCTTACACGCGCGTTGGGGCGAAAACAGGCAGCATGAAACCTGCGCCATCCCCGCAAAAATTGCGGGTGGCGATGATGGGGCTGGGCGTTGTTGGCGGCGGTGTTTTCCGGCGCGTTGCGGCGCATGCGGATCAGTTCGAAATCGTCAAAATCATGGTACGCAGCCCGGATAAATATATTGATCAAGGCTATAAGCCGGATCTGCTGGCGACGGATTTTGCCGAATTGCTCGCCGCCAAACCGGACGTCTTCATTGACGTTTCAGGCGGCGTTGAACCTGCGCTCAGCCATTCCAAAACCATGCTCGAAAACGGCGTCCATGTTGTGTCGGCGAATAAGCAAGCCATCGCGGCAGGCGGGCAGGCTTTGCTGGATTTTGCGGCAGGGCACGGCGCGCAACTGCGGTTCTCCTCTGCGGCGGGCGGCGGTATGCCTGTGCTGGAAATGTGCCTGCGCGAAAAGGGCCGCATCACCCGGGTGCAAGCGCTACTTAACGGGACGACGAATTATATGCTGGACGAAATCGGGAAGGGCAAAAGCTACGCCGAAGCCTTGAAAGATGCGCAGAATAAAGGTTTCGCCGAAGCGGACCCGAGCGCCGATGTCGGCGGCGCGGATGCGGCGGCGAAAATCCGCCTCATCGCTATGCTCGGATTTGATGAAGCGATTACGCTGGACGACATCTCGTTGGACAGCATCGCGGATTTTAATCCGGAAGCGCCCGCCAAAGGGGCTTGGAAACGGATTTCAAAACTCTGGAGAGACCAGAACGGTTTTTCTTCCGCGCTTCAGCTCAAAGATCTCTCAACGAATAACTTCCTGGCGCAAGCGGACGGCGAAGAGGCCCATGCCGTCTTTGATTTTGATGACGGCGATCAATACCGCATTCGCGGCAAGGGCGCCGGCCGTTGGCCAACGGCGGAAAGCGCCATGGCGGATTTATTCGATATTTCCGCGACGACTCTCGAATAAGTTTGAGGCAACGGTCTGGGTAGTCTGTGCGTAGGTAAGGTATGTCCAAAACAAACACCGTTATTGTCTGGCTGCGCCGCGATATGCGCCTTGCTGATAATCCTGCGCTTTATGCGGGGGTGAAGAGCGGCAAGCCGCTTATCCTGCTCTATGTTGATGAGTCCAATAAAGGCCGCGCTTTGGGCGGGGCTTCGGAAGTTTGGCTGCATCACTCGCTTACGACTCTGATGAAATCCATTTCGGATAAAGGCGGAGAGCTGATTTTACGGCGCGGGAAAGCTGCCGATATTCTGGATGACATCATTGAGAAAACAGGTGCGGATGAGGTGCATTGGAACCGCCGCTATGAAGGCTGGGCGCGCGAAATTGATGAAGCGATTAAAACGGATTTGAAATCGCGCGGTGTCCAAGTGGATAGCCACAAAGCCAATCTCCTGACCGAGCCTTGGGAAGTCGCGACAAAAACGGGCGGCTTCTACAAAGTTTTCACCCCGTTCTGGCGCGCGGCGAAAGCAAATTTCACCGTCGATCAAGATTTGCCTGCACCTACGTCTCTCAACTGCGTTTCAGATCTGAAATCCGACGATCTCGCAAACTGGAAACTCCTGCCGACCTCACCCGATTGGGGCTCCAAAATGATGGATGATCACGCACCGGGCGAGGCGGGCGCGATGGAACGTTTGGAGAGTTTTCTGGACGGACCGGTTGAGGATTATGCGGAACAGCGTGACCGTCCTGATGATGAAACCGGCACATCAAAACTCTCGCCGCATTTGGCATTTGGCGAGATTTCCCCGCGCCAGATTTGGAATAAGACCAAATCCAACGACTACACATCAGATAAATTTCTGACCGAAATCGGGTGGCGCGAATTTTCTTACACGCTGCTCTTTTATAACCCCAATCTCGCGAGCGAGAATTATAAACCCGCTTTTGATAATTTCCCGTGGGACAGCGACCAAGCGAAAGTCGAGGCTTGGCGACATGGCCAGACGGGTTATCCTATGGTGGATGCGGGCATGCGGCAGCTCTGGCAGACGGGCTGGCAACATAACCGTGTGAGAATGATTTGCGCATCGTTCCTGATTAAACACTTGCTCACCGATTGGCGTGTCGGTGAAGAGTGGTATTGGGACACTTTGCTGGAAGCTGATCCCGCCTCGAACGCTGCGAGTTGGCAATGGGTCGCGGGCAGCGGGGCGGATGCCTCGCCCTATTTCCGTATTTTCAACCCCTTCACCCAAGGCGAGAAGTTCGATCCTAAAGGTGAGTACGTCAGCAAATACATCCCGGAGATCGCAAAGCTGCCGAATAAATACATCCACCAGCCTTGGACCGCTCCGAAAGAGGTCCTGGAACAGGCGGGCGTTCAGTTGGGTAAGACATATCCAACACCCGTTGTGGATCACAAAGAGGCCCGCGAACGCGCACTGGCTGGGTATAAACTAAGCCGCAGCTAGGGCCTCACAATTGTCACACCGGATCGTGACTGGAACTTTTGCAGGCTTTGAAGGATTGGAAATCTATGAAACATTACCTGACAGCGTCCGTGACCGTATTTCTCACACTCTCAGCCTATGCTTGCGCGCCTGCGCAATCGGCGGAGACAACAGATGTGCCCACCGCGCCTGTTGTAACCGCGATATCCGGCCCGCAAGCGCCGTTTAAAAATACGCGCAAGGATGGTCTCGAAGAGATGATCATAGCTGGCGGATGCTTTTGGTGCACCGAATCTGATTTTGAGAAACTGCCCGGCGTGCGCGAGGCCGTCTCCGGCTATACAGGCGGGACGCTGGACAATCCGAAATATAAGCAAGTGGGCACAAACCGCACGGGTCATTACGAGGCCGTCAAAGTGATTTACGACCCCAATGTTGTGAGCTACCGCGAGCTGGTAGATCATTACTGGAAGACCGTAGACCCCACTGATGCGCGCGGTCAATTTTGCGATAAGGGCGCGAGCTACCGCTCCGCAATTTTCGTCACGCCCGAACAACGCTCTGACGCGGAAGGCTCCCTCGCGCAGGTTAAAGAAGCCAAACCGTTTTCTGACGCCATCGTCACGCCGATCCTGCCCGCGGTCACCTTTTATGATGCGGAAGACTATCATCAGGATTATTATAAAAAGAATTCCCTGCGCTATAAATATTATCGCAATGGGTGCGGCCGCGATAAGCGGCTCGAAAAGCTCTGGGGTAAGACTTAGGTCCTGTCTTCGCGGGATGTGCGTTTATATCCCCTACCGCGCCAGAGTTTCAGATTTCGTGTTTTCCCCGGCCCTAGATCGATTTTGATCGAGTCGAGTTCTGTGAGCGTTTCAAAATCATCGCGGAAATATTTCTCAAAATTATGGTGATATGACAGAATGAGCACGGGCGCGTCCGTGTCGGGCAGGGCGCGGGTCAGGCTCGCATGATGGGCGGGCGAGGCGTTGAGCGACCACATCGTCAGCTCCGTCTCACCCACGCCGTAATAATTTAGATCATAAAAGACGAGCCGGTTATCCGCCGCGACATAGGTATAATCGGTCTCCGTCAGACTCGCCTTAATCGCCTCCGCTGTTTCGGGCCAGGCGCGCAGACGTTTTACGCCATTATTTAAACCGACTGCATCCACGGTTTTCTCGCTGGCCGCCAATCCGCCTATCACAAGGACAATAGCCGTTTGCGCGATAAGTCCCCATTTCAACCAAGTTAAACGGCGGGGTGTTTGCACCGCCCAAAATCCGACCAAAATAGGCGCCGCGATATAGGCGGTCACGGCCCAATTCGCATTGGCGCGCGAGAGCAGGGCTTCCAAGGTAATCGCTAGAAGCGGCAGGGCTGCCAATGCGGCCAGCCATTTGGCGGGGCTTTCCAATCGACCGCGCGCGGCAGCGACCAACGCGATGAGAAGCATGGGGAAGGGAATAATCCCGAACACGCCAAATTGATCGACCCAAAACTGAATGACTTCTTCGGGATTAAACAAATCGCGGCCCAAATTTGCATTCTCCGCTGTGTGGGAAATCGTCGCAAACTCATTTGCCGCATTCCACATTAAGTTCGGCGCGAGCAGCGCCGCAGCAATCCCGGCAACAACAAAACCTTTGAGGCCCAGCAACGCCTTGCGGCTCGGCGCGTCGAACAACACGGCCAAACACAAGACGGGAACCATGAAAGCCATCGCGTATTTTGAAAGAAACCCCAGTCCCAGTGCAAGGCCCAATTGCATGACGCGGCCCCATTTGCCCCCTGAATCATTTGTGTCGCGTAAACACACCCAAGCATGCAAAGCCGTCGCCCAACACAGCAGCAGCGCCGCATCCGTGCTCATAATGAAGCTCGACAACCAAACTGCAGGCATCAACACATAAATCAGCGAGGCCCAGAATGCGGCTTGGGGGTGATAAAGCCGCCGCGCGGCTAGAAAAATCATTACCGTCGTCGCAATATGCAGGAACGGCGCAGACAGGCGCACGGCCCATTCTGCATTTCCAAAAATGGCGGTCGTGGATCCGATACTCCAAGCTATCATCGGGGGCTTGGAAAAATACCCGAAGGCCGGGTCTTGAGACCAAGCCCAATATTGCGCTTCATCCCCGTGAAGACCCCAAGGGGCAGTGAACAAGAAGACGAGCCGCGTAAACAAGAGGATGAGTAGGATCACCCCCAGCTGCCGCAACATTGATTTCGTTTGAACAGTCATCACCGCGCTATGGCGCGTCCGGCGCTGAAAGAAAAGCGCGGCCTGTCGTTCCCGGCAGGGAATAACGGGTTGGCGCCGCTGCCTATCCGCAGACAAAATAAAACCCGCGACCGATAAATCGGAGCGGGTCTTATCACTAACTCTACAGAAGCAGAGTATTATGAGGCGCAATCACGCCCCATTAATTTTATTCTCACACTGATCCTAGTTGACGAATGCGCCAGTTGATCCAAGTGAAACCAAAACCTCAGTACGACGGTTCAGCTGCTCTTTAACGCCATCACCGGTCTGAACGAATGGCTCTGTTTCGCCTTTACCTTCAGCTGTGATCAGGTTGCGAGACACACCTTCACGAACAAGCTCGTTCAGAGCATCTGTTGCGCGGCGCTTTGAAAGAGCCAAGTTGTAAGATGCCGCACCGGACGTATCCGTATGACCGACGACGCGAATGCTCGAGACGTCACAGAACTGACCGATATCCAAGATGCGGTTAATCGCATTCCGTGTTTCGGCTGACTGGCCTTTGTTGAACTCATAATAGATGATTTCTTGGCGATTTTGCTCACCACAAAGTTCAGCAATCGATGTCCCTGTATTCAAAGTTGGACAGAAATTAATGTCTGAAACAAGAGATCCGTCAGGACACGTCACTTGAGGCATAGGTTGTGTTGGGCAGGCTGAGGTAATGTCAACCATAGACCCGTCCCAACATGTGCGAGTCTCAATGACAGGCGGCGGTGGTGGTGGTGGTGCCTGAACAACAGGGGCCGGCCTTGGCAAGCACTGACCAGCATTGAAGACCATATTTCCGTCCCAACACCTATATGTTGGAGTTGGCGCAGGCGGCGGTGTCATCACGGGCTTAGCACGCTCACCAAATGCATAACGAACGCCTGTCACAATAGAATGTGAACCAACGTCGCTCATTTCGGCATCAAAGAGTTCAAATACACCATTTGCGCCATTAGAAATGTGACCATCCAAGTCTAAATCAGGACCGTTCAAATATGTGTAATGTGTATCCCACGTCAGATTATCTGAGATTTTATATCCCAAACCGGCCAATAATTGCCAACCAAATCCAGTGTCAGAACCACTGATGGCACAGCTCGAAGCCTGACCTGGCGTACGTGTTCCGATACAAGTCGGGTTGCGGGTCAGCGCATTATCGACGCTTGGGAAGTCACTTGCTATGACCCGGGCTTTGCCACGGACAAGACCAAGGCCTGCACCAACATAGGGCTCGAAGGATCCAAGCGCGTCAGTATTGAAGTCATATAATGCATTGAGCATCAAGCTATCGGTACGTAAAGACGCTTTTGATGCAGGAGTCAGGCTGACGGAACCCAGATCTGTCCGCAAATTATCCCCGTCAACTTCGATGCGCCAGTTTTCGCCAAAGTCATAACCCGCGCCAAAGGATAGCGCGCCATTGCCTTCACTTTGAATCCCGTTACCGGTCACAGTGCTGTCTATACCGCCGGTAACCTCGGGATCATGATGTGTCCCGTAACCTGCGTTGCCACGAAGGTACCAACCTTCGCTCTCATGGTCGTCCGCATAGGCCGATGTGGCCGCAAGAAGACTAAGTACCGAAACGGCACCAAATAAATAAGATCTCATCTCTGATATCCCCTAAAAAAAATTAAATTCGCGCCGCTTTCAAGCCGACGCCGAACTATAGTTAACAAAATTGACCGACACAAATGGGCATAACAGCGATGAACCCTTTCTGAATGTGGAAAAGGTAATAATCCCGGAAACGAAAAAAAGCCAATGAAATGGGGGTTTAGTCGTTTCAATCCAAGATAATCTGACGCAAATTTAATAAAAAAAGGCAAAATCGGCGATTACGGCGCAGAGGTCTTCTTAGAAAATCGGCAAATATCCTGAATCGGACAGGCATAACACTCGGGTGTTCGGGCTTTGCAGACATAGCGCCCATGCAGCAAGATCCAATGATGTCCGCCGTGAAGGTAGTTTTCCGGCGTTACGCGCAGCAGATTGAGCTCGACCTCAAGTGGATCCTTACCGGGCGCCATTCCGGTGCGGTTGGAGACGCGGAAAATATGGGTGTCCACCGCCATAGTCGGCTGGCCGAAGACCTCATTAAGGACCACATTGGCCGTTTTGCGCCCAACGCCCGGCAGCCGGATCAAGTCTTCGCGGGTTTGCGGGACTTCGGAATTGAACTCATCGACCAGCAGTTGCGAGAGCTTAATGACATTTTTTGCCTTATTGCGGTACAGGCCAATGGTCTTGATGTGGTCGCGCACTGTGTCTTCGCCCAGCGCCAGCATTTTCTCGGGAGTATTGGCGAGCCGGAAAAGATCTTTCGTCGCGCGGTTTACGCCAATATCCGTAGCCTGCGCGGAAAGGGCTACGGCCACGACTAATGTGTAAGGGTTCTCATAATCCAGTTCCGTTTCCGGCGCTGGCCGCTCAATCGACAGGCGGCGATAGATTTCGGCGATCTGCACCCGCGTCAGTTTCGGACGCGGGAGGTCTTTGTAAAGTTTCTCTTTTGCAGCCATTATATAATGGCGAGCATGTCTTTAATGAGGTTATCAGCGAATTTGACGGATGGCTCGGCAGCCAACTCACCTTTACCGTCAAAGGCGCTTTGCGCATTGCCGACGCCGACTTGGATGGGCGAAACATGCGCGCCGAGGCGCATGAGGATGTAATTTATCTGGCGCATGCACATTATGCCGCTCATCGGGCCAGGCGTGCAGGAGGCGATACCCCAATAGGGCGATTTGAAATGCGCCGTGTCAACGGTTGACGTCCAATCGATCGCATTTTTGACGAGCGGCGGCAGGCCGCCATTATATTCAGGACTGACAATCACGACGCCGTCACAGGACTTTATCTTGCGAATGAGTTTCTTCACGCCCGCCGGCATATCCAAGTCACCATGATAAAGCGGCAGGTCATATACTCCAAGATTGATCGAGGTGGTTTTTACGCCCGCACGTTTGAATCGTTTCACAAGAGCCTTTTCCAGCTGCTTATTGATGGATCCATCGCGGAGCGAGCCGCAGATAAAACCAATGAGTGGGGAAGTAGCAGAGGACATATAATCACTTTCAAGCATTACAATGCGGCGTATTTGGAAATTTCCAAACGACCTATCCCCCTATATACGGGACTGCAAACGTTTTGGGGGGGAATGGCGCGAGGCTCTTGATAAACCTCACCGGAGTTGTAACATTGTAACTATGCAAAGGTTCGAAGGCATATCATTTATATGGGCGCTAATTATCATGGGGGTCATAGCCCTGATCTTTGCGGTTCGCGCTTTTATCGGCTGGCAACAGGTCCGCAAGGATGCGCGGGAAGATTATGAGTATAAACAAGTCCGCGGCATGGTGCCCGGCGCGATGAACCGCGAAACCTATGAACAGATATACCGGCGGGTTTATAATCCACGCGGTCCGCTACACGTTGCCGGGGCTATGCTTGCGATTTTAATCGCCACGCCAATTGCCATGTGGGGTTTTTCAATTGGACTGGACTTAATCTATAATTTGTCAGGTCAAAGCCGCAAGATTGAGCCGGGCTATCTGGTCTGGCAGTTTTTCTTATTCTTTGGGATCATCGCGGTTTGGGTCAGCATCGCCTATCTCGCCGCGCGTCGCTATCACCAAAAAGCGCCCGGCAGTCTACAATTTGAACTGGACAAGCACCTTTACGGCGGAGACGATCTGTTAGCTCAGCAAAATTATGATGACGGCGATAATAGCCTGCAACTATATCTCAGCTTGGCGCTCATAACGTCCATTCTCACTGCAGTCGCTTTTTTTATGAGAAAGCTGTAAGTCTCTAGAATCCCAAGACGTCCCGCATGGAATAGCGGCCTGGTTTTTGTGCAAATGCCCAAACGGCAGCAGAGACCGCGCCGCGCGCAAAAACGGACCGGTCAAAGGCGTCATGCGATAAAGTAATCATTTCGCGATTATTAGCGAGCTTCACATCATGGCGTCCAATGACGCCGCCGCCCCTCAGAGCCGCAAATCCGATATCGCCGGTTTTACGTTCACCCGTTACGCCAACCCGGGACAGGACCTGTGCATCGGCCAGCTCCACGCCACGGCCCTTGGCGGCAGCTTCGCCGAGCAAGAGCGCCGTTCCCGACGGCGCATCAACTTTGTGGCGGTGATGCATTTCCGAGATCTCTATATCCCAATCAGTGCCGAGTTTCTCAGCGGCCAGCTCAACCAACACGGATAATGCCGTCACGCCGGGCGAGAAATTCCCGGCGCGCAGGAGTGCAACACTCTCACAGGCGGTTTCAATGGCGTGGTTTTCCGCAGGGGTAAAACCGGTTGTCCCCGACACCATAGCTTTGCAGCGACCGGAATGACCCGTACCGGCCAAAATCAGCGCCGCGTCAATCGCCGCTTTGGGGGCTGAAAAATCGATCAAGACGTCACAGGCGTCTAATTCGGTTTTGAAATCAGATGTGAGTTTTACGCCTAAGGGGCCTGATCCCGCAATCTCTCCCGCATCTTGACCAAGCTGAGAGGCGCTCGGAGCCGTGATTGCCGCGCCCAAGCGGACGTCGTCCCTGTCTGCGATGGCTCTTATAACGGCTGCGCCCATGCGCCCATCAGCGCCCAATATGCCAAGTTCAATGCTCATAAGCGGGCTTTATCCCGCGAAGAGGTTTATCTGCAAGCCGTTTTGGCCTGAGACAGCGCGGCGGTGACGCCTTTGAGGGAGAATGTATAACGCGTCTGTGTGCCGCGCCGAGATACCGCAGAGACAGTCATGGTCGAGCCGGCCCGCATTTTGGACACGAGCTTTCGTTCATTCGCGCTCTCAGAAATAAAGGCTTCATTATCGGCGGCGAACATTGTCAGGGCCGTGCTGCCGACTTGAGCTTTCGGAGCCCGGGTGGGCTTCAGAGTATATCCTGCGAGAAAGGATGGCTGTTCAGTCGCCGCGCCATTTTTCCAATTGGAGACCATAAAATAGATATCGCCGTGATTCACAGACGTCGGTGATTTGGCTTGGGCTTCGCTGAGTACGTAACAAATACGCTCTCCGCCGGCCCCGCGCGTATAGACAGACCAATCGCCGTGGGTGCCTGCTAGCTTTGGCGCGGATTGGGCGAAAGCCGGATCGGCTGTCAACGCGGCGAGCGCAAAGACGCTGCAAAATTGAAGAGTGTGAGAACGTGTCATATCGAAGATGATAATGCGGCCCGCACGGTTAATCCCGCGTTAAATACAGTTGACCATTTACACCTAAACATAGGCTTTGTTCTCGGTGAGATGAAACGACCTCCAAATTGCATAAGCGGCAACACAAGCGCTGCCGATGACGATCATCATGAAAGGGGCTTTGGGAGACATCTTCAAAAGCGCCAAGCCTATGAGGCCGAATGTCAAAATATTGACGGCAAAATTATATAGAACCGAACCCGCGCTCATCAATTGCGCGCGGATACGTGGATGCGCGCGCCGCTGTGCCATAGCTTGAAGCGGCACGACAAAAATACCGTTAAAGAGTGAAGCACCTGCGACGCCTATCAGGAAGAGGGGCGTGCGCGGATTTCCCCAAAAGTCATTGACCGGGCCAAAGGTTTCGGTCCCGCTATATGTTGGTGTCGGTGCAAAATAGAGGATGAGAGAACTTAGCGTGACGCCAATGATGCCCACAGTCACAAGGCGTATGGCTTCCGGCCCCCAAAATCCCCAATTGCCTATAAGCATGGTGAGGATTGAGCCTACAAATATGGACAGTGTAGAGACGACTAAGATCAACTGAAGCACACCCTTTTCATAGCCCATTACATCCGCGATGAAGCTGGGGAATGCCGTTATGAATATTGTTGAAAGACCGTAGAACCAAGCGATTCCAAGCCATGGCCTCAAAACTTGCGGATGCTCAAATATCTTCTTTAACACGGCCCAAATGGCCGTGATGGGATTATAGTCGACCTTCATATCCGGGTTGGGCGGGGCCGCAGGCGGGCAACTTTCCGCTGCGATCCATCCAATAATTGCCAGAATAAATAATATAACCGCCAAAATGATAGGCTGCTCTGTTGCAAGTTCCAGTCCAACGATTGTCCCAATTAAGAGGACTGCAAATTGTGTCCCGGACAAAAGGCCATTACCTTTGATCAACTCATCGCTGTCTAACCATTGTGGCATGACAGCGTTTTTGGTGGGCGCGAAAAAGGCAGACTGCGTTCCCATCAATCCTAATGAGATGGCAAGAATCCAAATGCTCTGCGTCATGAATCCAATACCTGCAAAAACCATAATGCAAACTTCGGCGCGTTTGATCCAACGGAAGATAACACCTCGGTCTATCTTATCAGCAATTTGACCTGCGATTGCGCAAAACACCAAGAAAGGTCCTGTGAAAATCAAGGACGCAATTGGAACTTTCATGGCCTCGGGCAGGCCTGGTAAAAATTCAAAAGCGGGGTTGATAACAGCGACATAGGTTATCAGAGCGATTAGAGCATTCTTCAGCGCGTTGTCATTGAACGTCCCGGCTTCAAAGAGCACATAGAGCGGGGCGAAGCGGCGTGAGAGCAAGAGCGGTCTGCGCGGCGTTTTTACCGCCATCAATTTGTTTTTTGACATTGCCCTGCCTAGCCTGCTTCCGCTTCGCGCGCCAACCTTTTGGTGCGTGCAACTTTGTTTTCTTCAAGCTGCCCAATATCGTCAGGGTTTAGCGCGCCGGGGTTTTCTAGATCGAGCAACTCTATTGAGCGGGTTTCAATTCGGTCTTGCAGCAATTCCATGAATTCATCCTTACCCAGCCCGGGCGGGATGGGCTTTAGATATTCAATAAACGCCTTGCCGGTAAATTTTGCCCAATCCGTCTGATTCCACCGCTGACCCAGCGTATTCGCGACAGGAATAACGGGGCAGCCAAAATCCTGCTGTAGATGCCAGACACCTTTGCGATATTTGTGATGGGTGCCGATTTTTGACAGATGCCCTTCCGGAAAAATGAGAAGGCGGCGGCCCTCATTTCGGATTTTTTCGGCTTGCTCTTCCATCTTTTTGCGAGAGTCCGACCCGCCGCAGCTATCGATGACAACAGCATTCATTTTAGTCAGAATACGCTTTAAACCCCAGAATTTCTCTAAATGATCGCCCGTAACAAAGGATAAATCGTCGAAGTCTGAGAAGATAACAAACCCGTCGCCATAGGATTGATGTTTAGAGGCGATGATAACGGGACCTGTGGCCGGGATGTTTTCTTTGCCGGAAACCTGAATATCCATACCGCCAATGCGGCGCATTCCCCACACCATGACTTTGGTATAGCGTTTCAGCGCGGCCATGAGTGGCGCCCGCCCCGGGATGAGGGAGGCGACCAGACAGCTGAAAACATAAATTACGGTTGTCAGATAGAAGAAGATGTTAAAAGTAAAGGTTCGCATCACGCATCCTCCAAGACGGCCATGACGGCCCGTTCAAATGTATCATTATGATCAGAGAGCGCGCCAATATCTCCGCCGAGCAATTTACTATGCGCTGCCTGCACCACGACGCCCAGCGCCATAGACGCAAGCAGGTCCGGCGCGATGCCGCTGCGAAGGCGTCCGGCGGACTGGTTGAACTGCACCAACTCCGTCGCCGCCCGCAGCGGGCCATCCTCGGCTAGTTTGGGGAATCGGTGCATATAAAGCAGATGATAGGCAAATAGCGGCCAGTCCTCATCCGCGAGCGCGGCATAGTCCCGGACAATATCAGAGACGGCTGCTGCAAGCGGTTGATCCATAGCCCCGCGAACCAGCTCCGTCAGGCGAACATGGATGGTTTTCATGAGAATGCGGGCAAGGTCGCCTTTGGATTTGAAATGGCGGTAAAGAAGGCCTTCACTTACACCTGCCATTTCAGCAATGGACTTTGTCGACACGCCCTCAATGGATTTTTCCACGAACAAGGTCAGCGCCGCACGTTCAATGCGAGCTTTGGCTGTACCGGCTTGCGCCGTCACGCCGCGTCTGTCCTGATTGCGTCTAGGCATTTGGTCACTCCAAACTTAGGCAGTCCTTTGAATTTATGAGCGAAGTTGTCGCAAAACTCCTAAAATGTGATTAATCACTTACTCGTTCCTAATCAAGCGGATTGAGGCCGTCTTTGTCATCAAATAAATATGAATAGTTGAAAAACGGAAGTGATTACTCACTTACTTAAAAGTGTACCCATACAAATGCGTTCTAATCACGCTCTAAAAAGCAGGCTTGATTAGCTGCGCGCAAATAGGCAGGTCTGCGGAAACAGTTAAACACAAGCGCTTACTTCGGAGACTCCCATGAAACTATCTAACGAAATCACAGCCGTTATCACAGGCGGCGCCTCCGGCCTCGGCGAAGCCACGGCTCGTGCCTTTGCGGCCAAAGGCGTCAAAGTCGGCATCTTCGACATGAATGAAGAGCGCGGCGCGCAAGTCGCGTCTGAAATTGGCGGCATCTTTGCCAAAGTGAATGTCGCTGACGAAGCCAGCGTTGACGCCGGATTTGAAACTGTGCGGGCCGTGAACGGGACAGAGCGTTTGTTGATTAACTGCGCGGGCATAGGGCTCGGCATGAAAACGGCGAGCCGGAAACGCGATACGGGTGCAATCCTCGCCCATGACGTCGCCGCCTATAAACGCGTGCTCGACATCAACCTCTTCGGCAGCTTCCTTTGCGCATCGAAATCCGCCGCTGCGATGATGGCGCTGGAGCCAATGGAGCCGGATGGGGAACGCGGCCTGATCGTCAATACGGCGTCTGTTGCGGCCCAAGACGGCCAAATCGGGCAGCTTGCCTATGCGGCTTCTAAGGGCGGTATTCTCTCCATGGCTCTCCCTATGGCGCGTGATCTTGCCCGCGAAGGTATCCGCGTGAACACGATCCTACCGGGCTTTTACGAAACACCTATTTACCAGCAAATGAAACCCGAAGTGAAAGAGAGCCTGCGTGCCCACGTCCAATTCCCAAACCGCTTCGGCCAGCCCAGTGAATTCGGCGACGTCGCGGTCTTCATGGCGGAACATGCTTACATCAATGCGGAATATATTCGCACGGATGCAGGGGCACGGATGCCGCCGCGTTAAATTATCTAAACAGCCGCCCAGATTGCTCGCGGGTAAGTAATTTAAGGAGTTTGAATACTCCGAAAAATATTGAAACATGAAAGATCAATATCAAAAGGGAGAAGAAAATTTCAGGTGCGATTGATCTCCCAAACCGAATATCGTCCTCAATTGCGAGCCATAAAAACAGTGCAAAAAATAAGCCTAACAGAGGTATCGCCGGGACGACCCATCTTTTCAGAAAAGCGCGTAGGCTAAAGAATAGAAATAGAAAGATTGAAGACAAAAAAACATAAAACCAGATAAAGTCAACATATTGGAATGACGTGTAGTATCTGTGCTTTGGTCTAATCTGTGAAGAAACAAAGAAGTCTGCAGCGGAAGCTATTAAAAACCAACCTAGAAAAAGTGAGGCTAAACCGCCGAGTATTAGGAGGAGTAGTCTAACTCTTGGCGACGCCATTTGAACTCATCACTTCTTATGCACAACCATTTGCGGGAACGGTATTTTGATATTGTTGTCACGTAAGAGACGCCAGACAATAAAGTTCAAGTCTGATGTGAATTTATTGGGGCCGTCATCAATGCCGGAGCACCAAAATTCGACAGCCATTTTTGCCCCGTATTCCCCGAACTCACGGAATTCCAAGTCCGGCATTTCCGGCTCCGTCAACACGCTTTTATGTTCCAGAAAAGCAGGAATGATCAAATCTTCCAACACGTCCAGATCGGTATCAAACCCGACAGTGAAGTGAACTTCATAGCGCTGACGCGGGTCTTTGTGGGTCCAGTTCTCATAGGCCTCTTCAATAAATTTCGTATTGGGCACCATGATGTCTTTGCCGTCTGTGGTTTCGACAATGGTTTGGCGCATGTTGATGGCTTCGACGAACCCTTCTTGTCCGTCAGGCAAAACTACATAATCGCCTGACTGAACCGAGCGATCGAACAGAATTATCATACCTGATGCAAAGTTTGCTGCGACGGGTTGCAGGCCTAATCCGATACCCAGTGACAAAGCTGAGAAAATAACGACGAGACCGGATAGGGGCACTTTTGCCGCGCTCATAACTAAAACAAAGACAATGGTGAAAAGGACGATCTGGAAAATTTTCCCGACAACTTCCTGGGTGGCGACATCCAGCCCATCTTGTGACCGAATCGCGGTTTGTCCCTTTGAGTTGGCGATATTTCCCAATTTGAAAAACAGAGCGCCAAAGACGAGTAGCAAAATTACCGTCATCATGCTGATGGGCGTATCCCCCATCTTCATGAGGGTGATCCCATTCAAATTCTCAACGAGGTCATCATAATATCCAAACAGCATAATCAGCGCGAGGGGAATAACTGTCCAAACGGCAATTTTTTGAAAAAGACTGTTCTTAATAAATTGCTTTATCGCTTTGTAGATCAAGAAAACGAGGGCCAAGCTTTGCGCGATTTTAATGAGCCATGTATCGCCGGCTATTGGAACAGCTTTCACGATCGCGCCGAAAAGAATTAAAAGCCCAACGAGGACAATTGGGCGCAGCAATGACCCGGTCTGAAATATATAATCACGAACGACTTTAAGCTTCACACCTTCAGCAGGTTTATCGCGGAAAAAGAAGAGGCGCTTGCGCAATATTCTCGCGATCAACGGGGATAGAATAATGGCCAGAACAATTGCGCCGAGCTGTGCTAGAAATTTAATGCTGGTGAGCCATTCCAAAAGTTTGTTCCAAATTCTGGATAGCAGCGCTTTCGCTTCTTCCGCATTGGTCGGGATTATCGAAGGTTTCGCCGGGCCCCCAGCTTGCTCTTCAGCTGCCAACGCTGCAGCAGCCTCCATTTGTTCTCTGACAGCTTCTGTGAACGCCTTCTCAGCCTCGTCGCGGGCTTCAATCGCGGCCCGGATTGCCGGATCGTCGAAATCAATTGTTGCGGGGGCCGGGGGGTCTTCAGGGGCAATATTTTCCTGTGCAGTATTTGGGTCGACAGCCACGACCATTTCATTCGGTAGGGGCGGGGTCTCCGGTTCAGGACTTTGCGCCCAGCCCGACAGTGTCATGGTAACCAAGATGAAAAGGGAAAGCCAAATGATGCGCAATATAGTCATGAAAATGGTCCCGAAATCAAACTTCCATGCCCCACTATAACTCAGACTAGCTTTTGTAAACGTTTTTGGGCTATGGCCGCGCGAGAAATGGAGTCCCAAAATATGAGTTCACCTAAAAAAGTCGTCCTCGCCTATTCCGGCGGTTTGGACACCTCAATTATCCTGAAATGGCTGCAAGAGGAAAAAGGCTGTGAAGTCGTTACTTTCACAGCGGATTTGGGCCAAGGCGAAGAGCTGGAACCCGCGCGCCGCAAAGCGGAAGCCGCAGGCGTCAAAGAAATATTCATTGACGACCTGCGCGAAGAATTTGTTCGCGATTTTGTCTTTCCGATGTTCCGCGCCAACGCCCTATATGAAGGGCTCTATTTGCTCGGCACATCCATTGCGCGGCCGCTGATTTCCAAACGCCAGATTGAGATCGCCCATCAGGTCGGCGCGGATGCCGTCTGTCACGGCGCGACCGGCAAAGGCAATGATCAGGTCCGGTTCGAGCTCGGCTATTACGCGCTCGATCCGGAGATTAAAGTTATCGCGCCGTGGCGCGAATGGGATTTGAACTCTCGAAATAAGCTCATCGAATATGCCGAGAAACATAACATCGAAATCGCCAAAGATAAGCGCGGCGAAGCGCCGTTTTCCGTCGATGCGAATTTGCTGCACACCTCATCCGAAGGCAAAGTGCTTGAAGATCCCTATCAGGAAGCGCCGGACTATATTTATCAGCGCACGGTCTCACCCGAAGAGGCGCCAGATAAGGCGACCTATATTGAGGTCGGTTTTGAACGCGGCGACGCGGTCTCTATCAATGGCGAGGCGATGTCCCCCGCGACCATTCTGACCAAGCTGAATGCGCTTGGCGGCGCCAACGGCATTGGCCGATTGGACCTGCTGGAAAACCGCTATGTCGGCATGAAATCGCGCGGCGTTTACGAGACTCCCGGCGGCACAATCCTGCTCATGGCGCATCGCGGCATTGAACAAATCACCATGGACAAAGGTGCCAGCCATTTGAAAGACGAGCTGATGCCGAAATATGCGGAGCTGGTGTATAACGGATATTGGTATTCACCGGAGCGCGAGATGCTGCAGGCCGCGATTGATAAGTCGCAAGAGCTCGTCACAGGAGAGGTGCGCCTGAAACTCTATAAAGGCAATGTCGATATTGTCGGCCGTAGATCAGACTATTCACTCTACAGCCAAGAGCACGTTACCTTCGAAGAAGATGACGTTTATGATCAGGCGGATGCGGGCGGATTTATCAAAATCAACGCGCTGCGACTGCGCCTTTTAAAAGCACGGGATCGTAAGGCCGGAAAGAATACCTAAATCCCGACCGCCGATTCAGACTAACTTATGGCGCGTCTTTTGTTATCACATTATCAATGGATAGGCCGCTGTCATCGGCAGCGGGTGCGGGCTCAAATTTGGTAAGCGGCGCGGCTTGTGCCTGCGCTTGCGTGGGCGCGCTGTCGCCGACAAACATATCAAGCACCATCGGCACAATAAAGGCGCCGATAACAAGGCCTGTCACGGCCCCCAAGGCAAAGTTCTTATTGAACAAGGAGCCGGACGACTTCGCAGGGGCTTGCATATCGGTCACCACTTGCGCCGGCTTGGGCGAGCGTTTCAGAAGGTTGGCAATAAAGCTTTTTGACTTTTCAGGGGCCTGAGCCGCCTGATGCTCCAACGACGGATGCCCGGAAGCCCCGGGCTGAATTTGCAGCGGCAAAGGAGGCGGTCCGGGTTGAGCATATTGCGGTTGCGCCCCGTGGTGAGGCGGTACAGCAGCAGCCCGTAACATCTGGGGTGCCGCTGATAGCTGCATGTGATGCGCTGGAGCTGCAGGCACCGGTGCATATTGGGGTGATTGGATCTGTTGAGGTTGAGGCGACGGCGCAAATTGTTCTGATTGCATATGCGGCTGCGTCAGAGCTTGAGGGGCATAAGGTTGCGCCGTTTGTGGTTCGGCGGGCGGCGTATATTCGTTAGGAGGCGCCTGATATTGCGCCGCATGCCCGGGAGGCTGCGAAGGCGCGAAATGCTGTGCCGGGGCGGGCCCGGGAATCGATGAAGCTGCCGGACCTGAAGTTTCAGGTGTCATCATCTCCGGCGACCAAGGCACGGCCGTCGGTGTCGGGTTCGTTGGAATTTGCTCGCTCATAGTCTTATCCCCAGAAGATCGAACGTCTTTATGGTTGATAAAACCTAAAACCCCGTTAAGCGCGAAAGTGACGTTTTGTTCACACTTTGGGACATAATTTTATGCGCAGCCCTGCAAAATCGCAGTTACAATTGCGCAGATCAATGGTTAAGGCAGACAGCCATTATACGCGGGATTTTCCAAAGAGGTGATATCATGTCCAAAGCGTCTTCTAACGAGCTTGGCTTTCGCGAATCCGTTGAGCTTATGTTCAATCGGGCGGCCAGTTTCATGGATATTTCGGATAAGCTCATTGAGAAAATCCGGGTCTGTAATGCAACGTATATCGTGCGCTTTGGTGTTAAACTACGCGGTGATGTCCACACGTTCACCGGATATCGCTCCGTCCACTCAGAGCATAAAGAACCTGTCAAAGGCGGCATTCGTTACTCATTGAGCGTCAATCAAGACGAGGTTGAAGCCTTGGCGGCGCTGATGACCTATAAATGCGCGCTGGTCGACGTGCCCTTTGGCGGATCGAAAGGCGGTCTCTGCATCAATCCCAAAGACTGGAATGAGGAAGAGCTGGAGCGCATCACCCGCCGCTTCACATTTGAGCTCTCACGCCGCGACCTCATCCATCCGTCTCTGAATGTGCCCGCACCTGACATGGGCACGGGCGAGCGGGAAATGGCGTGGATGGCGGATGAATATCGCCGTTTGCACAATGAAAATATCGACGCGATTGCTTGCGTTACGGGTAAGCCGGTGCATCTGGGCGGCATTATGGGCCGCACCGAAGCCACGGGGCGCGGTGTCCAATACGCACTTCGAGAATTCTTCCGCCACACTGATGACGTCAAAGCGGCAGGCTTGCGCGGCGATTTGAAGGGCAAAAAAGTTGTCGTTCAAGGTCTCGGGAATGTCGGCTTTCATGCAGCCCTATTTTTGCAGACTGAAGATAAAGCCAAGATCATCACCGTTATTGAGCGCAATGGCGTCATTCGAAATAAGGACGGTCTCGATATTCAGAAGCTTAAAGATCACATGTTGTCGGGCGCGCCTTTGGCCGATTTTGACGGTGGCACGGTCTCTCAGGACAAGAACGCGCTGGCTGACAAATGCGACATTCTCATCCCGGCCGCATTAGAATCTGTTATTCACGTAGGTAACGCGCATGACATTAAGACAAGACTCATCATTGAGGCGGCCAATGGCCCCGTCACGGCCAAGGCGGATAAAATTCTGCGCGACCGCGGCATCACAATTATCCCGGATATGTTTGCCAATGCAGGCGGCGTGACGGTGTCATATTTTGAGTGGGTCAAAAATATCAACCAAATCCGCTTTGGTCGTTTGCAGCGCCGCTATGAAGAAGGGCGTAGCAATGCCCTTATCGAAGCACTCGAAAAACAAGGCATGAAATTCTCGAAGAGTTTCAGAACCGAATTCCTCGACGGTGCGGATGAGCTCGATCTCGTGCGGGCAGGTCTCGATGACACAATGCGCTTGGCCTATCGGAATATTCGCGACACCCTCAAAGAGAAGCCGGAGCTGGAAGACCTGCGGACGGCGGCGTTCTACACAGCTATACAAGATATCGCCCTACATTATCGCAGCATTGGATTGTAGTTAAAGCATGAGAGATTCCTCTTTTCCCCATTCCAGCGGTTTTTTCAAAACGCAAGGGGAGAAGTGGCCTAAGGCTATTTGCAAAAACGCTGGAATGGAGAGAAAGGTTTCTTTTTTTGTTTTATTTTCCGTTTTGTCGTTTGTCTATTTCATCTCGTTTCTCTTTAAAAATTCGGTATTAAAAGGGATGTTCGTGTGGGTGGTTAGGCTCTGCGAGTGCGAATGCGATATACGAATGCTTTGAGCCCTCCCAGCTCGTGCAATTCCTGTTAATCAGGAAATGCAATTATTGTCAGAAAGTCTCACACGACGACGCCTCGTGCATTTCTGTTCAACTTCAAAATAAAGGATCGAAAAATGGGCAGCCTTCGCCCAATTTT
>ENA-ORXR01001640-ORXR01001640.1-marine-metagenome-genome-assembly--contig:-NODE-1640-length-23289-cov-10.083233_pt1 | contig 23289 bp, 25 predicted proteins | sample MGYA00237866_ERZ511479 | MGnify/ENA metagenome assembly ERZ511479 | reverse complement strand
AACCGCGGCACCATCACGTGCCGAGCGGCGGTGCGCCGCGTCGGCGCTGGCCGCGGCTTTGCCGTCCGCAAGGTGCCCGCCGGCGCGGGGGCGCCCAAAGTCACCCCCCCCTCCACGACGGGCGTGGCGCGTGCCGAAGCCGACTGCCGGCGGGCGCTGCTCAAAGCCCAAGCCGCCGTCACAGCCGTCGCGGCGCTCGCCGAGCGCGCCGAGGCGTTTGTCGCTGAATCGGCCGCCCTGCAGGCTGACGTGACCGCGTCGTGGGGGGGGCTTCGGGAACTGGCCGCCGCTCTAGCGGCGGCGGTGGCCGACGCTGCGCCCGCCCTCGAGGCCCTCGAGGGCGGCGCCGCCGCCTTGGACGATGAGGAGCAGGCGGCGGCGGCGGCGCTCGCGGACCGCCTCACCGCCGCGTGGACGGCGGCGTACCCACGGGTGGCGGGCCTCTACGCCGCTGCTGTTGGGGAGCTCCCTGCCTGGGCAATGCCGGCGTCGACGGCCTTGCCGCTCGCTCTCCCGACGGTGGCGCAGCCGCCCGCCGAGCGGGCGGTGGTCGTTGCCCGCCTGACGCGCGCCGTGGACACGCTCGAGCGGCTGGCGGGCACGCTCCTCACGCCGGTCGTGGCGGTGGCGTCGGCGCGGTCGGCGGCCGCTGCGACGGCGGTGGCCGACGCGCGGCGGCTGGCTGACCGCCTTGCCGCCAACGTGGTGGCGGCGACGGCGGTGCGCGATGCGGCGCGGGCGGTGGTCGAGTCGTGGGCCGAGCGGCGGGCCGTGGTGGGGGAGGAGCCTCAGCTCGACGCGCCGTCGCACGAGGGCGAGGTGGCCGTTGGGCACTGGGCGGCGCAGGCAGAGATGGACTTTGGCCACTGGGTGGCGGTTGAGGTGGAGGCGGAGGTTGGCCGCTGGGCGGTCCCGACCGCCGCGGGGGCAGAGGTGGAGGTTGACCCGACGGCGTCCCCGTCTGCCGCGGTGGCGGCGGACGCTGTGGCGGACGTGGCGGCAGACTCGGCCTAGGGGGTTGGGGCAACGAGTCTGTACGGGTGCACGACCGTCGACGGGTGGCCGCGGTGGTATGGGTGGGAAGGCTCATGGAGTGGACGCTGGTGTATATTTCCTTCCATTGCTTGCGTTGCTCTGCATTTATTTCTTGCATTGTTTTTTTTGTTAGCTATCTGCGCGTCGCCGCTGCTGCCGCGTCGGCAGCTGTTGCAGGCGTCAGTGCATAGAGTACATAAACGACTTCCGTGGATGCCTGATCTTTTCTATTGCTTGCCCGTTGTTGTTTTGCTCCTCCTCGGGACTATGCCTGTTGCATCAAGGGCGTTGCTTCTCCCTTTCAGAGACGGTCCCAGGGCATTGCCTGTGGCGAGGCAGCTTCATCGTTGGCTCGACCTACTCTGCCACTAGCTCGTCGTTGCCAGGTGCAAACGTGCAGCCGAGGCACCATCCAACGGACGCGGGACGCCGTGCCGCCGTGGAAGACAATGCCGTCTGTGCCTTTACGCAGGCACGGGATTGCCTTGAAGTCTGCGTCCCAATCGCCGGCTTGTGGTCCATTCACGAAGCGCCACGTTTGGTGACCTGATCGGGAACCAGGTGATCGGGCGTTGGCCCAGGAAGACCCCGGTTTCTCCGGCGAGCAATGACCACAGGCCTTCACGCCCTCAAATCGACCCCTTTCCGGCCTCCTATCCACTCTCGGCAAGGCACGAACGGGCCCTTTCATGTCCATGCCGGCAGCTCCACCAATAGAAAGCCTTTATTATCCTCGCCACACGCCCCTTCAGCGCGCCCCCTGCCGGTACGGTTTTTGCGCTGGCCGCCTGCAGAATGGTGTGCACCATTTTCAGTTTGGCCCAGCTCGGTTTCTTACAGTGGTCCGTTGCCGCAGAGTTGCCCCTGCAACTTCCTTCATGGACCATCCCAGAATTGGGGGCCTCCGTGGGTCCTGCGCGGCACTCGGGACCTGTGGGGAGCTCGGCAATGATTGGCTCAGGACCTGGCCTCGGCTGACCTCAGGTCCTGATGGCAGATCGGTCCGGGTCCGTTGGGGCCTCCAATGGCTGACCTCAGGTCCTGATGGCAGATCGGTCCGGGTCCGTTGTGGCCTCCAATGGGGACCAGAAAATCGCATGATGGGCCGATCTGTGGCACGCTTGGGCGCCCTGCACTATTGGCCATGAGCCCGCCTGCTCTCGTTGCCGTCGCTTGGCTGGGCCCCCGCTCCACGCTGCGCCGTCGCCCGCCCCCCCCCCCTCACGTCGTTGGTGCGGCTTCTTGCTGCCAGCGGTTGGTGGGGCGGGGCCCCCCCTCTGCGCTGCGCCGTCGCTCGCCCCGCACCCCCTCGTCGCTGTTGCGGCGCCTTGCTACCTTCCCTTGGTGGGGCGGCCCCCCCCCTCGACGCTGCGCCGTCGCTCGCCTCGCCCATACACGTCTGTAGTGCGGCTCCTTGGTGCCGCTTCCTGGTGCCGCTTGCGGCGCTTGGCGCGGTCCCCCCCCCGACACTCGCCCCTCGCTTTGCGTCTTTCGTGCGGCTCCTTGCTGCCGCTGTCTGTTGGAGCTTGCCGCGCTGGGCGCGGTCCCGTCGCTGGCCCCCGCGTCCGCGTCTTTTGTGCGGCTCCTTTCTGTCGCTTCCTGTTGGAGCTTTCCGCGCTGAGCGCGGTCCCGTCGCTCGCCCCCGCCTCCGCGTCTTTGGTGCGACTCCTTGCTGCTGCTCCCTGGTGGCGCTTGCTGCGCTGGGCGCGGTCCCGTCCCTCGCACCCCCCTCCGCGTCTTTGGAGAGAAACCTTGCCGCCGCTGCCGGGTGGCGCGTGCCGCGCTTGGCGCGTTGCCGTCGCTGGCCGCTCTCCTTGTGTCGGTTGTGCTCTCCGTGCCTCCATCCTGCCTACTCCCTACCCTTTGCTGGCACCGAGATGGTGTCCTCAGCCGTGCGCGTTATTGCCGCGGAGGTCATGGATGAGTTACGGCGCTTTGTTGGGCCTGTCCGCTTGGGTCCCGTCACCCTCGAGCTTGTGGTGCAAATTTTGGGTTTGGTCGAGGTCTTCACCAAGAACCACACCAACCTCAACTTTCACTTGCACGTCTCCGGCTACGACACACTGGGCAAGATCTTTTGGTTGCCCATATGTGAGGACGCCAGCGTGCGCAAGAACCCGAGCCCCGCCCGCCTCGTTTTGGGCATGGTGTACCGCTACATGGAGAGCGCCGATAGCATGTCGGCGTCGGCGCGGGCCCTGTTGTCTCTGCGACCTGCGCTGCCGGTTGCATCAGCTAGCTTTCCGCGTCTGGACGACCAGTTGGCCGGTTTGGACGAGGAGGACGCCAAGCGAGAGGACCAGAGAAGGAGGTCTTCCATCCGATGCGGAGGTGAGGAGGGCGTTCCGGGTGCGGTGACGACGCCGAGGGTCGCAGAATCCGTAGTGCCGACGGGTACGCGTGGACCGGGGGGAATTGGGTCGGCAGCTGCATTGGCGGGAGTGATCGCACCAGGTGCTGGTACTCGTGGTGCATCGGCAGCCGTGCCACCTGCCACTGCAGCTGACGCGGCCGCGGCAGCCGACCTGGCTCGCGCCCAAGCAGCAGCGTTACAGGCGATTTCACCCAATGCGGACGACGATGAAGATGGAGGCACAACAGCCACGGCTGCGGCTGCAGCAACGGCCGCGGCTGCGGCGGCAGCTGCGGCGGCAAGAGGCAATGGCGGCAGCAACGAAGAGGACCCTGGCAGCAGCTCATCGGGAGGGAGCACTCGAGTGCGGAGCAGGCGCCGCCGCCGCGTCGGCGCACATTTGCGTCGGCGATGGACGCCCACCGCACCTATTATGGACTACCCCCCGGCCGACTACATCCCGACGAAAGAGGCCAAGGATCTGCTGAAGATCATGCTCGACACGACGACAGACCGGCTGACGCGCTTGCGGATTGCGCTGACCAAGGGCAACGCCGCTCTGGCTGCTGGGTTATCCACGCGGCGGCTACGCCTTTGTATCCCCTGGTGGCCACGGCAGTCGACGCAAGATTCGCCGTGGCCGCTCAGGGTTATCGTGGACAAGTCTTTGCTGGTTGCCGCGGGCACAAAGGACGCGGCCAGTATCCCTACGGACACTGTGCGGGCGGTGCTGCCCCACGCCACTCTCGAGCGGCGCTCGACCGTCGCCCAGCGGTTGGCTGAGTTTCTGATCCTGGCCGACAAGTCGATGGAGGCGCATTTGGCAATGTCGACGTTCATCTCTGGCGTGGCGCCCACCCCAAGGCTGACTGGGGCGGCTCGAGCTCCTCTTCTCGGGGCGCTGGCCCCACTGCGCGCCGCGCCGCGGATTGCGCCGTCGCCGGCACAGTATGCTATGCAGCAGGCGGACCAGCGTCGGCCCGGGGACAAACTCTCCGGTGGGGTGGTGCGTCCTCCTGGCTGGGTCCCCAATGGTTCTCCTCGACCAACCCACCACACAAGACGTGGACCAGAGGAAATACCGGCCCCGCTGCCAGCCGACCACCCTGCCGCCGCCCAAGCGGCATTGGCGGCGACCGCGGCGCTGTCATCGATGGGCGGTAGCTCGCCGGCGACGTCGCAAAGTGAAAAAATCCGGGCGGCACTGAAGGCTCGTGCGGCCGACAAGGCCACGACTGGCTCATCAACTCGTCCGCGGCGGGCATCTTCGGGCACTGCGGGCGCAGGGGATGCTTCGGGAGGGACGTCTCGAACACCAGCCACCTCTCTCGCCCAAGCTACCCAATCTTCATGGTCAGCCACGGCTTCAAGGCCTTCCCCCTCTGCACCTGGAAGGCCGTTGACCTCGGGGAGCACCAGGATCGCTGCTGGTACAGCGGCTTCGAGTACCGCGCCTATGGCACCCGTTGCTCCCCCAAGTAGTCCGTCTGCGCCACGGGGTGCCGGTACCGCTGCAACACCTCGTAGGCAATCGGAGCCGCTCGCTGCAGCGACTGCTGGTACGCATCGTCGTCCATCAGTGCCGCCTGATGATCCACCTCGCCGTCCGTCGGAGACGCCTGCTGTCGCATCTGCTGCTTTTCCCCGTTGTCCTTCGGCGCTACCTGATGCCGCGCCTGGTGCCACGCCTGCCGCTCGGCTACGTCGTCCATCGGAACCACCTGCTGCGGCGTCTGCTGCTCCGCGCTGTCGTTCATCCACACCGCGTATTGCAGACGCTGCTCCGCCTTGTCGTCCATCGGCACCACCTGCTGGCGCGCCCGCTCCTCCGCTCGGTCGACCGTCGACGCCGCCTACTGCCGCGACCGCTGCTGCTACTCTCCGGCGTCCAACAGTACCGCGTGCTCCCGCGCCTGCTGCCTCGGCGCCTGCTGCTCCACCCCGTCGTCCATCAACGCCGCCTGTTTCCGCGCCCGCTGCTCCACCCCGTCGCCCATCAACGCCGCCTGATTCCGCGCCCGCTGCTCCACCCCGTCGTCCATCAGCACTTCCTGCTCCCGCGCCTGTGTCCCCGACGCCTACTGCTCCGCCCGGCCGTCCATCCACGCCGCGTCTTTCCGCGCCTGCTGCTCCACCCCGTCTTCCATCAGCACCGCCTGCTCCCGCGCCTGCTGCCCCGAGGCCTGCTGCTCCGCCCGGTCGTCCATCCACGCCGCCTACTGCAGCGGCCGCTGCTGCTACTCCCCGTCGTCCATCGCCGCCGCCTGCATCGTCTTCTCTTCCTCTTCACAATTTGTCTCCTGCGCTCTACTCTCCCACAGTGGATGTCCAAGGTGCAGCAGTGGTGGAGGCCACCAACGCTTCCCCTTCTCGGGGTGACGCTCCATTGGCCAATCTTTCGGTGGTCGCTGATGCACCGTGTGATTTGCAGCCGTGCACGCCTGTGACGTCGACAAGGTTGTCGGCCGCTTCCCCCTCTGGTGCCCTCAGCTCAACATCCCCGTCGCATTCAACCAGTGCTTCGGGTGCGCCACCGCCCGCCGATGCGGGTCCCGCGTCGACCCCTTCAAGGACCATGTGCTCTGGCGTGCCTCTGTCTCCCTCTGGCGGTCGGTCTTCCGCGGAAGGCTCCCCGCCGGTCACCGCGACCAGCTCCCTGGCGAGTACTCACCGGTCGGGTCGACCGCTGGTGGTGCCGCCGTCGGCCGAGAAGACGGGGGTGGCTTCCTCTGCGAGCTCCCAGCCGTCGTCTATGGGCGCCGTGCTCGGGCGACCCGGGCCCTCCGCCGCTGTCCCGGTTGTAGGATCCAGCCTTATCACTCCGGCAGCGTCATCTGCAAGGAGGCCCCCTTTACCGCCCCGACGCCCGCGGCCGCCGAGTCCGGCAAAGAAGGTGGCACGTGACAAAACTGTGGGGAAGAGCAAGGGAGCTGACGGCCGCGGCAAAGGTGTCTCCAAGGGTAAGGGCGGACACGGCCGGCCGTCAAGTAAGGCTGGCGTGGCGGCTGGCGCCGCGGCAAGTACGGGAAGCGATGCGGCAGCCGCTAAGGCGACCAATAACGCGGATCCCCGGAGTGCGGGCAATGGAGGAACGGGGCCTGCCGCGGCCTCTGGCCAGTCCGCAGCACCTGCCCGCGGTCGACACGATTCGGCTCGTGTTTCCACCGCCGGAGCTGCCAGCAGTGGCCGGCGGCCAACTCGCGGTCGACTCGCTGCTGAGCTCGCCGCTGCAAGTGCGCGGGTGGCCAAGAAAAGCGAGACCGAGGCGAGCATGCGGTCAACCGCTGCTGAGCCCAAGACTACACCGTCTCCAACAGCCAGCGGTGACCGGCGGACAACTCGCAGCGTCCTCGCTGCCGAGCGTGCCGCTACCAGCGTGCGGGCGGCCACGGAGCTGCAGACAAACGCGGGAAAGCGGTCGGCCGAGGCCAAGCCCAAAGGCGCGTCGTCCCCGCCGCTCAAGCGCTCGCGGCGGTTGGCCAACAAGCTGCACGCGGTCTCGGGGGTCACGGGCACCAGGTCGGTGCAGGCACTCGACTGGGAGGTCGTGCCAAACCGCTCTCCTTGCATGCTCTTGACAGAGTTGGGTGTGCATGTGGCGTCTGCGCGACTTGTCAAGGACCAGACGAGCTTCCACAAGCGCTGGGTTGACAAGGACGTGGTTGTCGTCCATGTGGAGAATGTGTTGGACGCTTCCGTGGCCTACCCGTGGCACCAGCGCTACCCTCTACCGGGCACCGGCGGGGCGGCTGTGGACCTTGACACCCTCATCGGCTCTGCAGTTGTGTGGTCTAAGGACATGCTATTGTTGACGGGAACTTGATTGCGTGTCTCTTTACTCCTTTACTCTTGCTTCTTTAGTGCAAACACACGCACAGTTGTGCCTCTGAACAAAGCCCAAGCAGAGGGCACGTGTATGGACTCGAACCGTTATTCAGCGGTCGGGCGTGCTTCCTGTTCATTGAAAAAGAGGTACGCGGATGCACAGAAGTAGTGATGGACGCCTCACCATGCTTTAATGCTCGTGGTTGTAACCGGCTCCAACGTGCGCAGCCTACAAGAGTCCCTAGCAACAAAACGTGGAGCCGTTCTATCAAAGAAAAAGAATAAAAGAACCGAGAAAAAGCAGCTGCATCACAAAAACATAGTTGCGTCAGTATGCGCGGCAGGGGTCAAAGCTGCGAATGGACGACAGTGGTAGCAAGCAAGGCGGCCAAGTGAAAAGCATTGCGGACCCACTGTCCACCTCAGCACCAGGACAGTTCAGCCTGGCACCCCTCCTGTCGTAATGGGGGTGCTGGTGGAGTTCGTGGCAGCGGTGACGGTCTCACTGCCCTCACCAACACGCTTCGCGCTTCCACTGGGCCCTGCACCCCGCCCACCCCCCACCTCGCCCGGCGGCAGCTGCCTGCTTACCATCACGCTCCGCGCGTCGACTAAGCCCTGGGAACCGTCCACCGCCCCCCTCGCCCGGCGACAGCTGCCTGCGCACCAACACGCTCCCCGTGTCGACTACGCCCTGGAGACCACCCACCGCCCCCCTCGCCCGGCGACAGCTGCCTGCCCACGAGCACGCTCCGCGCGTCAACCACGCCCTGGAGACCGCCCACCTCCCCCCTCGCCCGGCGGCAGCTGCCTGCCCACGAGCACGCTCCGCGTGTCGACTACGCCCTGGACCCCGCCCATCCCCCTCCTCGCCCGGCGGCAGCTGCCTGCCCACCAACACACTCCGCGCGTCCACTAGGCTCTGTACCCCGCCCACTCCCTACCTCACCGAACCACCGCTGATGTCCCACGCTGCGAGCCGCCCACGCCGCCCTCACGAATCTGCCACCAGTGTCCCATATGGGTATCTCCTGCGAGCGGCCACTCCAAAAAGGAGCCCACACACAGCCCCCCCACAGCAGCCCCATGCGGAGTCGGCAGCAAAGCGCTCCAAGCAGGTCTGGCGCTCCGGTCAGGACACTGGCACCCCGCCCACCCCCCCCTCACGGACCGGCCACCGGTGCCCCACAGGAAGACCTCACAGGTGAAAAAGCCTCCCAAACACATGCCCCCCACAGCGCGGGCATTGGAGACACCTCATGTGCCGTCGCACAAAAGAGCGCCCAGGATGTCTTGCGCTCGGGCCTGGGCACTCGTTGGCCGCTCAGCGCCAGCACCACCCCTGGTGACGGTCCGCGACAAGCCCCAGGTCGCCGATTGCGGCGAAGCGCGACCAGCCTGTCTGGCTCTCAGGTCCCGCCGCTGACCACCCCTCCCCGGTGTCAGCGCCTCCAGGAGCGGGACTTCCGGACGAGGATGGCGCTACTATCCTTTAATGGCATGTGAACCGCAAGACCCACACAGCCAGACGGCGTTTACAGGAGGCCTGTGTGTGAGATGCCCAGGCTGTGTCAGCGGCCTCGCTGGCTGTAGCCGCAAGGATCCCGCGTCCGAGTTTCTCACAGATCTCTCGAGCCAGATATATTAAGTCTGTTCACAAATAGAAAACTGTAATTCCTGCTTGACTCCTCCTGCCAACCTTCACAGCGTTCGAGGCCCCCCTTGCTGTGCATTGCAAAGATACGAAGCGGCATCGATCTGGGTCCTGCAGTCGCGACAGCCGGTCCCAAAGGCGCGTTCCAATAGGCCCGGATGGGAGCGCTTCGGGGGCCGCAGAAAGCACCCCCCAGCAGCAGAGGCCTATTGGGGGCTTGCAGTCACGCGGCCGCTGCTCGACACTGCGTTCCCGCCAACGAGAGAGCATCCCACCTCCGTCCTTTGCCGCCCGCTTCCGCACACAACCGGGGCCCGCCTCGCGCACCACCACCGCACACCACCACCTCTTCCTTGTTCCGCGCTGCGCCTCCCCCCCCCGCTGTGTTGGACCCGCTGCCATCTGTGGTTCTCTACCGCGCCCGCCCACTTTCGCACATCACCGCGGCCTTCCAGCGCACCACCACCTCTTCGTTCTTCTACGCTGCCGCCCTTCTCCTTGCGCCGTGTTGGGCCATCTACCTTTTGCGGTTGCTTGCCGCGCCGTCGCTGCGATGGCCGGGCGTGTTGCCGTGGACCGGCGAGCCGTCTCGCCCGGTAGGCCATCTAAATTTCCTCGGACATCCTCTTCTCCTCCCTCCCCTCTTCCCGCGCCGGCGCTTCCAGTCGTCCATGCAAGCGGCGCCGGAGCGGCCGGCACCTCTTCCCCGCTGCCCCAAAATTCTTCTCCACCAGCTGTGGATCAGTCGGTCTCTCCCCTTCCTGTTGATTCTGCTCAACTCGTGCAGCGGCTGGTCGGCCTGGGGATCTCCGCCGCCACGGCGGCGGCGGCCTTCGAGGCCGAGTTCTTCCGTGATCCGTCTGGTCGCCCCGCTGCAGAGTTTGAGGAGGACGTACTTGAGCGCGCCTTGGCCACTAGTGACGGCAAGGACGGGCCGGACGGCGGCGGCGGGCGTGTCGGTGGCAAGCGGCGCCGAGAAGAAGGAGAAGCGGTGGGGTACGCGGAGGGGGGAGGTCTACGGGAGCTGGCCGAGGGCAAAGAGCCCAGTCAGGCGCTGCGGGCGGCCGCCATCGGTGCCACTCCGGACGTCGTGTACGTGCACCATGACAGTGTCGCAACCGAAGTGTTCGTCTCCAGTGCGACAGGCGCTGGCGCGGTGAATCTGCCAGCGGAGGCGAGCAAGAGCACCCCCAGCTCTTCCAACACGCTAGCTGTCGCCGGTGGAGCCGCACCGGTCGCTTTGGAGGTCAATTCACCGGTGGATAGCCGTGCCGGTGACAATGCTGGCGCGCTGGTCGCTGCAGACGTATATCCTCCGGTGGTTGGCCTTTTGGGCACGCACCTGCAGACCGCGGCAGATGTGGTTGGCGCCTCTCCCTTCGTAGTCGCTGCCGCTTCAACCAGTGACGGCATGGCGCTTGCGTCGGCGCCGGTGGCGCTAACCTACCCTCTTCCCCCGACGTCCACCGGCCCGATGACCGCCGAAGCCTTCCTCCTCGTTGACGACAGGGAGACAGCCGGCAGTGGCCCGTCGCGCCGCGCCTTCCTCAATAGACTGCGCCTTAATCCTGGCTTGGCCAACCGGGTCGTCACGCGGCGCCTCCCGATCGGTGACGCTATCCTGGTCGCGCGGGTGACGGCTGCGGGCGCGGCGGCATTTCCTGGCGCGCCCCCGTTCGGCGCCGAGGTCCTTCTCGACCACTTGGTCGAGCGCAAGACGGCCGACGACCTCGTGGCTTCGCTGCGCGACGGGCGGCTTGACGACCAGGCATACTGGATGTCAGCGTCGGGCCGCCGGTCACCCACAATTGTCGTCGAGGGCAACGTCGACGCTGCGACGGAGGGTGATGCGGTCACCCGCGCGGAGGTAAAGGACTTTCTCGCGTCGCTATCGGTCAGCACCGGCATCTTCGTCAAGACGACCAACGACGTCGATGAGACGATTGACTACTACTCCTCGCTCGTCCGCCATTGTTGCCGCCGGATGGGCACCGCCACCGGCTTGGCCGGCTGGGTGGAGCAGAACCGCTTGAAGGATAGCGCCATCCCGGGAGTGCGCGGTGTCCTCACCTACTCCCTGTGGGAGAAGTACATCAAGGAGATGCGCGGCGAGATCAAGCTGCAGCAGCTATGGGCTCTGCAGCTCAGCATTGTGCCGGGCATCGGCCCGGTCCGCATTGACCACATCATGGCGGCCGGGTTTACCACGCCCGCCGCGCTGTCGTCGGCTTTCGGCCGCGTGACGTCGGAGGAAGAGGGAAGGATGCTGTTGGCAAGGTTGTCGCCGCCGCAGAGGGGTTGCCGCATTTCCAAGACAGTGTCCGCGTACATCTACGACCTCTTCACGGCCGACATGTACGGTTCTCGGTAGGACAAGGCGACGGACGCTGTGCTGGAAGGAGACTTTAAGTTGAGAGTAACAGTGGGGAAGAGACTGAAGAAGGGTAGTCCACATGGGGAGGGAACCATACACGAGTGCCTCCGTCTTGCAGATTGACCATGTAGTACCTCACGGTTTATATGTGGCACCTCCTTTCGGTGCTCACCGTCCAGTGAATCCGCCGGGGCACGCGGCAGATATTGCCACCACGCCGCCGTGCGCTTGTTCTGGTGTGATCCGAGAAAGTGAGAATGCGGCTTTGGCTCGTCGGTCCGAATGACCAGGATTGTAAGCGGGACGACAGCATCAGCAGCGACACTAGGATGCGACTCTGCCAACGAAAGAGAAGTAGCTTGATAGCGGGCTCGAGTGGATGCGCCATGAGTGCGCGGCGACAGAAGAGGGGGAGGCGCGCCAGTGTAAAAGCGTCCTGCATCTCGCGTATGTGTTAACGGGGCTACTGACCGACGAGCCGGATATGTGGTCGCCTGTGAGGGAAGCAACACTAGGTCAGGGAGTGGGAAAAAGATTGTTCGGTATTGCAGCTGTAGTACGACTGCTTGACGGATGGGGCCAAGCCACTCATCAGGCACGTGAATACGTGCCTGCTTTGCGCGTCGTCACACGTGACTCATGCAGCGCGCTGAAGGTGTAGTCCTGCATAGCCACGCGACACAGGAACAGCCACTCCGTCTAGAGGTGGCCGCGCGAAGACGACCAATGGCATTGTGGGGAGTGTGTCTGCCATTGCGGCGCAGCGAGACGGGCGCCCGTGGGGCGCGCGCCCGTGTAAAGTGTGCACCGTGGTATGACGGCCGCGTCAGTCAGGCGGTCACTGCGACATTGGTCGCAGCGGTGACAGCGGCAGGGCTCCGTCACTGTGACGGCCGGAAGGATTCTGTGTGTTTTGGGTTCTGGTTGTTGACTGCTTGTGGCAGAGAGGAGCGACCCAGGGCTTTGGCGTCCCGTGGGCTGCTTGTTTCCACCAAACAACATGAGAAGGGCAGTGGCCATGTTGACGCTCTGGATTATTCCGTCCTGTTGAGATCCTTGTGTGGTGGGAGGCGGGGGGTAGAAGTTTGGTCTTCGTGACGATTGCACCACGGGGCACACGCCCCCACCGGAGACTTGTCCCCGCCCACATTGGTGACCTGGTTGATGGCATGGATAGAACGGCGGTGCCGGATGGGTAGTACAAAAGACAACATGCCCCTCTTTTGCTGTTCAGATAGCGCGGCTTTTGTCTGCACGGGCATGCATAGCGGGTACATAAGAGAAGGACGGCAGCTGGATCACAACTTCTTGTGTCGCCTCCACTACAGGGCCGTAATACACCGCGTGGAGCTCCCCTGTCGCCCTTGTAGCCATCGGCTGAGGTGGGCCAGTGGCGTTGCTGCTCCGGAAAAGAAACCAGCCATCCACACTGTGTTCGACCTGAGAAAGAACGTGACAGTGGCCTGTGAAACTAGCAAGCATGCCCAGCATGACGCTGAGAAGAACGTGTGGGCGATGGAGGTCTGCCCTTCGTTCTCCGCCAACCTGCAAGACCGCGTACGGTCACTCTCAGGCGATTGAAACACCCCTCTCCTTGACCTCCCGAAAGCAGTAGAGACGCCCCCCTTCTTGACCCCCCAGAGGCGGTTCAAAGATCACCCTCCGTGACCCCCCAGAGGCGGCTGATTCAGCCCTCTCAGTGACACCTCAGAGGACGTTCAAAGTTCGCCCTCTGTGACCCCCCAGAGGCGGCTGATTCAGACCGGTCCGTGACCCCCCAGAGGCGGTTGCGATCCTGCCACTCGCACCTCCGACCTCAAGATGGCCAGGACAAGCGATCCGCCGTCCAGTGGCCTATATCCGAGCCTTCCTCTTTCTTTGCGAGGGAATGGGGGCTACTATATGTCTTAAGTGAAGTTATTAGCTTCCTGAAAAAAGAAGTTACTTCAGATGTTCGATCTGGAGTCTCAGTTCTCGACAGATACGAGGATGGAAACGGGTCGTCAGGAGCCAGATGGCCACCTGCTCTGGACCCGGCAAGACCCGTGCAGCAGGCCGCAGATGGCCTGTGGCCGGCAAGGTCAACGAAACATGACTGTAATCGGACGCGAGACTGCGTGGCCTCTTGTTGTCGGCCTGTTCACGTGCGCAGCCGCACGTGCGCCGCCGGTGCGGGCGCGTGCCGTCCAGGCCCAAGCTCCTGGCTCTCGCCTTCGTGGGCTCGTGTCTTCCAAGCCCGCGATGCTAGCTCCCGCCTCCGTCGCACGTCCGTTTGCCGATTCCTTCACGACGCCACCACGGCACTGGGGCGGGTCGACTGCCGGTGTTCCATGGACGCCATGGGCGCCGCTGCTTCCCGGGGCTCGACAGTGGGAGAGCCAGGTGCCTGCTGCTGGATGTGGTGGGGGCTTGGTCGCGGCCCCTTTTTGTATACCTTCTCGCGGGCGTGGTGGCCCTGGGACCGGTTTTTTCTCCACAACCATTACTGGTCAGGGCGTTTTCCCCGCGCGACCGCCCCGCCCGCCCCGCCTAGGCATCTCCTCCACTCCCCAGATTGCCGTGCAAGTGTGGACACTGATAGTGTATGTTGGCTGTTGTTTCCTCGGCACAGGCCGCGACCCATAGCTGCTGCGCACTGAAGAGGTGTGCCGCACATGGGGCGCCGCAAGATCGTTGTGTGTATGACTCTTAGCCCCTCATTCCAATGCCGGGCTTGGAACTGCCCCTGACTGCCACAGTGAGCAGGGAACCGCTGGTCAGTGCAGCCCGTTCACTCACTACCCCTGATACGTTTCCTCTCGCCTAGTGTCTGTGGTCTGATGCTGTGTTTGATTGCAGTTGTGAGTCCCGGGCAACACACCGGAGCGGCATCTACATGCTTTGCAGGATTGCGAAGAGAGCCGGCTGCAAGTCGACAGAGCTACTCTTCACAGTGGTTATCTCGAGCAGGTGCGTTGTGTGGCTCCTTTCCTGTCCACTCTCCGTCCGTTTCAATTGGCGGTATAGGTGGAGGTGGAGCGGCTTTCATCGCTGTTGTACTCTAACGCGTTGCTTATTCTTCTTGCTGCACTCCCTCTTCACACCTTCCTCTCCAACCCAACTGACCCATCGATCCTTACATCGTCTCTACACGAACACCCTTCACCCATTTCACAATGCTTCACAATGTTGCTGTGATAGTATGTCTCAACCGGCTTGTGTTGAATCTCAATCGCGGTCTTGGGTTCCCCGGCAGGACGCGCCGCCGCCGCCGACTTGGTCGCGTCCCGCCGTTGGGACACCCGGACGTTGTTATGGGCGGCAATGTAGCGCGAGCGCACAATAAACCGCCGCTGTGTCATGTAAGACAGGCTGTTCTTGGACCTTTTCTTGATCGAGTGCTGCCGTTCCGCGCCGGAGGTGTCGTGGCCACGAGTGAGGTTGGGATACTGGTCCGCGTTGAAGACCGGCGAGCAGGTGTGATTACACCTATGGAAGCGATCGATGAACCATGCCGTGCACGCCCCGTCCATAAGCCAAGGCACACGCCGCAGGGCGTTTCGCTGTGCTTGACAAGCAGTGTCAAAGTAGACAACCCGAGGGAGCTTTTTGAATCGCTGCACGAGAGCCGCGACGACATGCGCGGGGCTCTCTGTCTCGCGTAGCAGCTCAAAACCAATGATGTAGCCACACCCACAGACAAACGTGACAACACCCGGCGCCCTCAGCACGCTGACGGGGAAGTCATGCCGACAGTCGTCCGCCTCCCACGCCTTGACCTCCTTTTTCTTGGCCTTGTCGTCCTTCTTTCCCTCTCGCTTGTCCGCGGCCTTGAGCCGCTGCCGCTCCGCTGTCGAATCCTCAGGGAAGGCGCGGAGCAGGGGCCGTCCCGGCCACGACTGGCCCGTCCGCAGCTCGTTGGCCTGCTCCACGACGCGGTCCTTAGACGCCGACCCGGAGACGACGTGGGTGACGGCCGGCCTGACGCCGATGGACTGCAGCCACTCCTGGTAGACGGCCGCGTCCCCGGACCCCCACTTGTCTCGGTACGCTTTGGCAGCGGGCTTGGCCTTGGCTTCCCACCGCGTCATTGTCTCCTCCTCCGCCAAGACGCAAAACAGGAGCAGCTCGCCGACCGCTTGGCACAGGTCCGGCTGTGCATCCATGTACTTCCGGACTAAGAGAAGAAACTGCCACACGAACACGGCGGGCGTCACGCACGGCGCGAGCTGGATCCACTCGGTGCTGGGTTCCCGCGCGATGAGCGACCGCGCCAGCACCTCGACGTCGATGAGGTCGCAGCCGCCAAAGATGTTGAGCACAGGCTCGGCCAGCATGGCCGCCACAAACGTCCGCACCGTCATCCAGCGGTCTTTCTCCACGTCTTCGTCGTCCGTCTCAGGGAAGATGTCCACGCACAAGCACAACACCTCATTCAACTCCTCCGCGGGGGGCAGCTCGTGCGCCGCCGTCCCTTCAGCGGGCGGCGGCTCGCGCTCGTATTCAGGCTCGACGGTAGGCGCGAACTCGGCGCCAAAGATCAACTCCCCGTACGCCGCCGCCTCGTCCAAGTCGGGCAGCGCGTTCGCCGCCGCCTCGTCCTCGGGCGACGGCTCGTTCTCGTTCCGGTGCCCTAACGCTTGCGCAATCTCGGCGCCGACGACCGATTGCACGTGCGCCGCCGCCTCGTCCGAGTCGGGCAGCGTACGCGTCGCGGCCTCACGCGCGGCGGGCGGCAGCCTGTGCGGGGAGCTGGACTCCAAGGCGGGAGCGAACTCGGCTCCGATGACCAGCTCCCCATACGCCGCCGTCTGGTCCAAGGGGAGCCACGCGTTCACCGCCGCCTCCTGCAACGGCGGCGGCTCGTGCTCGTTGTGGGGCCCCAGGGCTCGCGCAATCTCGGCACCGACGACCGCCTGCACGTAAGCCTCCGCCTCGTCCGAGTCGGGTCGCCTGTTCGCCGCCGCCTCGTGCGCGGCGGGCGGCGGGTCGTGCTGGGAGTTGAGCCCCGAAGCGGGCACGAACTCCGTGCCGCCGACACGCTCCCCGTACGCCGCCGCCTGGTCCGAGTGGGGCGGCGTGTTTGCCGCCTTCTCGTGCGACCGCGGCTGTTCGTGCTCGATGTGGGGCCCCAGGGCTCGCGCAATCTCGCCGCCGACGACGGACCGCACGTACGCCGCCGCCTCGTCCGAGTCGGGCAGCGCGTTCGCCGCCGCCTCTTCCGCGAGCGGAGCCTCGTGCTCGTTGTGGCGCCCCACGGCATGCTCAATCTCGGCACCAAAGACCGACTCCACGTACGCCTGGTCCGAGACGGGCAGCTCTTGCGTCGCCGCCCGCTGCGCCAGCACCGATGCAGTGTTATAAGCAGGAGCAGCGCCAGAGTCCTCTGCCAGATGGGCAGACCCCGCCCGTGGCACGTCCCCCACGCATAGCACGTCTCCGACCACCATGTCTGGCAGTTGCGGCTTTCTAGGAGGAAGAAACACCTTGAAAATGGACTGCGTTCCCTCTGCCGCCGTGTTGCCCTCCTGCTCCGCGTCCCCACGCTCGATGCTGCCCGTCGATCGCACAGCGACGTCGGCTTCGTAGAGACCGGCTGGGCCGGGAAAGGTCATGGGCCTGGCCGAGTAAACAGCCGCGCCCGCCGCCACCGCGACAGTCGACGAGCCAGCGACCGCGACGAGCGGCGCGGCCGCGGGAAGCGCTGAGGCCTCGGGGAGCGACACGCCTTCATCCAACGGGCCGCCGTCGCTCGCCGCCATGTCGTCGGTTGTGGCGGCGGTCGAGGCGTCCACGGCTCGTTCTCGAGAAGAGGAGCCCATCAAGGAGCCGACGGGGGGAACCAGGGAGGCGGCGTCCACGGTCGACAACCCTGTGGGGGGAGGTGCTGGTGGACAAACGATGGTTGTGGCCGGCTCAGGTTGCGACGGACGACGCAAAACTGCTGGCCAACGGGTCCGCGGGGATTGACGGTTGGAAGAAGGTTGGCAACACACACGACGAAAGCGCGCGCGGAGTGTAGAGCTTCCCCCATAGAAGAGTTTACAAGGGGGGGCACACAAGCCGTCATGACCCGCACTCGAGTGCCCTGGGTTGTTGACAGTAGCACGCAAGCCCAGCACTCGAGGGCAGCCCACAGACAGTGGCACACAGGGAGTGGCGGGCTGGCGCCCCGTGTCGTTGCGACCATGATGGCGTAACCGGTCGACCGACGTCGGCCATGAGCGTCGCTGGAGGGTGGCAGTGAGTTTCACGAGCGCGTGGGACACAAGAGGGCGGGGGCATTTGGCGGCACACGTCGCTGGGCCGCCCGACGTGAGCGGGAGATGGGCATTCGGCGTTGCTGTTCGCAGGTCCTGGTCCACAGGTGGCTTCTGGAGGCGCTTCCCTCGGGTGTTCCAGAAGAGCGTGATTCGGGCGTCCGGGAGCAGCCGAGTTGGATGCGCAGCGACAGATAGACTCAAATAACTCGAAAAAATGGGGCGCTACCTTCGTATTGTATTGGGATTGGTACATGCAGTAAATGTGCCATGTTCAAAACTCCCTACGCCTGCTCGTGTGCCACGCCAGGCAGGCACGATGCGCTGTACACACAAGCGCATTGCAAATACGAGAAAGTTACGACTTGATTGAACAGTGAAAGAAAGTTGCCCCCGTGTGAATCCTTGGCTTTCTTGGCTTTGTTGCGGCCTGCTGTGGGCATGAGCAAGACGGCCATCCGCGATCCGTCCAAGTCAAAGAACCTGCGCTATAGCCGAGCAAGCCAACTGATCACATGCACTGGCCCGTGCACAAGGGTATACACTTTGTGTTAGACCTCCCCAACACGGAAAATATCAAGAACCTCGAAGAAGGAGTGCCGCGGTGACCCGAAAGATGCGGGGCAACTCCATCCAACCGCATGACTCTCGCCAGTCAAACCCCACCGCGATGGCGCGACCGAGGGCATGTGAATGGCCAAACAGTGGACTCGACTGCGTCTTCCATCGACCACCTGGACAATGGACGATAGCCGCTATGTAGAGGGGTAGACTATGAGCACAGAAAGGGAAGAGAAACAGAAAGGAAAAGAAGCTGACCCCCCCCTACACGCTTACGCTCTGCCTCGCCCATCAGCCGGTACCGCCAATGCTTGTCGCCAGAAGCTCAGCCGCAATGCGGCGACGGTAGTACGCGGTGCTCCTCGTCATGGTGTTGACGTCCAAACCCCGGGAGATGTAGTCCATGTTCTTGATCGTAAAGACCCCACAGTCGTCACAGTTTTCTTGCAAGCGGCACTTGGGGTGCTCGACCGTCCACCGCTGCGTCTCGGAGCCGTAAAAGTTGGCCTCGTCGACGAGCCACCTCTCGATGCTCTCTGTCACGACCGGGTACTCTGCAGCGAAGGAGTCGTAGACACGGACGGTACCAGGCCCCTTCTCAACCACCACCAAGATCCAGTGCGTCTGCGTGATGTTCACTGGCATGAAGATCTTGTCCATCGCGAGCACATCAACGCTCCTGCTCCACCGCTGCACAACGTGGTAGGAGTACTCGCCCGCGTGCCGCAGCTTGGTATAGAAGAAGGAGTTGAAATAGTAGTGCTTGGGTGCCGACGGGTTGGCCGCCACGGTATGGTCGTTGCGAGCCTGCATGAGGGTGACCTGGCCGTTAATGGCCTCGTCGTCAAGCCAGTTGTAGGGCAGTAGCCGCCTGATGGTCGAGTGCACAATGGGGATCTTCCCCACCATCACAATAGGGAAGAGGCTCAGCGTCCGCGGCTTCTTCGCCGCCTCGTTCGTAGCGCGCAAAGCAAACTGGGTCAACGGCGAAGCGGGGTCGGTTGCGTCGACGGCGACGGGATCATCGCTCTCGGTCTCCACACCTGCGTCCTCAACCGATGCCAGCGGCACGACCCACCGGTCGACTGTGCGCGGCACGGTCGCCATGCAGGACTCGACCTTGTCTGTCTCGTCGGCGGCGCCCACCTCGCCGCTCGAGACGTCATTGGCGGCGCCCGCCGAGCCGCTCAAGTCCTCATCGGCGACGCCCGCCTCGCCACCTGAGTCATCATGGGCGCCTACCTTGGCGCCCGCGTCGTCGGCGCTGCCGGCCTCGTTGGCCACGCCGTCGGCGTCGCCAGACTCGGCCTCCGCACCGTCGGCGCTGCTCGACGCTGGGATAAAACCCTCTGAGCCGTCACCGGCTTGGGGCGGCGTCGTGGAAGAGGCGGCGCTCCCGGTAGCTACGTCAATCATCAGAGCCTCCAGGCCCAAGTCCATCTGCTGGGCGTCCACGTCAATCTCCACGCCGCTGCCGCTATCACCCGCCGACTGCTCCAAGTCACCGCTGGAGTACTCGGAGGCGCTGCCAGCAGAATTGCCGCTGTTGTCGGCGCCACGGCCAGCGCTCAGCAAGTCCACCACGCTGCCTTCCTCGCTCGAGTCCAGCAGCGCCCCCCCGTCGGTGTCGCGCGCGGCGTCAGTGGCGGTGACGGCTGTGGTCGAGTGCAGGTTGCGGACAATGAAGAACTTGTGGAAGAGGGTGCTCGCCGCCCACAACAGCGCCTTCTCCTGATCGACCACGCTGCGCACGCCGCGGCTCTCTTCCGTCGGCGCTGGTGGCGGCGCGGGCGGCACACCGCCCATCATCGCCGCGAACGGACGGAACTTGATCACCTCCTCAGCCGTGACGGCGACCGAGTCCATCGCGCCCGACCGGACACGGTGGCGGATCACCGCCCGCACTGTGGCATTTCTTACGCCGCACGCGTACGTGATTGCCATGTCTGCCCGCGGAGCGTCCATTCCCGGCCGCAGCATGGGCATGATGTACTGCTGCAAGACAGCCAAGATCTGCCCGTCGCCAAGCACGCAGTTGAACCGCCCGCCCTTGGCCTCGTCCTCCCCGCAGTCCTTGCATGTGAAGGCAACGTCGGGAATCACGAGCGTCTCGGAAAACTCGCCGACGGCGCTGGACACCTGCTGCCTCGCCTGGCCGTTCTCCCCGTCCCGGTAGGCGCCTGTGTTGCGCAAGACACTTGTGAGGTACTCCGCCGCCGCTGCCATCGTCGAACGCGCAATGACACAAACCCCCATCACCGAGTCCAGAAAGACGCGTGTGTAGACGATCTCGGGGCTGGCCAAAAATAATCCGTCCTGAGCGCCGTCATACTCGACGAGGTGCCCGTTGGAGCACATCCACGAACCCACCACCACCTCCAGGAGCCCGCGCATCGTGTAGAGGTCAGCTGACCACGACTTGACGAGGCAGCCGCGGGCCGGCGCCCCACAAATGAGGCACGACGGCTCCACGTGTATGTGGTCCAGCCGTCTGAGCCGCTGCTCTTGTCGGAGCTGGTCGACGGCGGCGCTGTAGGCGTCGCACAGCGCGACCTCGGTCGAGCACGGAAACATGTTCCTTGCTCGCCGTGGTTGAGGGGGTTTGGGAGGTGCCGCAGCGGCAGTGGCGGCGCCTGGTCGGCGGGTTTCCGCAGACGCTGCCTTAGCCGCTTCCTGCTCGTTGAGGACGCCATCGGGTCCCAGCGGCAGAGCATCCTCTCTGGCCATCTCCGCACGTACCGCCTCGGACGCCGCGTCTACCCGCGTCAACTTATTCACCGCTTTGGCATGGATACATCCCCAAGGCCGTGACTTGCACGACAGTTGGCAGCAGGTTGCGAGCTTGAACTTATTGCTTGATGGGCGGATGACCACGGCCGTCCACGTGCCGTCGTAAAACACCACGTAGATGGGCACGTTCTGGCGCCTGCCGGCCTTCATGACGTCGTAGGTGATCGTAGACACTGGCGCACTGTCACTGTCCTCTCGATCAAGAGGGCCGAGCAGCGTCGGGAAGGTCGTAAAAAAATCTGCCAAAGTGACCGACCCGGCGCTTTGCGCCAACGCCTCGTAGGCGCGAAGCAGCGCCGTCGCATGCCGGCACGAGCAGCTACGCCCCAGCGCCGCTTGCATGGCGGCATACTCCATCGCCATTCCGGTAAACGACGAGCGGCCGCCGCCAAGGACACCCGAGCAGCTGCAAAGGGACAGCAAGATGCCGTCGGTGTACGTCGTCCACGTGACGATCGGGTCGTAGGCCTCCACAACGATGAGCACCTGTGCGCCGTGCCGGCAGGCGCCAGTTACGGCCGCAGCCCCTCCCATCCGCGCGGTCATTCCTACTGCCACCTGCAGCTCTGTGGTGTAGAAATCGACCAGCATCTCCTCCTCAAACGGCAGCCGATCGGTGGTTGTTGTGGATGGGACTCGACGTCTTGGCGTGTCAGGGGCACCCGAAGCGAGCGGAGGGCGAGGCACGCGACTGGAAGCTCTTGGACGGAGAGCCGCGCTGAAACCACCGACCTCGGCGTCGTCGGCGGACGTTGCCTCATCGTGCGTCGAGGATGCGCCGGCGCGCATGTCATCGCCAGCCGCGGCGCCATCCGCAACCGCAGCGGAAACTCCCGCAACAACCGGACGGGCGACGCCTGCCGCCGGTCGGGCAACGGCGGCACGATCAGCGTCACCACCTTCGTCACCATTGCCGAGGGGGAGGCGAGAGTCGTCGACGTCGGCACCGGTTTCGTCCTGAATGCCGCCGTTGTCATATCTGGCACCGTCACGGCCGCTGCCAAGACCGCCGTCATGCCCGCGATCACGCTGGCTCGCTTGATCGCCCACCTCCCCCATACCCCCCCCGCCTCCAACACCGTCCAGGCCCAAAGCACCATCAGCATCTTGGCCTTCATCCTCATCATCGCTCACAGGAGGCACGTCGGCAGGTGCGACGGCGATACCAAAAGAGGAAGATGGAAGGACAATCATCGAACCATCGGCGTCATCGACGTAGACGGAGGGGCGTGACAAAAAGCCACATCTCAGCCGCGACTGCGCCATTGCGCCGCCACGGGGGAGTGCCACCCGGCTGGACGAGGCCGCGGCCGCGACCAGCGACCGGCGCGCCGGCAGGAGCGCCCCGCGCGGGAGCTCCGGCGCAGAGCACGCATCGACCTCGGTGCCCGTGCCGTCCCACGGGGTGAGGATCTATGAAGCTCTGCGGCAGCGAGTGGGGTCGTGACGTGGTGCGGTGAGTGGGGCCGCGCCGGGGAGGCGGCGAGCGCGGCCGTGGCGGGGCGGGAGGCAGCGAGCGTGGCGGTGACGGGGCAGCCGCGCAGCCGCGCAGTCGGGCGGGCCCGGCGGCGGCGGCGGCGGTGAGGACGCGAGCAGAGCGGTGGCGGCGGCGGTGAGGACGCGAACAGAGCGGTGGCGGGCCCGGTCGCGAGGTGCGCTGGACAGCCCCCCAGGACGTGGCGGGTCCCAATGGTACTGGCCAACGGACCGACCCAAGAGCGCGCGCAAACCGAGAGCCCCATCGGCTGACCGGACCAGTGTCGGTCCACCAGTGGTCCATCAGTGGTCCACGCCGACGATCTGGATCTGGATGAAATCGGGGGCTGCCCCGGATCCGCCCGTCCTGCTTCCTGACAGCATAATCGAGCCAATCAACGTCTGGTGGCCAATCTGCATTCCCCCCCCCCAGAGGACGCAAAACGCACGCCTGCCGAACCGTGCCGGCGCCTGCAGAATGGGCACCCCAGCGCGTCAAAACGGGGCCAGCCCCAATTCCAAATGCCCCCCATAAGGCCCTCCAGTCGTGGTAATGCTGGGCTCCCATTGGTGGATTCCACGGCACGTTCCGGATGGTCATGTCGTGCCGTGCCGAGAGTGGATAGCGTGCCTGAAAGGCGTCGAATGCAGGCCGTGGAGGCCTGTTGTCATATCTCGCCGGAACATCGCGGGTCCTCCTTTGCGGGGCGTTTCCGGTCGCGCCGTCCCCGACCTTGGCCGTGACCGTGCGCGGCGGCGCCGTCCCGCCCGTGCCCCCCCGCGCCCTTTATCATCTCCCGCTCTGACCTCCCCGCCTTGCTATAAAACGTACGGCGGACGGCGGCCGCAACCACTCCCCAACATGATTCCTGCGTTTGTCCCCGCAGCGCCGCTACATCGTGCCCCGTCCTCGTGCCGCCGGCTGTGCCGGGCGGTGCCCGGGCGGGTGCCCCCCCCCCCCCCCCCCCCCCCCCCCCCCCCC
>ENA-ORXR01001639-ORXR01001639.1-marine-metagenome-genome-assembly--contig:-NODE-1639-length-23290-cov-18.858743_pt1 | contig 23290 bp, 15 predicted proteins | sample MGYA00237866_ERZ511479 | MGnify/ENA metagenome assembly ERZ511479 | reverse complement strand
ACGCTGCGGTAGCCATCAGAGAGTTGGTGAAATTCGAGTATCGTATTTTTTTCTTTGAAAATGTAGTCACCTTTCGGGGTTTCTTCTATGCTGACTTTGTTTTCTAAAAGTTCTTCAAATAATTTTTTTACGGTTTTTAGTTTCAATTTGCCGATACCTTTATTTTCTAATCTATCTACTTCTTTGAACCATTCAACTGGATTTGTGAGATAAGCGTCGTAATCGAATAAAGTTAGGTAGCCTTCATCATCGTGGTCTTTATGATTGCGTAAACGTCCTACTCCATAGGCATATACATCGGGGTGGACATTACTCACGTAATTATTATATTTGTATTTTTCACGCTCTTTATCATTTATTTCAATGTCAAAATTATTGACTGATGTATTGATGTATTTGTAAATAAATTTATCTGAAAGTCCTTTTAGAGCTAATACAATTGCTTGTAAAACAATAGTTTTACCATCCCCATTTTCACCAAGAAAATATACTTCTTTTTTATTTTGTAAATTATTAATATGAAAATTCTCAACACAAAAATATTTTGAAATATTTACCTCATTTACATACTCGTTCTTCTCAACTCTAAACTTTTTCAATGCTCGTCCCAAATAAAAGCGGTAGGAATACTCATCAATATCTAATTCAGGATGATTTGCTAAGAATTCTTCAATCGTGTTATAGGAATTTGTAAGTACATCACGTCTATGTAGTAAAGCATCTACAATATTTAAGAATTTTTGTAATTCAGATGCTCTACCTTTAATGATTTCGGGATGATTAAGTCCAAGTATATCAATTGTAATCAATGCTCTTTGCTGATATTCTTTACTTGCATTAGAATTGGGTATAATTAGATGCTTGTCAAAATCTAAATCAAAATATCTGTCAAACTTATAGTCTATAGCATCAGGTCTTAAAAGCAGCTCATTATAGCTATCGCGTTTGACCATATGAGTAAATGTGTTAGCAATAAATAAATTTCCCCATTCACAGCCCTCTCCTTTTGCTTTTGGAATAAAGAAATCAATCTGTCCATAACCTAACTCGCCTAATTTTTTATTTGTATACGAACAATACCCCCCTGTCATTTCCGTCAAAGCAAGTTTAATTTCCGTTTTCTCTTTTGATGAAAAATCAGCCCAATCCTTAGTAAAATCAATACCCGGCGGCGCAGCCGTTCTAACAATCTTTTGCATCTCAAATATTTAAAATGATAACAAATGTTACACTGACAAAATTAGACAATTCACAAGCGTAAAGCAAATACTAACTCATATTCTTACGACTATGGACTACCGACCATCGACTAATAAACATTTTTCTCAATCAAATTTTACATTTTGGTTGAAAAGTCGTACTTTTGCACGCTCAAAAAAATATTTATTCATTTAAAGTGAACGTTAAAGCCTAAATGCAAGTTCGGAGTTTTATTGTATTAAAATAATAAAATTTCATTTTGATTTATTGAAAAACGAAATATTTACATCAAACAAGAAGTGAATAATTCAGTCAGTCAAAAATCAAATCAAAAATCTTTTTGGCTTAAATTTACACTTAAACTTAATTTCTTTTAATGCGTCAATACGAGACCACTTTCATCGTCGCTCCAGCACTGCCCGATGGTGAAATAAAGAAGGCAGTCAAGAACTATAAAGACCTGCTCACCAAAGAGGGGTGTGAGATAGTTCATGTAGATGAGATAGGCTTGAAGCAACTCGCCTATCCCATCAAAAAACACAATTCCGGTGTGTATTTTACCATAGAATACAAAACCGAAACAGGTGAAATCATTGATAAATTGGAATTGGCATTCCGTCGTGATGAGCGTATCCTGCGTTTCCTTTCTGTCAAATTGGACAAGTACGGTATCAAGTACAATGAGGACAAACGCGCGGGTATCATTGATGAGCGTAAAAACAAACTTGCAGCAGAACGCGCCAAAGAACGCGCCGAGATAGATGCCAGAAATAAGGCAAAAAAAGCTGCAAATAGAAAATCATCAAAGAAAAAACCGGCACCTAAGCCAAAACCGGAGCCAACCGTAGAAGTACCTGCTGACGTGGCAAAAACGGTAGAAGTGCCTGCCGATGTAGCCAAAACAGTGGAAGTACCCGCTGATGTAGCGAAAGCAGAACCAACCGTAGAAGTACCCGCTGACGTGGCAAAAACGGTAGAAGTACCCGCCGATGTAGCCAAAACAGTGGAAGTACCTGCTGATGTAGCGAAAGCAGAACCAACCGTAGAAGTACCCGCTGACGTGGCAAAAACGGTAGAAGTACCTGCTGATGTAGCGAAAGTAGCCGAAAAAACTGCTGTCGAAACTACAGACGCAACAGTAGATATAGCCGAAGAAGTCAGCCTTGACATGGATATTCTCAGTGATTTAACAGATTCTGATAACAAAGGATAAATCGTTTTTCGATTTTATCTTAAACTTAATAAAATGGCAGTTCAGAGACAAAGAAGAGCCGGCAGAACTTCGAGAGAAGACATCAAATTTCTTAGCAATCCGAATATCGGAAACAATCGCAAGAAATATTGTCGCTTTCGCAAGTACGGCATCAAACATATAGATTATAAAGACCCTGATTTCTTATTGCAATTCATCAATGAGCAAGGCAAGCTTTTGCCTCGCCGTATTACCGGCAACTCATTGAAATATCAACGTAAAATAGCTACCGCAGTAAAGCGTGCGCGTCACCTCGCCATGCTCCCATACGTAGCAGATTTGTTAAAATAATACAGTCCGTAGTCGATAGACCATAGTCCATAGATTGGTCAGTTTAATCACTATGGACTATGGACTATCGACCATCGACTAAAAAAATAAAACATCATGGAAGTCATATTGCTCAAAGATGTGGACAAACTCGGCTATATAAATGATGTAGTCAATGTCAAAAATGGTTACGGTCGTAACTACCTCATCCCACAAAAAAAGGCAGTTATTGCCAATCCCGCGAATCGCGCTAAACTTGATGAGCGACTTGAGAAAGAAAGTGCTCGCCGTGAAAAATTATTGGGCGTATTCAAGGAAATGGAAACTAAACTTAAAGACGCTGTCATCAAAATTGCCGCTAAAACGGGTACAACGGATAAAATCTTTGGTAGTGTCACCAATGTACAGTTGGCAGCAGCTATTAAAGAGCAGCTTGATGTAGAAATCGAACGCCGTGACATCAGACTCAACGAGGATGTCAAAACGCTCGGTAACTATACCGCAGTTGCCAACCTACACCCCGAAGTACAGGCTGAAATCAACTTTGTTGTCTTTGACGACGACAAAAAGCAGTCTGCAAATGAGGAGATTAAAGATAAACCTCCCGTAGAAGAAACGCCAGTTGCAGAAGAAACACCTGTGGCAGAAGAAGACGCTTAATGCGAACTTTATATAGAAAATAATGAAGCCTGTCCATTTGGACGGGCTTTTTTTGTATTTTTGTAAAAATGAAACGCCGCATGGATTACGAATACGATGTTTTTATAAGTTATCGCAATGAAGCCGATTCAGCAGATTGGGTGCAGAATATACTATACGACAGACTTGAATTCTTATTGAAACAAGCACTCAATAAAGGTGAAGTTCGTATTTTTATGGATAAAAAGGGTATTGATAGTGGTGACGATTGGGCAAAGCGAATCAAGCGGGCTTTGGTCACTTCACGTTGTATGATTCCGGTATTAATTCCGGATTATTTTCACCGCGAATGGTGTTGCAGAGAATTTGCAGCCATGCTTTATCGTCAAAACGAGTTAGGTTATAATACAATGAAAAACCCAAAAGGATTGATACACCCGATTTACCTTTTTGATGGCGAAAAATTCCCTGATTACGCTAAAAATATACAGGCAAAAATCTTTAATAACTACTTTTATCCAAGTAAAAGCTTTCACAAAACAGACGAGTACAATGAGTTCTATAAAGAAATGAGAGGTTGGGTAGAAGATTTAGCGGATGCCATAAAAAACGCTCCAAAATGGAGCGATGAATGGCTCACCCCAAAATGGCTTGACGAGCCTTACGAGCAACTAAAAGAACAACACGCTAAACTTGATAAAAAACCAATATTATGAGAAAAAAGCCGGGTCAAATTTTCACTTTCTATTCTTACAAAGGTGGTGTAGGACGCACGATGGCACTTGCCAATGTTGCTACTATGCTCTCACACTGGGGCTACGAGGTATTGATGATAGACTGGGATTTGGAGGCACCGGGATTAGAAAATTATTTCCGAAAATTTTCATCCATAGACGTAGAAGCGATTGCCCAGAGAAAAGGTTTAATTGACTTGCTAAATCCCGATGAAGATGACAAAAACCTTAATCCCGGCGATATTACCCTTACTATCAAAACAAGTATCAGTAAAACCCCTTTACACCTCATCACTGCAGGACGCAGAGACGAAAATTATTATAATAAAGTCCGTAGTTTTGATATTGATAAATTTTATGACGAAAATGACGGTTACCAAAAAATCGAAGCTCTCCGTAATAACTGGAAAGATGCCTACGATTTTGTGTTGATTGATAGCCGTACAGGAATCACTGATATAGGAGGTATCTGCACCATTCAAATGCCCGATTCTCTCGTCATGCTCTTTACACCTACCGAAATAGGATTCAAAGGTATCATTGATGTTGCCCAACGCGCCCTGGCTGCCCAGCAAAAACTTGCAAACGCCCGCTACCGACTCACCATTCTACCTATTCCTACACGTATGGATTCCGACGAATTTACACTCATGCAGCAGTGGATGGATAGGTTTGCCGAAGAACTTGGCGATATTTATAAAAGTTGGCTACCCACATCGGTCAATAGTATAGATATATTAGATGTGACCAAAGTTCCTTATGTACCATACTTCAGCTATGGAGAAAAACTCCCTGTCATAGAACAACGCAATACAGACGCCACGGGGCTTAGGTACGCCTATGAGAATATCAGTGCCTTAATCGCTAATCAGTTTGTTGATGTAGAATTACTGATTAGAGATAGAGCGATTTTTTTGCAAAAAGCTAATTTGAATGGGAATGGAAATGGAGGAAAGATGAGTGAGGTTGCCTCAACTCGTGAAATAGCGAAGCCTAAGAAAATATATTTGAGTTATGAGGATAAGGATTCAAGAATAGTTGAAAAAGTATGCAATGATTTAGCCGATAGAGGTTATGATGTTTATTCATACAGAGATTTTTTAATGCCGGGAGAAAATCGGAATGATAAAATATCAGAGTCAATTCGCAAATCAGACATTTTCTTAATTTTTATTAGTAAAATTATATATGAATCCGAAATTACAGGTTTTGAGGTCGGAATTTTATCTGAAATAAATAGAACAGTAAGTATATTAAATGATAAAAATTTTGAACTTGATAGTTCGCCAAAAAATAAAATTTATATGATTCCAATTTACTTAGAAGATATCACTCCGCCGAGTGAAGAACTTAAGGATATAGTAGGTTTAGATATACACTCTCAACCCTATGAATCAGCCCTAAAACAACTCATCCAAGCCATAGAATCCGCCTAACCACCCACCTCCCCAAACGTTAAAGTTTCCCACCTTAACACTTCAAGGAACAATTCTTGTTTTCATCATATGTACTAATAGAACAGGTTTTTTATTTCATGTAAAAAACTAATTATCAAACCTTTGAAGCAGAAAGTTTAACTTCTGACTTCTCAAATCTATTTTACAACATGACGAAACAATCAAAACTATGGCCATTCGTACTCGGTCTATCCCTCATTATCCTTGCGAGTGCCTGCCAACAAGGCGAAGACATCATCAATCCACCTACGGCTGAAGAAATACTAGCTGACAATCCGTGGCTTTATACCGCGCACACCATCGAACCCGGCATTGTTCAGGGAAATTTGGTCATTACGGATTTGTACGCACAATTAGATTCTTGCGACCAAGATGATATTTACAGTTTTTCTTCTACAGGAGCTTTTACCTTTGAGCAAGGCGACATCAGATGCACGCCAAATTCTGACCAAATCATCGACAACGGGACATGGTCGGTCAGTAGTGATGAGACGGAGCTATCGCTTGATTTTTCAGCACTTGATGATGAGGTTTTTGAGATTTCCGAATTAGATAGAAAACAAATGATTCTACTCCGAAAATACACCGACAATGGCATCAATTTTACCGAAACGCTAACATTCGATGTTATTGAATAATTAATTGATTATCAATAAAAAAAAGCCTCCTGTGTAAGCATACAGGAGGCTTTTTTATTTGTTTGTGCTTAAAACGAAGCCTCGTCAGACGAATCCCTTTGTTCGGAGCGAATATTTTATTCGACAAATCACTACATTTTACAACAACCTTCGTCTGCCGAGTAAAACCCACAGGCAAACTTAGGCGGGTCACCATTAACAATATGTTCGCCAAATGAAAAATTGATAATTGAGAGTTGATAATTATTTCATTTAAATGTTCGTAAAAAACAGATTTTATTTGTTTTATAAATAACAATTTTAAGCTAATTATCAATTATACATTCTCAATTCTCAATTTGGCGAAGACATTGCATTAATCATTATTTCACAAATCTTGAGTACAACTTTTCTGCTGCCGGACACGCTGTTTTCATCTCATTCAACAAGCCACTCTTGAAGCCGTCATTTTTGAGTGGAGCTGCTAAATTGGCAACTGTTTCTTTCACACAATCACCTGCTGACCTGTTCGCCTCGCCCATTTTTTTGGCAATCTCGGTAAGCTTGGCAGAGTTGCCTGCTGCTGCTCTAGACTCATCTTGCAACTTTTGTATAGGCTCATGACAGGCACAAAGTGCTTTAGCTGCTGCTTTTGGGTCTTCTTTTTTCTTACAAGCACCAAACGCCACACCAAATACAAGGCATAATAGTAAAATACGATACATTTTCATAATTGATAAATTTTTAAGGAACGAGGCATAAAGAAGTCGCCAAGAACGTAAACTTATTTTGGATTGCCTTATGCCTCCTTCCTAATATAAATAAATAACGCCAAATATAAATAAAATTTTCATTACCGGAAACCGTACATACGATTTTAGCCGTCGGGCTTTGAGATGGTTAAAGTCGTCTGTGCGGGGCGTTTCGTGCGGGGTTGTTTTTTTATTTTTATTATAACAAAATGTGTGTAATTAATTAATAATCAAATAGTTACATTTTTGTTTCTCAATACAAAAAAAACATTTAACATCGAAGATGCAATCAATAAGAAAATGTAAAAAACATATTCATTAGGCGTCTGATCAACGACGCTTCGCACAAAAAGTATTGTCATAATAATAGCACCAACACTCCAAAGCATAATTAGCTTTTTTATCGGTAATTCGGATTTTATTATTATCAAAATAACAAGGAAATTTATGAGGAGATAAGGAGGCAATATGGTTAAACCACCAATTAGCAGTGCGTACGATATTCCCTCTAAAACAGCATCTCCTCCATCAGCAAGAGAACTTATTAAACCGATGAATACGACAGACAAAACGAATGCAAGCGATGTTGCCAGCAAACTATGTAAAATTAATTTTCCCTTGCTCATTAGATGTCATTTTGAATGAATCATTTTTGATTAAGTGATTTTAGGTTTTTGATTCGACCAAACACATTTAGGTTCTTTTACAATTTTTATGAGGCTAAAAATATTAATTTAAATTCATAATTAGCGTAGAATAACAAAAAATAAAATTTAATTTTGTAAAATTGTAACGTAATGCTTCCAGCTTGCGCCGCATCAGTTTAGCCAAGTAGTATGCGGCGCGAACCGGAGACATTGCGCTACGGTTTTACGCTACTTTTTTACCAAATACTAAATCGAACATTATGCCTACATCAAGAAATAATCGAAAAAATAAAAAAAATAAAAAAAAGATACATCCGAATCCAAACAAGCGGTCTATACTTGCCCGAAAAGCAGCAGAACAGCTTAAAAAACAGTCAGTTGTACATGAACTTGGCGAAAAAACCCCACACAAACACAATCTGCCTAAACTGATTATGGCGTTTATCAAAGACGAATTGGAGGCGCGTACAGCCCAAGATGAGCAACGAGAAATCATCAATGCAGGTATCGCCTGTTGGAATATCGGGGCTTTCGGAGACAAGGAGGATGTGGAACAAAAATTAATGGACGCAGTAAAGCATGTCAAAGCAGATGAAAAATTGGAGCAGACAATGAGGAAATTGCTACAGCGAAAAGTAGCGGATTACAGCGAATACAAATATTTTATTACTGATTATGAAATCAAACGTACTGTGGTCGGTACTTGGGATTTGAGCGTATCTTCCTTTGATTTTACTGCGCTTGCCGCGATGAAAGAGGCAGCGAAAAATTGATAGTTTTTAAATTTAAAAATATGCCGACATCAAGAAAAAGAAAAAAGAAAACCAATAAGAAAAAAAGACACCCAAGCCGGAACGATGTACTAGACGGTGCTTATAACAGAATGACTCAAAAAATGAGAAAAGACGGAATCAAATCAAGGATAAGTAGAGTTCCACACAAACATAGGATTTCGGAATTATTAATGGATTTTCTTTCAGAGAATTACAAAACTTGTACAACAGAGCGAGAAGAAAGGAGGTTGATTTCTTTGGGTATTATTTGTTGGAATATCGCCAATTTTGACAAAGAACAACGGGAAGAACAGCTACAACAAGCACTGGATAAAATAGAAACTGATATGGGGATTTCAGATATAATGGAACCTATCATGAGAGATTTGGTCAATAAAAAAGTCAAGCATTATAATAAATACAAATACTTAATTACGAACTACGATATAAGCTATTTACCCAACGGACAGTTACACTTGTCGGTAGCCTCAGCAAAGATTGACTAATTCATCCAATTCACAATTATGACACAAGAAGCATACGCCACGAGTTTCAAGAAACTCGCTGATTTAGAAGCACATGTGGGCAAAGAACTCGGCATTTCCAAGTGGATAGACATCACGCAGGAAAAGATAAATACCTTCGCCACGCTGACCGAAGATGAGCAGTGGATTCACATTAATAGAGAGCAATCGAAGTTGCACTCGCCATACAAAGATACGGTGGCGCATGGCTTTATGGTGCTGTCTTTTGCCTCGCGTTTTGCCTACGACACCTATAGTTTTGGTGATGTGGTAATGGGCGTGAATTACGGCTTAAATAAGGTACGATTTCCCAATGCTACGCGCGTAGATTCGCGCTTACGTGGGCGCGTATCATTGCTCGAATACAAGGAAATTCCGGGCGGTGCGCGATACATAATGAAGATAGTCTTTGAACTCGAAGGACAGGAAAAACCGGCTTGTGTAGCAGAATTTATCGGACAAGCGTACACGCGGCAATGAGTGAATGAGTGAATTTTGAATGTTGAATAAAATGAAATCCCGTACTAGTTTCGGGAAGTGAATGGTTTTAATGCGACAATGCTGAAATGCGATAATGCTAGAATGGTTTTGAATGAGAATAAGCGAACGCAAAAATTATAATGGTGATTCAGGTTAATACAAAAATAAATACGGGTGCGGAGTACATTAATTCGTTGCGAAACAGAGGTTTAAAAGTCTATTTGTTTGGTGAATTGGTGGATGAACCTGTGGAGCATCCGATGATTCGTCCGTCGATAAATGCGCTGGCGAAGACCTACGATTTGGCGGTGGCTGCGCCCGAATTGGCGTCTGTGATTTCGCCATTTACGGGGGAGCGCGTGAGTCGGTTTTTGCATGTATGTACGAGTGCGAATGAGTTGGTTTTGCAAAATAAAATGCAACGCAAACTCGGTCAATTGACAGGCACTTGCTTTCAGCGTTGTGTCGGAATGGATGCCTTTAATTCGCTCTATTCCGTCACCTACGAAATGGACGAGAAATACGGCACGAACTACCACGAGCGTATGAAATCTTTCCTCACATTAATGCACCGCTACAATTACGTAGTCGGCGGCGCAATGACGGATGTGAAGGGCGACAGAAGCCTCGCGCCACACGCGCAAGCGGACACGGATATGTTTGTACACATCATAAAACGCAGCAACGCGGGCGTATGGATTAGCGGTGCGAAAGCCCATCAAACGGGCTGTATCAATTCGCATTGGATGGTCGTGATGCCTACGATGCGATTGGGTGAGGCAGATAAAGAATTTGCGATAGTGGGTGCAGTACCCGTTACAGCAGAAGGAATTACGTATATTTATGGTCGTCAATCGTGTGATACGCGGAGCATGGAAGGTGGTAGCATCGACGTAGGTAATGCTCAATATGGCGGACAAGAAGCTATGGTTATTTTTGATAATGTATTTATCCCAAATGAATATATTTTTATGGATGGCGAATATGATTTTGCCGCCATGTTGGTAGAGCGATTTACGGCGTATCACAGGCGGTCGTATGTGTGCAAGACGGGTTTGGGCGATGTGCTGATAGGCGCGGCAGCTTCGATTGCCGAGATGAACGGCGTACCCAAAGCCTCGCATATCAAAGATAAATTGGTGGAAATGACGCACCAAAATGAAACGATTTATGCCACCGGAATTGCCGCTTCATATCAAGGCTATGCGACGAAATCAGGCGCGTATATTTGCGATAGTATGTTGGCGAATGTCTGCAAACATCATGTCACGAAAATGCCCTTTGAATTGGCACGACTGGCGCAGGATTTGGGCGGTGGTTTGGTATCAACTTTACCCTCGGAAAAGGATTTAAATCATCCTGAAATCGGAAAATTATTACAAAAATACCTACGCGGAAAAGCGGACGTCAAGACGGAAGACCGCATTCGTATCCTACGCCTTATCGAAAATCTGACGATGGGCAGAAATGCCGTCGGCTACCTCACGGAGAGTATGCACGGCGCAGGTTCGCCTCAAGCTCAACGCATCCAAATCGGACGCGCCATGCAGTTGGAATATAAAAAACGACTGGCTTCGATTCTCGCCGGCATTGATGTGGAGGAGGATAAGGATTTGTTGGTGGAGGAGGTGGCTGGGTATTTTGGGCGGGTGTTTTCAATGGATAATGATTAACGATTAATGAATAATAGTTAGCGTGAGTTATTTAAAGGTCAACACCACCCTATTTGAAGGTCAAAAATGAGCTAAAATCACCCAAATTTGACCTATATTTGAACTTCAAATGAAATGTCAGTCTGCAAAATCTATATTTATTCCCCCCTCAAAATATTCCTTGAAATGACCAATTTCTGAATTTCGGAAGTCCCCTCTCCTATCGTACATAGTTTCGAATCACGATAAAATTTCTCTACCGGAAACTCTTTCGTGTAACCATATCCACCATGTATCTGCACGGCATCTGTGGCGATTTCTACACAAATTTCAGAAGCATAATACTTCGCTATTGCAGAACTGGTCGTCACTTTCTGACCGGTATTTTTCAGATGTGCTGCTTTGCGAGTCAGGAGTTCGGCAGCTTGTATTTTAGTTGCCATATCCGCCAATTTGAAAGAGATAGCTTGAAATTTGGCAATCGGTTTACCAAACTGTTCGCGCTCCTGTGCATACTTCACCGATGCTTCGTAAGCTCCTTTCGCAATACCCAAAGATAAGGCTGCAATTGAGATGCGTCCGCCGTCTAATATCTTCATGGCTTGCACAAATCCATCTCCTTCATTTCCAAGCATTTGACTCTTATGAATACGACAATTTTCAAATACCAATTCAGCCGTTTCGCTCGCTCTCATACCGAGTTTATCTTCCTTTTTTCCTGCGCTAAATCCGGGCGTTCCATGCTCTACAATAAACGCCGTCATACCATGACTATCCAAGAGTTCACCGGTACGAACTATCACAACAGCTGCATTACCGGATTTGCCATGCGTAATCCAGTTTTTTGAACCGTTGATAACATAATAGTCACCATCTTTTTCCGCTACACAACGCATCCTGCCGGCATCACTTCCGGTGTTGGCTTCCGTCAAACCCCACGCTCCTATCCATTCGCCCGTAGCGAGTTTCGGCAAGTACTTTTTCTTTTGTTCGTCATCTCCAAATTGAAGAATATGTCCTGTACACAAGGAGTTGTGCGCCGCCACCGACAAGCCGATAGAACTACATACTTTTGCCACCTCTTCTATCACCGTGATATATTCCTGATACCCCAAACCTGCTCCGCCATATTCTTCGGGTACAAGGACTCCGAGAAATCCCATTTCACCGAGTTTGTGCATGACATCTTTCGGAAAATGCTGCGCCTCATCCCATTCCATCATTTTGGGGCGAATGTGTTGTTCTGCAAAATCGCGCACGCTGTCTGCGATTATCTTAATATCATCGTGTACTTCGACCGTCTTTACCATTATTTTATTTTTGTTTTAAATATCGAACAAAATTAGGCATTTTCTATCAAAATTTCATAAAAATTTTGATAAGAACATCTTGTAATGCCCTTATATTAACAAACGATGGTTGACAAGGGATTTTATTATATTTGAAATATTTATCAAATCTTCTTTTTAAAATCCTTCAAAACATCCTGTTTATCCGTCAATTTGACTTCAAAATCACGCTCAAATTCCAGTCCTTCTTTCAGTGTATTCATTGCGCCAAAATGGTAGAGTGTTTTTATCGCCGCAATGGTTTGTCCACTATTTTCGATGATTTGATTGGCGAGATTCAAGGTCGTTTTTTCCAAATCAACAAGTGGTACAGATTGATTGACCAAGCCGATTCGCTCAGCTGTTTTTCCATCAATTGCTTGTGCGGTAAAAGACATTTCTTTGGCTTTTAGAAAACCTACTTTCTGTTGAAGGCGTTGCGTCATGCCCCACTTAGGCGGGATGCCCCATTTTGCGTGCGTATCTCCGATTTTCGCTTCATCCGCACATACCACCAAATCAAATGCCAGCATAATCTCCAAAGCACCTGTGAAACAATAACCGTTCACCATTGCAATAGTGGCTTGCGGCATGGTTTCGAGTAGGTCAATTATCGCACAACCATCTTCGTGCATTTGATAGCCGGGTTCAACCTTAATTTGCTGAAAAACAGATAAATCAACACCCGCAGACCAAGCCTTGCCTTCGCCCGTCACTATAATGACACGGCAGTTTTCATCCGTTTTTAATTCTTCCAAAACCTCTCGCCATTCAATGAGCATTTGCGGTGTTAGCGCGTTCATTTTATCAGGACGAAAAAGTGTGACTCGCATAATATGTCCTTCTTTTTTAGCTTTTATTTGTGTCATAATGTGATATAAATAGGATGTAGAATAAATTTTTAATCCGTGATTTTTAAAATGCTTTGTATAGGCGATTTTAATAATGTCATTTAGTTAAGTAATTATTTTTAAATCTAAATGAAATAAAAGTATATAAATTTTAGTAAAGACGTAAAACGATTTTGTAAATCGTAATTCACGTTAGAATGTCGCTTACATGCGTGACGATTTGCAAAATCGTTTTACGTTCACTACAAATTTTAAATTAAAATAATGTTTTAGTAAAGAGAAATGGGTGCAGGACAAATTTTTAATTTTATTTTGAAATGCCACTGTACTGACGACTTTAGCCGTCAAGTGGCTCGGTACTTTCCCGCGACGGCTAAAGTCGTCGGTACGAGGCAGATTAAAAATTTGTCCTGCACCCAAGAGAAATAAAAATCAATAATTTGCAAATTATTTTTACATGGTGATTGAAATCGCCTGTACGATAGCCTTGCAAAACAATTTTGAGTACATTAAAAATTTGTTCTACGCCCTATAAATCTGAGCATTGGTAAAAGTAAAACTTAGAGCATGATCAAAATGACAGTAACTATTCAGGTGGTCAAATAATCTGGTTATCAACAATTAACAAAATATTACTTTTTATAAATTATAAATTTAAAATATTAATTATTTATTCAAATACTTGTAAATCAGCGTTATAATTGTTTTCTATAAACTTATTTAAAAAATAAAAATAATTTCAATTTTCGTTACAAAAAATTGATTATCAGTTATTGATGACGGTTTTTAAAGTACCTGAGTAGTTACGAAATTAGTTTAAAAAATCGGGAATTGAAAATTATTATCCTTCAATTCATCTCGTTTTCTTATTCTTTTCTACCTTTGCTGTCCAAATTTTGAACGCAACCATGACAAACCATAAAGAAAGCCTTTTAGATGTACTTAAAACTTTGTATCAATGGAAAATTCCCATTGTGCTTACCACTACTTTGGCAGGTTTGATAGCAGTCATTTACTGTTTATTTGCGCCAAATTATTATAAATCTAAAGCCATTTTTTATCCTTCAAATCCACGTATAGCAAGCCGTGGGGCATTGTTTGGAGGAGCGGATGAAAACATGGATTTTTTTGGTGGCAATAGTGAAATGAATCGCATTTTAAACATCGCAAAGTCTTCTGAATTAATTAATTACGTTGTAAAAAAATATGACTTATATGCTCATTATGAGATAGATTCCACCGAATTGGAAGCTCCACATTACGTGACAGAGGATTTCTTGAAGTTGTACAAAGTTAATAAGAACGCAGAGAATGCCGTGGAACTCTCAATAGAAGATACCGACCGTGAAAAAACTGCCGATATGGTCTGGGCAATGCTCGGTAAAATCGACGAAATCAATAGCCGTTTAACTAAAGATAATCAACGTAGAATTTTAAAATCCTTTGAACAGAAGTTGTTGGACAAGCAAGCTGAGTACGATGCTACTACTGACAGCATACGCGTTTTGAGGGCAAGGTACGGGATAGTGAGTGTGGAGGCGCAAGAAGAGTTTTTGACCAATCTGGTGGTTGAAACGGAAGCTGCTTTATCTTCCAAAAAGGCTCGTCTCGGGGCATTGCAAGGTAATAATTATACACCAAGAGATACGTTACGAAAATTACGCGCTAATATAAAAAGTCTTGAGAATCAATTGGCTACCATCAATTCTCCCGACAGCAAAAGTGGAATCAATCTGAGTAAATTCAATGAGGGAAAAGGACAGGTCAGCTTACTGGAGTTGCGACAAATTAACCTTGCCAATGAGATTGGTTTTTTGCGCGACCGTTATTTTCAATACCAGACGGTTTATGACACCAATGTAAATTCTTTATATATTACAGAAACTCCAAGTGTACCTGTCGTCAAATCGCGCCCGCGACGTACATTGACGGTTTTGAGCGTCGGAATGATTGTTTTTATTTTGAGTTGCCTGGGTGTCATGTTGTTGGATTATTATAAGGATGTCAATTGGAAAAGTGTGGTGGAATGAGGGGCATTTATCATTTTTACATTTAGCATGTATCATTTCAAGAGTATATCATTTTCAATAATCAATATTGTAAAAAGGTATATTTTCAAACTCATTCAATGGGTTATAACCCATTGAATATCATCGTTTTTAACAAAATCATACAAAAAAAGGCTGCCCAATCGGGCAGCCTTTTTTATAGACTGTTGTAATTTTTATATAATAAGGAAAATCGTCAACCGTCTGCCGTTGACGATTTACCGTTTATCATTTGCTATGGTTTGACGACCACGAGTTTCATGCCATTGGTGCGCCATGCTGCGGTGTGCAGTTGTACGAAATATATGCCTGATGGCAGTTGTTCTGTACTAATTTGGTGATTCGTGATGTTATTCACCAATTGGATACCTTCCGTACTAATCGTTCTGCCAAGTGCATCGACCAAAACAAGTTGAGCATCGCCACGCGCTTCGGTATCAATTTCGACCGTTACGCTGTTGCTTCCATATACCGGATTCGGATATAGAGTAATGTTGGCATTGCTTTCGTCTTCGCGCGGTGAACCTGCTACACAGGCATTGGTACAAACTTCCGTACTAAATCCGTAATCTTGACCGATTGTAATTTTGCCATAATCAGGATTCGCTGTCGGAGAACTGTTGCCCGTACCATATACTATCGTAATTTTGTCGATACATTCTGTAAATTCTACTAAGATGCTTTCATCCTGACCAGATACAGCCGAGTTAGCAGTAGCTTCAGCGCAATTGTCAGTGATTGACACAGCACCTTCAAGCGAAATAATCATTGGTAAAATTCGTGTTGGGTCAGCTCCGAGTGTACCATAAACGCAGACTGCTTCTTGCTGTCTTGAACTGCCATCTTTGTAATCCAAATCAACGATGTCAAATACGACATTATTCGATACCTCAGATAGATTGTAACAAATCACGACATTATCATCGATATTATGCGGATTTGTACCAATAGAAATACCTGAACCATTCTCATAAGTACGGTCGAGGATATTGTCGCCATCAATGATATTTATATCAAAAGTCTGGCTGCCGACTGTGTATGATTCCATTAGATTATGACCGGTCCAAGTGTAACCGTCTTCTTCGAAATCAAGCATATAGTCATCACAATTTTCTTCACAACCATCAGGTACGCCATTGTTATTCGTGTCGATATTGTCGTCGAATCCTGGACATACATCGTCAGGATTACACACAAAATCTCCGTCATCATCGCCTGTTGATAGACAATCATCATCACAGAAATCAGGTGTACCATCACCGTCGGTATCTTGATTGTCATCACCACCCTCACAGATGTCGTCGCCGTCACAAACGCCGTCACCATCCGAGTCACCATCACCACTACCTAAACCGGCAGCGCAAGGCTCATCGCAACCGCCTTTACATTGTTCGATTGTAAATACGCTTCCGCCAATGACTATTTTGGAATACGTCGGGTCATTGGTCGGCGATTGAGAACCCGTACCATAGACAATCGTGATTTTGTCGATACATTCTGTAAATTCGATCAGTATGCTTTCGTCTTTGCCTGAATAAGCGGAATTGGTCGTGCCTTCTGCGCAATTATCAGTGATGGCTACATGTCCATCTAAAGAAGTAACTGTCGGCATGATAGGTGTCGAATCCGCACCAAGTGTACCGTAAACGCAAACTTTTTCTTGCTGTTTTGAATTGCTATCTTTCAAATCCAAATCCACAATATCAAATACGACATTGCTTGAAGAATTGGATAAATTATAACATAAAACAAGTTCGTCATCTACATTATGCGGGTCAATACCTACTTGTAAACCAGAACCGACAGCTTCGCTATCTACGAAGATATTATCATTATCTATAATGGTAATATCGACTGTTTCGAGACCCAACTCAATACTACCGGAAGTATCGTCATGTCCCCAACCTGCACCACAGTCACCGTGGTCTATATTGTAATCATAACAAATATCGTCGCAAGCATCAGGGATGCCGTCACCGTCTCTGTCTTGATTGTCATCACCACCTTCACAAGCATCAAGGTCATTACAAACACCGTCACCGTCGTCATCACTTCCTGTACCGCTAACGCCATCACAGCTCGGCAAGCAATCTCCCGGACAAACTTCCGAGTTAAAGCCTACACTTGCTCCAATCGTAATTGAAGAATAACTCGGATTGGCGGTTGGTGAATCACTACCTGTACCGTAAACGATGACTACTTTGTCGATACATTCAGAAAATTCTACTAATACGCTTTCGTCGCGTCCGTAAGCAGAGTTGGTTGTCGCTTCCGCGCAATTATCGTCGATATCTACACTACCATTCAAGTCAATAATGAGTGGCATAATCCGTGTCGGATCATCTCCAAGCAAGCCATAAACGCAAACTGCTTCTTGCTGTTTTGAATTACCATCTTTCTTATCTAAATCTGTAATATCGAATACGATATTGTCAGATATTTGTGAAAGGTTGTAACAAATAATGACTTCGTCATTTACATTATGTGGATCGATTCCAACTTGTAAACCCGATTCATTCTCTTCTGTATCAACCAAAATACCATCAGCATCTGCAATGCTAATGTCGTAAGTTTGACCATCAACATCAAAAGAGCCTGACATGTCATTCATAGCCCAATGGTTGCCATTATCAGAGAAGTCTAAATGATAATCTTCGCAAGTTGGTCCTGTACCACAAGTAGCTCCCGGAGTATTGTCTTTACAATATTTGAATCCGGTCACACCACCGCCGCAATCTAAATCAATAATCATTTGATAGACACCACTGACATGTACATCAAAGACATTGAAACTATTGACACCGTAAGCTGGAATATCAAGGTAGCCAATGCGATTGCCATGCTCATCGTATAATTCGACCTCGCTTTCAGCGCATTTCATATCCAACAAATCAACGGTTTTAATCGTAACACTACAATCAAAATCAAATATCAATTTACCTTCTTTTTCATTAGGCGTACCACAATCGTAAGAGGCGATTAAGGCATTGCCTTGAAACTCGGTATTATTGTCACCGCCAGTACCGACTCCCGGTCCACCGTATTGCTCATTCGGCGTTCCTAAATCGAAGTCATTACTGGTCGGATTGCCTGTATCAAAGAGTTGAGCGCAAAGATGTCCTTCCGTTGTAATCGTGAAATCATCATATTGGTCAAACATATCCGTACCCGGAGGTAGTGGATTACCTTCATCATCATAATCAAAATCAATACGGTGACAGTCATTGACAATAGTAAAGGTCTGTCCGCAAGAGGCTGTTCTATCACAACCGTCTGATACGGTGTAGGTATAGGTATAAGTCGTACCATCGCAACCCGGATCACCAACGATGAGAGGATCGCTGACCGTTACCGTACCTATTAGACCGCAGCTTGTGGTGAATTCAGGAGTGCCGGGGCGAATATCGGATTCACAAGCTACCGGGCAATCTTCAGGGCAAGTAATGGTTGGTGGATCATTGATAATGGCAAATACTTGTTGACATGAAGCAACTCTGCCACAAGCATCAGTTCCCGTATGCGTATAGGTGTATTGTGTCGTATTGCAATCAGGTGTTCCTGAAATTTCAGGACCAGTCACTACTATGTCACCACCAACTCCACAACTTGTTGTGAAAGTTGCGTCTCCTACAATAATGTCTGCAAAGCAAGTTACATTTCCTCCAGTCGGACAAGTTATGGTCGGTTCGGCATTTGCTATTGTAAATCTCTGTGCACAATCTGCTGTTCTTCCACAAGAATCCGTCACCGTATAAACGATTTCATATTCTGCGTCTGGACAATCTGCTGTACCGGATATCAAAGTAGGGTCAGAAGTTGAAACACCGCTTTCCAATCCACAGGAAGTCGTCGTTATTGCCATTCCCGCAGCTATATCTGTAAAGCAAGCCACTACCGTATCAGCAGGACAAGTTATTGTCGGTTCGTCATTCGCTATGGTAAATATCTGTGCGCAATTTGCCGTCCTTCCGCATGAATCCCTTACCGTGTAAATGATTTCATATTCCGCGTCTGGACAATCTGCTGTACCGGATATCAAGGTTGGACCAGAAGTTGATATGCCACTTTCTAATCCACAGGAAGTTGTGACTATTGGTGTACCTTCTTCTATGTCAGCTTCACAAGCAACTACTTCATCAGCAGGGCAATCAATCATCGGCGGGTCATTCGCTATTGTAAAGACTTGATCGCAAAATGCTATTCTACCACAGTCATCTTCCACGCTGTATCTGTAAGTGTAGGTTGTACCCGGACAATCCTCAACTCCAACAGTAGGACCATCAATCGTTACTGCGGTACTTCCCAAATCACAAGTTGTAGTCACAATAGCATCAGCAGCGTCGGTAACAATATCTGTAAAGCAAGCTACTGTAGTGTCTGCGGGACAGGTAATTGTCGGTTCATCACTATCAATAGTAAATGTTTGTATACAAAAAGTATCTAATCCGCAAGAATCTACTACTGTATAGGTAATTGTATATTGATCGCCATCTAACTGTCCGCAGGGGCTATTTCCTGCGAGCGGAATAGTATCGCTGGCTATAACCAGTGAATCCCTGCAGCTTGTATATTCTAATGCCGCCAAATTAGCAGTAACATCTGACAGACAAGTTACGGTAGTATCGGCAGGACAAGTTATAATCACAGGTTCTGGATTGGTGATAATAAAGGTCTGAAAACACCGTGCTACGCGATTACAATCATCTGTTATTATATATTCAACCACATATTCATCATCCGGTAGTTCGCCACAGTCACTATTTGCTGATCCCGGTGTTAATATTGCTTCAATTTGAGCATCTAATCCGCAGCTGGTCGTAAATCCAATTAAAGCAGTATCTATTATGACTTCATCTCTACAACTGATTAAAACAATATCAGCAGGACAGGAAAGTGCAATCGGGGTAGGATTATTTTCGATGACGAATGTTTGTGTACAAGAGTCTCTCCCTCCACAATTATCTATGGCTGTATATTGAATTCTGTAAGCGTCTCCTGCTCTTTGTCCACAAGTACTGTTAAAAATATCGGGTATGGGATCTCCTATTTCTGTGATTACAGCAGCACCACAACCGCCACTTGCTGTCACTCCAAGTGTGTCTGCCACTACATCTGCGAGACAAGCTACTTCGACCACATCCGGTATTGGGCATGTAATTGTCGGAGGAGTTGGCGCAACGGTAATCGTAGAAGGACAATCTATGGTAGTTGTTCCAATTGTTACACTAAACATGACACCTACATCACCACCACAAGGTCCGGGGTCTATAAAGCCATTTGCAGTAATTGTTAAACTGTCACACCCATTGGGGTTGCCTCCAATAAGTACATATAGCATACTATCCGTAAGCATACTAATATTTTCAGTACATGATATTGTGGTATCCGGTGGGCAGATAAGCGTCAAATCACATTCGTCATCATCAGGATTAAGTGGGTCACTACCATTATCACATTCTGTCGCATTATCAACGCCGCCTCCGTCGCAGTCTAAAGTTGCCAGAGGACTTGCAGGATTCGCCAATAGTTCTGTACAAATATCTGTCCCTGCCAACCCGGGGTCATCACATGGGTCTAATGGGTCACCTCCATTGTCACATTCCGTCGCATTATCAACTCCGCCACCATCACAATCTAAGGTCGCTAAAGGACTCGCTGGATTCGCTAATATCGCAACACAAATAGTCGCTCCCGTCAAACCGGGGTCATCACATGGGTCTAATGGGTCACTCCCATCTGGTGTAACAGGGTCGCCATCAGGACCATTACATTCCGTCGCGTTGTCAATCCCGCCTCCATCACAATCTAAAGCTCCATATATAGCCAGATTGTCGCAAATAAACTCACCCGTCAAAGCGGGGTCATCACATGAGGGACAGGCAGGTGTTGCGATTGTATATGTAGCTGTACAGCCATTGTCCGTAGTCACCATTACATCTATTGTTCCAGCTGCATCACCCAGTTGAGCGGTATAAGTTGTGCCATCCCAATTTGCAACATCTGCTCCTCCTGTGGGAATAGTTGCAGTAGTTCCGAATGTATCATCTCCACAGAAAGGAGTTGGTGTATTAACACATCCGACGATACCATCTGCCGGATTTTGGGCTGCGGGAAAAGTCGTTAAAGTAAATGTTCCTAATGTCAATAAAATATCATCACCGTTGCCAGCTATGCCATCCGGTCCAAAACAATTCAATGTAGCGGTTACTGTCTCGTCAACATTGCTACACGTAGAATTTGAATTGGTAGGAAGAGGACTATATGTCACAGTAGCATCTGTATTAGCATCTGCGATAGCTGCTGCATTAGTTGCTTCTACCGAAGTTTGCCAAGCTGTAATTTCAGTTCCTAAAGCACCTGAACATATAGAGGCGTTACTTGATTCATCTACTACTGCTGGACATTCTGGAGAACAGTCTTCTACGATAACTTCTACCGCTTTTCTAACATCATCATCACATTCTACTGTAGAAAAGTTATTTAAATCATCATCAAAATAATAGGTATAAGTTCCTACCGTATTTACATCAATTGCATTAGGTCCTGTGGTTGGTGGTGTGAAGCTTAATCCCGTGCCCAAAGCGTTGAAATCAGTCGTGGTACTATCTGTGGCATACCATCCTAGACAAGTGCTATTCAAACCTGCCGGTGTATCAATTGTGAAAGTAGGCACTGCATCACCCAGACAAATCGTATATGTAGCAGTAGAAATATAAGGTGCAGGATCATTTGTATCGGCAAAATTGGGATCACAACAAGACAAATCACTTCTTGCACACAGCATACCGTCTATCATTTTAGCGATTTGACAAGGTGTGAACTCATAACGACAATTCCCACCTGCATAGCTCATGATATTCACTTCGGCATTGATATTTGCCGGGTATGCTGGTGTGGTGCCATCATCACATGCTACAGAAAAACAACCGGAAGCATCTTTATCACAGCCACCACCTATCACGCAGGATGTTACTGTATTTCCTCCTGTATTCTGAACTGAACCACTTACTGATAAATTGGGATCGGGATCCGTATCACAAATAAAGTCTCCCAATGTACAACATTGAGATCCATCGGGACATTCAACGTGAGAATTAAGCTCTCCCGAAGCAACCTGTACATTGTTCACAGGTCCGTGTGTATGATACAAACCAAACCAATGCCCAATTTCGTGTATGGCAGTTGAAGCAGTACCGATGACTGCTGTGTTACAATCCTCATTAGTATTCTTCAAGGCATTAATTCCAAATGCCATTCCATAAGAACTCAAATTTCCACTGGGGAAATTGGCTACCCCACCTTCAGAAGTAAAACCAAGACTCGTAAAACCATTATAATCACCCGGAACATAGATATTCATAACAGAAGGGATATTAAAAGACCTTGCCTCTATATAATCATCTATCATATCTCCGGTAGGTAATGTATCATTCGATGGACTTCTATAGAACAGGTTTAAATCATCATCACAAATCATTCTTGTAGAACTATCTGTAAGCTGCATTTGTCCCGCATCATCCCAAGACGTACACTTTGAGAACTCAAAGGGCACTCCTGCACAAGCATAGTAGTTATTTATTTTAATCAAAAAATCATCTAAATCTGCCGTATTAATATCAATATTACCACAAGCGTTATCTGCCAAAAGCGTAAACACTACCGGAATCTGATACGGCTCGCATGGCTGCGTGATACAGCAATCAAAAGGACTCCCCGGATCGCAAGTACTGGGACAACCTCCATAGGGTGTAAAAGTACTCCATGTATCATTTACTCCCAGAGGGCTGTCATCCAGGTCAGGACGAATTGACGGATGTATCGGAAAATCAACGCCAATCTCATCCGAATTATAGGCCTCACACTCTTCATATTGATATTGAGCGTAAGTGAGTTGAGTAACAAAAAGAGTTAAGCATAATAAAAGAAATTTAATGTCTAAAAAATGAGAAAAAACAGTCGTTTTTTCTGTGAAAAAAGCAGGGGCGGATTCTGCCATTCCAATTTCGACAGTATGCAAAGTATCGCATGTGTCGGGTTTAAATGTCTTCATAAACATGTGTTTAAGT
>ENA-ORXR01001638-ORXR01001638.1-marine-metagenome-genome-assembly--contig:-NODE-1638-length-23295-cov-23.819752_pt1 | contig 23295 bp, 13 predicted proteins | sample MGYA00237866_ERZ511479 | MGnify/ENA metagenome assembly ERZ511479 | reverse complement strand
CGGCGGTGCTGACGGCTGCCGGAGTGGGGCTTTTGTTGTTGTTTGGGTATTTTTTGAATTTGGAGTTTCCGCAGGGGATTATTTAATGAGATATAGCAAATAAGTTTCATTTGACCACTTTATGTAAGATTTTCTAAAATACTACCAAAGAAGAACTCGGTATGCGTTTTAAGTCTCAAACAGAATCAGTTTTTGGCAATCTGTGAGATATTGGAATATCCTCAAATCTGTATTCAATATATTGAGCATAGCCCTTATCTCCAAACTTTGTATAAAAGTCTTTGAACTCCCGTAGGTACTTGTAATCAGCTTCACTTTTTTCATCCAATATTTTTGCAAATGAACTCCAGTCCTCAAACAATTCAAGAATAATCTCACTTGTCCGAAATTGATGTTTATCTTTATTGGGTGTTTGAATAGTCACAAGATTTGATAGAAAGCCATCAAAATCTACATTAAGCAGAAAGTTTACCATTATTTCTTTGGCTTTATTGGTTACTTGGTTTTCCTTTGGTATCCACATATTTCCATTTGGAACTAATTCTGTGTATTTACAATTGTGATATAAACGCCATGTATTGAGGTTTAGTTTTGGAGATGTATTTATGTATTTTTTTAAGTAACAAAAACACATTTCTATAGTTTCATTTTTACTAAGAACAAATGAGTCAAAGTGTTCTTTATTAATTTGCTTCAAAACAAAAGATTCAAATGTAAAAGGGGCTATTGCATTTTGAAAAAGGCTTTGCACAAATGTTTTCAATTCTTTTCTTTTATCTTCATCATCCTGATAATATGATTCATACAGATTTATTTTAGCTATTATATCTTTTGGGCTATAGCCAACTATATTATTTGAGAAGGCTATCTCCCCATTCTTAGCTGGAAGATTCGCTAAATAAAAAATTGCTCTTATGGTTTTCTCAAAATCTTCTTTATTTTCAAATGTTTTTATTTCATTTAGTTTTCGCATAATTTCATAAGCCATTCCTTTACCCGCCCAAACAGAAATTTCCTTATTAAACTCTTCTTGAGGTTTAATACGAGCTTCCTCGAAGTCTAAATTAGATAATTCCCCCTCTGAAAGTGAATATTTAAAATAACGTTGAAATTTACTAGGGTAAATAATAGATAACGGAGAGTGACTATGTAGTAAATGCTGTCCAAATCTATCCACAATAAAGACTCTTAGTAATGCATTGATTATTTTTTGAATATTTTCAATAGGAATTGACAATTCATCAGAATTTTCATATAAATAAGCGTGAATCACTGTATATATTGGTTTCGATTGATATTTTTGCCTTTGACTTTCCTGCAAATCTTTTAGTTTATAATAGCTATTGTCATGTTCTGTAATAATTTCAAAAAAACGTTCTCTTTTCTTATGAATCAGTGTATATGCCGACGGATATTTAAGACGAATCAACTCTAAATTAATAAAATCACTAAAGTCTACTTCGTTAACAAGCCTGTTTATATTTAGAAAAATTGAATTTGATAATCTTGTCACATCTCTAGTATTATCAAGCCATTCATCTAATATATTTGCACGATTAAGGGTAAATCTCAAAATGTTTTTTTCAATATCTTGATGAAGTGTGTGTGGAAGTCTTTCTTTCAGTATTTCCCCCAATTGATATTTTAGAATTGTTCTGTCAAAGTATGGTAGTGTGACTTCAAGTTGAAATATTTTTTCGAGAAACTTCTCCTCTTTATAGTGATTATATTTTTTCAAGGCTTCAATGAGGTAATTTCTATCATAAGCTACAACAAAAAATGTGTTATAAAAATCAGCTGTATTTCGTATCAATCTAATGACTTCAATGATTTCCTTACTATCTAATCTGTCCAAATCATCAATGTAAACAACGAGTTTTTTATCAATATCTTTAAGTGCAGTGTTAATTTCATCGTATAAACTATCTTCTGAATCAAAATCAGTAATCTTAACAAGAAGTGTTTGAATTGACCTTGTAATTGTATTATTTTCTAATGCGAGTAATTCATCCGAATACTGTGTGAATAAACTTGATAGTGAGGAATGGTAAGGACGAACAGCATCTTGTACTTTATCAAAGAAATTTCTGATTATCGCTTCGGGAGAATGATTATCCCATGGATTAAAGTCAACTTCAATTATATCATCTCCTTTTACCTTCTTTTTAATCAAATTGATAAATGACGACTTTCCATCTCCCCATTGTCCGTTTATGCCAATAGCAAATGATTTATCAAAATGACTGGATAAAATTTTATTTCCAATTTCTGCAGCGTAAGTGTTGTAACCAAGTTTGTCATCATCTACTTTTAAGATAGGTTCATCATTCAGAAAAGAGTTTTGTTTATCATCTGGTGAAGATTGTTTTTTTCTTGGAAAGCACTGTAAAAATATTTGACAGATGAAAATGAAAAATATAGCGTCGAAATATTTTAAACTTGGAATAAATTGAAGTGACTCGAATATCCATTGCAATGACCAAAACCTATACCACACATATATTCCGGTTAATACGATTAAGCCATAAGTTACTCCTTTGGATGTTATGTAATGAATGTTGTGACGATGCCAAGTCAAAATGGCACCCACAAACAATAAAACAAATAGGATTATATCAAAAAGCCATGTGTAATCAATATGCGCGAAAACATATTTCACGATTGTATTGCTTAAAAATATTTCGATTGGGTTCTTTAAAAGAAAAAATACAGAGAGAGAAATGATGAAGAATTGAGTTCTTTTATCAAAGAAGAATTCGTAAAGAGATTTTATCATTAACTTGTGGTTTCGGTGATTCAAACAATATGTATAACGTTTAAATCGCTTTGTTAGTTCTCTGTGATGTCTTATCTTTCAACCAAATCCAATCAAACAACACCCTGCCCCTCTATCTCAATCATAAACCCTTCATTTGCAAGTCCTTCAACACTCACCCAAGTACTTGCCGGAGGGTTTTCGGTGCCAAAATTATCTTTCAAAATTTGACTGATTATCGGTCCGTCTTCCTTTTGATAATTCACTTTATAAATCCTTAACATGACAATATTTTCCAAAGTACCTCCGGCGGCTTTTATGGCTATTACGAGTTCCCTTAACTCAATAGCTTCTTCAAGTTCTGCCTGTTGCGCTTCATTCAACTCATCAATCGGATCAATATCTGCCCGATTTGAATTTTTCATCTGAAATGTACGCACTACCTTATGCACACACTCCAACACATCTTCGTCGTGCAGTCCGTCTATCATTTCATAGTAGGTCATTTTTTAACTCAATAGCTGTCATACGATATATTTTTCGTGTAAATTAAGGGTTTATTCTCAAAAATCAAAAACTTACGACCTAAACAGACAACCTATAATGACTAAAAAAGTAGGAACGAACTATTTTTTATATAAAAAAACTTGGTAAACCCAAAAAACATAACTACATTTGAAAACCACCTTTATTGACAATATATCTCTGATATTTTTTCACACTCAAAACCTTGCCCAAATGGATTCTTGGAAAGACCAATTTCACTTTACCCGTACTGAGCGGAGAGGGGTTGTTGCCCTGTCTGTGCTTATCGTGCTGACCTTCTTTTTTCCTCATGTTTACATTTATTTTTTACCGGAAGAAGAACCCACGGATTTCACCGAATTTAAAGCCGAAGTAGAAGCCTTTTACGACACTTACGAACCACCAAAAACAAAACCTTATGCCTATAATTCGCGTAAGAATTATGGTGATAAATATGATAAAAATTACGACCGCAATTATTCCTCATCCAAGTACAAAAAGAAGGAAAAAAAGACCTACGAAAAGCCCGAAATCCGCCTATTTTCCTTCAATCCGAATACTGCCACTTACAAGGAACTAACCACACTCGGTTTATCCGGCAAAGCAGCCAATACACTCATCAATTTCCGCGAAAAAGGCGGCAAATTTTACAAAAAACAAGACCTCAAAAAAGTCTATGGCATCAAGGCAGCCGATTATGACAGATTAGAAAATTATATCGATATTCCGGCTACACCGAAAAAGGAAAAACCAACTTATGAACCCTCCACACCCGAAGAAAAGCACGAAATCGTTTACTTTCCATTCGACCCAAATACCGCGACATTCGGCGAATTAATGAAATTAGGTTTGAACAAAAAAGTAGCCAACAACATCATTAATTATCGGGAAAAAGGCGGTCAATTTCGCCAAAAAGAAGACCTCCAAAAAATATATTCCCTACAAACGGAAGACTACACACGCCTCGAACCTTACATCAATATCGCACCCGTAGAAGCAGTAGAAAAAACTGATACAGAGCCGATTGCACAATTAGTTAAAAACCCGAAACCACGCCCTGCCCCTGTCAATATCAACATCAACACGGCTACACCCGAAGATTGGCAACGACTCTACGGCATCGGACCGGCTTACTCCAAACGCATCGTCAAATATCGCAATGCTTTAGGCGGTTTTCACGCCGTCAATCAGGTCAGCGAAGTCTATGGATTGGCAGACAGCACCTTCCAAAGCATCCGTCCGCAACTCGAACTCGACCCCGCACCCATCCAACAAATCAACCTCAACACCGCCACCCAAGATGACCTAAAAAAACACCCGTATTTGGATTGGAAAAAATCTAAAACCATAATTGCTTACCGCGACAATCACGGCGTATTTTCAACGGTGGATGACCTGCAAAAAGTAAGAGTAATTTCAAGTGATTTATTCGAAAAATTAAAGCCATATTTGACGGTAGAATAACGTAAAACGATTCTTGTGCCGACGAATGACGGTATTGCAAATCGTAGCTATACAAGTGCGATTTTGCAATACCGTCATTCGTCGGCACAAGAATCATCTCACATTACACTGTTTTGAGTGTTTTGAATTGCCTTAATCCAAATAAAGTCATATCTTTATCAACATGAATTACATATTTGACAGAATTACCATTGATGATGAGCTTTGTAATGGTAAACCCACTATTCGTGGGATGCGAATTACTGTTCAGACGGTTTTGGAATTTTTATTCAACGGTACACCCGAAGAAGAATTACTGCGTCAATATCCGATTTTAGAAAAAGAGGACATCAAGGCATGTCAAAAATTTGCCATAGAATTAATGTGATTTAGCTACTTGATTATTGCTCACTTAACTACCAAATAGATTAGTAACCTACCAGCTTATTTAAACTTCGATTTCAACTTAATCTTAAACTTAATATGCAAAAAATACCATGCACCTTCATGCGTTCCGGCACCTCACGCGGACCCTACATTGACCTCCGCGACCTACCCAAAGACACTGCCGAGCGCGACAAAGTGCTGCTCAAAATCATGGGTTCACCCGACAAAAAACAAATAGACGGCTTAGGCGGCGCGACCTTCGTAACGAGTAAAGTAGTGCTACTACAACCATCTGAACGTGAAGGCATTGACGTGGATTATCTATTTGCACAAGTCGTCATCGACCAACCGATAGTCGATACCACACCCACTTGCGGCAACATGATGGCAGGCGTAGGACCTTATGCGATAGAGCAAGGTTGGGTAAAAGCCACGCATCCGCAGACGAGCGTGCAGGTGTATAATTTTAACACCGACTCTACGATAGAAGTCATTGCACAAACGCCGAATGGCGAGGTCAATTATACGGATGGTGATTTACAAATTCATGGTGTGCCGGGCGTGGGTTCGCCCATTATAATGAACTTCTCCAACATCGAAGGCGGTGCCACAGGCAAACTTTTCCCCACCGGAAATATCCGCGACAATATCGACGGCGTAGATATCACGGTCATAGATATTGGCAATTTGATGATGCTCGTAAAAGCCACAGATTTGGGCTTGACAGGCTACGAAGTTGCACCATTTTTTGCTAATAATAAAGACTTTATGCAGCGCATCGAAACCACCCGCCGCAAAGCCGGACTACTCGCCGGACTCGGCGATGTCTCCGATAAAGTCCTGCCAAAAATCGGCATTCTCGCCCCTCCGCGTGAAGGCGGTACGATTACTTCGCGCTATCTCACGCCCAAGACTTTGCACCCTTCACATGCGGTCACGGGCGCGATTTGCATAGCGGCGGCGAGTAAGTGTAAAGGTACAGTCGCGGCTGATATTGCCGAAGCCACCGATGCTGCCGCCGAGCGTATTTTAATCGAACATCCATGTGGTTTTATTCCCGTTGAAATTGAAGTGGACACCGCGAGTGCTGAGTTTAAAGTCGTAAAGGCAGGTACGCTGCGGACAGCGCGGAAGATTATGGATGGCTTTGTGTATTATTGAGTTTGATAAGCAGTAAGGGGTAAATAAACGTCACTTTTTGAGCAGGGTATTTTTTTGTTAGACGAAGCTTATTTTGAGGAGTATAGCCGAGCTACAACTTGTCCCGAACTCGATTCGGGATGACGAAGAATAGCTGAAGTATAACGAAAAAAGACACGCTCAAAAGTGACGTTTATTTGACCCTTACTGCTTAAGGGAAGATGAAGAAAATCATTTCTCCATTTGGGGTAGATTATTTTCTTCGTCTTCCCTTTCAGCGTTTTAATGTAGCAACAATATTAACTTCAAATAATACAGAATTACCATTGTTTTCGTGCTTCTTTTTTTTAGGTTAAAATAAGATGTAAAAAAGGTAATTTGGTAGTAGCATTACGTCCGCTACTCACGCATCTTTGCTTCAAACATATTATTCACCGATTAAAATATTATCGTATGAAAATTAGATGTAAAGTATTGATTATGAGTACCATGCTATGCTTGGCAAGTATGGTGACAATGGCAAATGAATCACCTGTTTTTTCTGTAAAAATTGCCGACGATAACTCTATTGTTGTTCAATTAACAGATGTAAACCAACCTCAAATTCAAGTCACGTTAAAGGATGCCTACGGCGTCATTTTGCATGATGAGCTGCTGACTGAAAGTAATATAAATCATCGAAAGTATAACTTCCGAAATCTTCCCGTAGGAAACTATACGCTAATTGTGGCTTACGATGATGTGATTAAAATTCAGTCGATTAATAAGGCATATAAAAGGCTTGAAATTGAAGCAAGTGATTTGCAAACGATATTTCGACCTGTTTTCCGACAGCACTCGGAATTTGTTGACATCGGCATGCTTTATTTTGCTAACATGAATACTATTTTTAAGATGAGAGATAGTGAAGGACGTGTTATTTACAGCGAACGCATTAAGGATAAAGGTACTTTCAAAAAGCGATTAAACTTGTCGAAACTCGAACAAGGCAGCTACATCTTGACCTTTGAAATTGACGGAGTTGTTGTCAATGAAAAATTCGAGCAATCTATTAATTGGTCGCCCGGAATTGCAGCCTTATAAGAATTTCTAAAACTAAGATTAAGCAGTTTTCAAGGATCGGACATTTCTATGTTCGGTCTTTTTTTTATTAAGCACTTACCTATGAACTCTTGTAGGATTTTGGCAAAAGATAAGTAAATATTGAATGTGATAATATTTCAATGAGGTAAAAACATTTACTCATTTACTCATTTTATCATTTACTCATTATGCGCTTACTCTTCTACCTCCCCTAAGATTTTCACAAATTGCTTTCGATATTCGAGTGGAGTTTTTGTGGTGATGTCTTTAAAAAGCCGATTAAAGTGAGAGATATTATTAAAACCACTTTCAAAGGAAATTTCTGAAACACTTAATTGTTTTTCTGTCAGCAATTTACAAGCGTGAACTATCCTGATTTCATTGACAAAACGTGTAAATTTTTTCCCTGAAATACGTTTAAAATATCTGCAAAAAGAAGGTACGGTCATATTTGCGATAGCAGCAATTTCATCAAGCGGAATCGCTCTTTGGAAATGTTTTTGGACATAATCATAAATGACATTAATACGGTCATTATCAGTATTTTGTACCTCAAAAGTATAGCCATCAGCATTTAGGATAACATATTCTTCAGTCCATGCGAGGTCTTGTAAAATGCACAGTAATTCGATTAATTTAGCGAAGTTGACCAGTGTAGCCATTTTTTCAATACGCGCACCGATTACTCGTTTTGCCTGCCCTTGAAAAGCGATACCCGCCTTTGCCCGTTGTAGCAATTGGTGTACGTCTTGCATCTCATCCAAATCAAAAAATCTCGCACCAAAACAATCGCTATTAAATTGGACGATAGTCTCGGATTCATTCCTGGTAAGTCGGTCGGTAAAGCCCGTGTGCGGAAGCATAGAGCCAATAAGCACCAAATCGCCGGAATGATAATAAGAAAGGTGATTGCCGATATGCCGCTTTCCGTTGCCGCCTTTTACATAGACCAATTCAATCTCAGGATGAAAATGCCAAAAAGGAGGTTTTTCATTTGGTGCCGGGTCGTTATACTGTTTGACGGAAAATGAACTTCCAAATTCAGTAACGACCTTTTCCAGAGTAGGTTTTCGAGAATTTACCATGTTAAAAATTTGTCTCACTACTTGCAGAAAAAATCCAAGTATGCTCTAAAATTATTTATGCCCCGTTTTTAGAGAATTTAAGACCTATCTCTGTTTAAAACAAGTGCCATATTTACCGGTATTAGTACAAAATTAACCCAAATAAGGTTAAAGTGTCCTCATATGAGATAATTAACGCATGATTGTTTTAAGTGCTTGGACTAAACTAAGCGATACCAGCAATTTCTCATATGGAGAATTAAAAGTGTCGTTAGATACCAAACCATTTGGTAGCCCCAACTTTCAAGTTGGGGGGCAAGAGTTAGCCCCTTTTTTGAGTGCCGTAGGTACGATACATTTAAATAATGCTGATAAATCGTACCTACGGCACTCAAATAGGGTGTTTTCTCTACCCCGAATTTAATTCGGGGCTACTAAATCGGTCATGCCTAACGGCATTATTTTAAATGAGAAATTGCTGAAGCGATAATTTAAACTATCATAATTCACTGAAAATGAATTATTTATTTACGCCTAAACTTGTATTTCCACCTACTTACTGCTTATTGACGGCTTATAATAATTTCCTTACTACATTACGTAATAAATTACTATTTTTACACTTTATAAAAACGTAATACAATCTAAGGTGGCGCGGGCTGGAAGCACCGCGCTACGGGGCGCATAAGCCGGAGGCATTACGCTACGCACACACGAATGAGAAAAACCTACGGCAACACTTGGTGGGGCAAACAATGGCTCAATGCACTCACCAATATCGACTACTCCAACCGCCTCCCACGCGGACGCAGCTATGCGAATAGAGGCATGGTGCAAGAAATCAGTATTGAAGGCAATCGTATCAAGGCAACGGTGGCGGGGTCGCGCCCACGTCCGTATAAGGTCAATATCAGTGTAGCGGCATTTACGGCTGCCGAAAAAGCCAAGATAATCAGCATGGTGACGGACAATCCCGCTTACCTTTCTCAATTGCTCAATCGCCGCTTACCGACCGAATTGAATGACATTTGTGCGCGAAAAGGCATTGATATTTTTCCGTCTCGATGGGATGATTTGGAGGGCGGATGTTCTTGTCCTGATTGGGCGGTGCCTTGTAAGCACATGGCGAGTGTCTTGTACCTCATTGCCAATGAAATTGATAAAAATCCTTTCCTCGTTTTTCAACTGCATGATTTTGATTTGTTTAAGGGTTTGGAAGGCGTGGGCTACTCTGCGGACGGGCAGACAGACGTGCAAATCCTTAGCCTCGAAGACCTTCAGCAAGCCTTCGTTTTCAATGAAGAAGCATTTGATTGGCAACAAGATACGTATAGTGAATTAGACTTTTCCATATTGCCCGATTGTCAGGAGCAATTGCTGACTTTGCTTTCGCCGCGTACTGTTTTTTACCCAAATGGAGACTTCCGCGAAATCCTTACGAAGGTCTATAAAAAGGTCGCTCGTAATATTTTAAAATCCGAAAAAAAGGAGACAGAAAAAGAAATCACAACCCTCATAGATGCCGTTGATGATATAGAGGTTTTGGTCGATACGGAGTTGGATTTTCTGAATTGTAATTTTCGGAGTGAAAAAGGAAAATCGCTCTTATCAATTGACACGATAGAGGCATTGGCGAAGTGGTTGGAAGGCGTACCGACCACGCATTTTGAACAACTCGCGCCGCGCCTTCGCGGTTTGTATTTGACGTATCAATTTGCCAAAAAATTAGCCATACATAGCGCATACATTCCGCAGTTGTTACGCATTGGTGCGAAGCAATATAAAGTGCGTTGGTTGCCTGCTATTTTGAATGAAGATGTACGCACAGTTTCCGAAAAAATACAAGCACTTACACCTTCTCATATTTTTTATTATAAAAAGAAAAAAAGCGTATATGAGCCTGTTGAGGAAGATAGGTTTGTGAGTTTATTGTCGATGTTTATTGATTATTTCGTGCATACTCATCACGATTTAAATTATAAATTATTGACATTCGATGTGATTCGCTTGTTTTTTAGCGGAGATATGGAGCGATTCGACCAATTTGAAACACGCGAGTACCCGACCGCTATTCAGTTGTGGTTGAATAAGTTTTATATTGCAGAAAAAGATTACGTACCTGTATTGCAAGTGGAAGACGACGAGGGAGATTTTGAAGTGAGCATTGCCGTAGAAGATAAATCGAAACCTACGCAAGCACCAGTTCCCTTAGCTAAAGTTTTTTCCAATAAAACCTATAATAAAATGCGTTTGGATGTACTACGCGATATGTCGATGTTGTCCGAACATTTCCCCCAACTCAGTCGCATACTCGCGTCGAAGGGGCAGGAAAAACTGCGTTTTACGTCCGAACAATTCGTGGCGGTACTGTTCAAAATACTGCCCATTATGAAGATGTTTGGCATACAAATTTTGATGCCGAAAGCCCTGCGAAAATTGCTGCGTCCGCAAGTATCAATGATGCTGCAAGGCGAAGACGAGGACGGCGTAGCAACGCGAAGTTCGATTATTAGTTTGGAGAATATGTTGAACTTCAATTGGCAGATAGCGATAGGCGATAATCAGGTTTCTTTGGGTGAATTTTTGAAAATGGTCAAAAAATATTCGGGCATTGTCAAGCTGAATGATGAGTACGTATTTTTTGATGAAAATGAAATCGAAAAACTACTCGACAAACTCGCCGACCCACCCGAACTCAATGGCAATGAACTCCTAAAAATCGCCCTCACCGAAGAATACGAAGGCGCGAGAATCGAACTCGACAAGAAAGCCAAAAAGCTAATTGACCACCTGCTTTCCGGCGAAGGAACGGAAGTACCGCAGGGTTTGAAAGCTACGCTAAGACCTTATCAATTAAGAGGTTACGAATGGTTGTACAAAAATTCACGCTTAGGGTTCGGCAGTTTGATAGCGGATGATATGGGCTTGGGAAAAACGCTGCAAGTCATCACCACGCTATTGAAATTGAAGGAAGACGGCGAACTCAACAAGGCAAAAGCCCTCGTTGTCGTACCTACCACTTTATTGACGAATTGGGATAAAGAAATCGCCAAATTCGCGCCCGACCTGCGTACACATACGTATCACGGACCCGCCCGCGACCTCGCCCCACTCGCCGATGCAGACGTGATGATTACGACCTACGGCGTGGTGCGAAGCGAAGGCGCGAAATTGCAAAAAAAGAAGTGGCTCGTGGTCGTGATTGATGAGTCGCAAAACATCAAAAATCCGGGTACGGGGCAGACCAAAGCTATCAAAAAACTGAAAGCCCCTGTCAAGATTGCGATGAGTGGTACGCCCGTCGAAAATCGCTTGAGTGATTATTGGAGTGTGTTTGATTTTGTGAATAAAGGCTACCTCAATAATTTGAAAAAATTTAAGGAAAACTACGCCATTCCGATTGAGGCAGACCGCGACCAAAAGAAGTTGGATAATTTCCGAAAAATCACCGAACCTTTCATTTTGCGCCGCCTCAAATCCGATAAATCTATTATAAAAGACTTGCCCGATAAGATAGAAAAAGACCAGTATTGTCATTTGACGAAAGAGCAAACCGCGATATACGAAAACGTCATCGAAACGACCATGAAAGCCGTAGAAGGCGCGGAAGGCATTGCCCGAAAAGGTGCAGTTTTGAAGTTGATAACGGCACTGAAACAGGTCTGTAATCACCCCAAACATTTTCTAAAAAAAGGAAAAAGCGACCCGGAATTGTCAGGAAAAACCACGCTCTTATTTAGTTTGTTACGCCAGATTTTGGATAATGGCGAAAAGACCTTGATTTTTACCCAATATCAGGAAATGGGGAAGATGTTGGTGGAAATGTTGGGCGAGGAATTTGGTTTGGAAGTGCCGTTTTTGCATGGCGGCGTGAGTCGTAAAAAGCGGGATGAAATGGTCGAAGATTTTCAGAATAATCGCACGACGCGCGTGATGATTTTGTCGCTCAAAGCAGGTGGTACGGGCTTGAACCTGACCGCAGCAAGCAACGTAATTCATTACGACCTCTGGTGGAATCCTGCAGTGGAAGCCCAAGCCACCGACCGCGCCTATCGCATCGGACAAACCCGTAATGTGATGGTGCATCGCTTCATTACGCAAGGAACTTTTGAGGAGAAAATCAATCAATTATTACTCAATAAAAAGGAACTCGCTAACTTGGCGGTTTCGACGGGCGAAAAGTGGATAGGGGATATGTCGAATGGGGAGTTGCGGGAGTTGGTGAAATTGGAGTGACGTAAAACGATTTTGCAAATCGTTCCTGCGTATGGCGTGACGATTTGTAAAATCGTTTTACGTTTGAAAAATCAAAAAATGCGCGTACTATTCATTTGGGAAGTCAAAGAAGAATTACGGAATTATCTGCTTGCACATCCGTTGAAAAGCGAGTCGATGGAGTTTATTTTTTTGACAAAAGATGAACTCGAAGCGGCTGCGATTGAACGCCCGGAAGATATTCAGGTGACGGTGGGTTGGGTGGTACAGCGTCCGTTTTGGAATAAAATATTTCAGCAACTCACTCATCTTCAATTGATTATTCATCCGGCTGTGGGCGTGGATAAGGCGATTCCTTTTGTACAATCCCTTCATTCTAATCACAAAATTACGCTCTGCAATAGTTTTGGACACACCTATTTTACAGCACAACATGCGGTGGGTATGTTGCTCACTTTGTGCAATCGTCTCCTGCTGCACCACCATGCAATGAAGGCAGGTAAATGGCGCACCGGCGAAAAAGACGGCAAATCACTTCCGATGAAATATCGCAAAACAGGTTTGCTCGGTTACGGGTCGATTAATCAGCGAGTGCATCGGTTTTTAGAGGGTTTTGATACGGAGATTCATGTCTTGAAAAATACTTTGACGGAAGCGCAGCAAACCGACCCGCATTTCTATACACAAGACCAATTGCATGACTTTCTCGCGGCGGTGGATAATCTGATACTTGCCGTTCCATTGACCGAAAAAACAAATGGAATGATTGGTGAAAAGGAATTGGAATTGCTCGGCGCATCGGGCATACTCGTCAATGTGGCGCGTGGCGAAGTGGTCGAAGAAAAGCCCTTTTATGAAGCATTGAAAACCGGGAAAATATTTGCCGCAGCCAGCGATGTGTGGTACGACTACCGCCCCGAAGCCGACGAGGAAGGGCGAAAATTTCCCTATACTTATCCATTTCACGAATTGGAGAATGTGCTGCTTTCGCCACATCGCGGTGGCTCGCCTTTGGATGATTTGGAGCGTTGGGGGCAGACGATGGAGATACTTTCACGATTTGAAAGAAAAGAAGAGTTGATGAATGTAATTAATTGGGAAAGAGGGTATTGATGGGTTAAGGAGAAGAGGAAGAAAAGAGTACAGATTATCCGAAAATTAAGCTAAAAATGACATTTTACAATAAAATTAACAATAACAGCAAGCTAAAAACTTATTAGCTTGCGTAAGTTTTTTATTCTAAATGTATCTTTGTTCACTTATTATCCGTTTTATAATAAGTGACCATAAATCTAAAAAGCGTCTTTTTTGTAAAATTGCGAATAAAAATGACAGAAATAACCCCATAAATCATGTTTCTATCCTTTTTCTTTTGAAAAAGACACTTTCTTATTCTTTACTTGAAATGACTCTATCTGATTTTTTGATTAATTCAAACGCGTAAGGTTTCAATACTAATAAACAAGTAAATACCCTCTTTGGGAAATATCTTTGCAGCGTAAAATATTCAATGATAAGTGAAACATTATTTTTTATTAAAATCAAACAATTATGTTAAGGAAAATTTCAATCCTATTATTTCTTGTAGCTGTTATGTTTTCAGCTTGTAACAAAGACAATGATATATTAGGAGACGTAGAACTGACGCCTACAATAGAACAAACAAAGACCTCTAAGAAAAATAGAATCTCTGCATCAAATACTCAAAGTAATGCTTCTGCAAAAAAAAGCGATACACGCGTACAATTGAGTCAGGGACAAACGCTTGGAGATTTGGTGAAAGCAACCAATACAGAGGAAGATATTGCTTCCAAAATGGAGGCTTTAATGGCTTTGGAAAGTAGAGATGGCGCCGCTAACCGCAAGGGGAACAAAGGCGACCTTAATGATAAAGGCGACCTTAATGGGAACAAGGGGGGAGAAGAAAAGTCAACTTTTAATTGGTTCGATGCGGGAGCGCATAATAATTGGCATTTCCCGAATGTAGCTTACGATACACCTGATTTTCATGGTTGGGGTGTCGGCTTTTTCCAGTTTTGCAGCATCTTCAATATCGCTCCTCCGGTAGATTTGCATTTGCCGGGTAGTTATGTGCCGGATGACGTGGATTTTGGTCAACTTGACATCCCGTGGTATTTATCTTGGGGATTAAATGAGGAGAAGTATGGCAATTGGCTTAATGAGTTGTTTGTAAACTGTGGAGCTATTGATATTAGTATTGATTATGATTTTGATACTTGTAATGGTGATTTTAACTGGCAATTTCCTGATGTTGATTTTGGTGACAAAAATTTCTTTGATTGGAACATTGACCTCTTCAGTTATCTTGACGACAAAGGCGGATTGATTCCTTATGGCTTGGATTTGCCTGATAATTTCTTCCCGCTTGACTACGATTTCAAAAATATTGACTTTCCGGCAAATTACAACTACGGTAATTTGGATATTGATAAATACGGTGACTGGTTGGAGAAAGTAGCGATTGACTTTGGTAAATTTGACGGTGCAGGTGGTGCAGGCGGTTATGCGGGTTACGCAGGCTACGCTTGGGGCTACGACTGGGGAAATGCCGGTGCATGGAACAACTACCACTTCGACAAAATTGATTTCCCTGTAAATGACCCTAAATTCCATAACTGGGGTGTCGGATTGTATGAGTACGACAAGAACGTTGTGATACAAGGCGAACCCGGTCAACCCGGACAACCCGGACAAGTCAACGTCGGTGATATTGACTTTGGCGACTTTGAGTTCCCGATTGATTTTATTTTCGATGGTTTCGATTTTGATAAAGACATCGTTATTCCGAGTAGTTTTGATTGTAATGTAAATGTGCCGGATTATAAAAATTGGTTGGAGGATTTCCTTAGTCAATTTGGCAATCACAATCCGGACACTTCAACCCCGAACACTTCAGACCCAGTATCATCTGGTTATGATTTCGATATTTGCAACGGTGCATTGAACTGGAATTTCCCTGATGTTAATTTTGGCGATAAAGAATTCTTCGACTGGAACATTAGCTTGTTTAACTATCTTGACGATAAAGGCGGATGGATTCCTTATGGTTTGGATTTACCTGCGGACTTCTTCCCCCCTGACTACGATTTCAAAAACATTGACTTTCCGGCAGATTACAACTACGGTAATTTGGATATTGATAAATACGGTGACTGGTTAGAGAAAGTAGCGATTGACTTTGGCGACTACAACACAGACGGCTGGTTAGGTTTCAACAATGTTATCGGTGGTTTCGGTGGCGCATGGGGCTTCGATTGGAATAATATTGGTCCTTGGAACAACTACCACATCAACAATGTTGATTTTGCTTTCAATGATGTCGATTTCCACAACTGGGGTATTGGCTTGTACGAATACGATAAAAACTTTGGCGGTGTTGATTTCGGTAATCTAGTATTCCCGGACAACTTTATCTTCGATGGTTTTGATTTTGACAAAGACATCGTTATCCCTAATGGTTTTGATTGTAATCTTGACATAGAAGACTACAAAGTTTGGTTAGAGAGCATCATGTTTGATTGCGGTGCTTTGGTCAACTACGGTGGTTGGAATGATTATGACTGGAATAACTGCGGTAACTGGAATGATTTCAACTTCCCCGGTGCGAATGTTTGTGATTTCGGCGACGAAAAATTCATTGACTGGAGTGTTGGATTATTTGACTTCTGCAAGCAGAATAACATGTATGTTCCCAACAACTTCCAATTCCCACAAGGCTACACGCCGGCGTGGTACAACGTAAACGTTGATGTTCCTGCGGACTACGGATTCCCTGCGAATATTGACGCTGATGAATACAAAAATTGGCTGCCTTCATTGGTTTACTACTGTGGCAGGTAAGAACTGATTATGCTTTATCATTGAATATAATCTCTTCGATACCGCATAATAGTCTAAATTCAAACAACTAGACTAACTCAAGCAGGTAACGGTTCTAATACCGTTGCCTGCTTTTTTTTATTGTGAGACAACGACAAGCAATATGTTCGCCAAATGAAAAATTGATAATTGAGCGTTGATAATTATTTCATTTAAATATTCGTAATTATTTCATTTTCTTTTTATTATAAATTATAATTTTAAATTAATTCTCAACTATACAACTTGTCCCGACGAATGACGGGATTCTCAATTCTCAATTTGGCGAAGACATTGAACGACAAGTTCATTTAAATGATAAAAGTAGTTGACACAGCTACCCGTCTAACGTTCCTTAATTTTCACAATTCTCAATTTCTATAGAGATTGTTGCACCAGGGCGAAGCTCAAAACCTGAAAGAATTTCAATCATATCGCCTGCACGAAGTTTAGCATCGTCATTTTCTAATAAAAGGACCAATGAACCTTGTCCGCTTATCGTAATGGTTTGTTCTACGTATTTATCAGTTCCGTCGGGAATAAATCCACTTGGGTAAACAAGATTTACATCATCACAACTTCTTGCTAAAATAAGTGTAGAAGCAGAGGATGTATAGGTGCGACCACCACTAGTTGCAGGGTCACTTACGCTTGCTACATTGGTTAAGGTAACCGGATTTTGTGCAATTTTTACATCATCAATCCACCAGCCGTCGCCACCACCGCCGCCAGTGTCTTCAGAAAAAACAAAGCGTAGCTGAGTCGTTCCATCAGGAATCATACCAGCAGATTCAAAATATTCCGTTGCAGTTCCGGTAAAAGCAGCCCCTCCGTTTGCGGGATTAAATGTAGAATTTAATGCACCGTTATATCCGTTTTCCTGTAAAGGCATACGTGCCCAGGTAATTCCGTCGCTGGTGACTTCCACAAAGCCCCCATCAAAGCCGGAATCGGTATCAAATTTATGCCAAAAACGAAGCTGTTGCCCACTAACATTTGGGTCTAAAGGAGGGCTGGTCAATGTGGTATTTCCGCTTGTACCTGTACCGGTATTAGGTGTAAAATAATAGAAATCACCAGAGTATGCCTGTGCCGGGTCATTTACTCTGCTAAAAGAATTAGCACCTCCCGATACTGCTGTCCATCCCTGTGCACCCGTCTCAAAATCGTAATCTTCTTTTATGGTAGTTGTAGCAGGTGTATTTACTTTTACTTCCACGGTCAATTCAACAGATGCATCTGCTTCAATGGTCGGGATAGTGAAAGTGATAATATCGTTACTAACTGTGTGTGCCGCACCTGTAACTTCCACAATAGATGTAAAAGGTGGCAAATCATCCGTAACGACTACATTCGTAGCTGCTGTACCGGAAGGAGAGGTATTTCCTACAGTTATGGTATAAATTAAATTACCACGATTTTCGATAACCTCTTCGGATACTGTTTTTTTAATGGTAAAATAAACCTGTTCGGGATTGCAGGAAGCAGGTACTCCATATCCGTCAGCCTCATCTCCAATATTATTAGATTCATTGGTTGAGTTTACACCAAGTCCTCTTTCGGCGAAAGCCTCCCAGATAATGCAACTGTGTGCAGCATCATACAGCATAGAATCAGCCTTCAGAATACCATCGCGCATATCTGTAAATCTGGGACTTGGTGATTGCAAGCTAATCCCTTCCTGTATCAGTTTTAATGCAAGGTTGTTTCCTGCATTATTGGCAGTTAGTGTTGCAACATCAGCAGTTTGGTCACCTGTTACTGGTGGATTGTATGTTTTATCATCGTTAAAGCCATACTGATCAACAAGTTTTTGTGTCATTTCTACAAGCATAGTACACCAGATAAAACCAATACCATGTGGAATGGTAATTTCAGGTGCATTTTGAACACCAGCTCCGCCATTTGTATTTCCTGCAAAGGTATATTCATTAATGTTTTTATCAACACTATATTTTCTTGGTCTGATGCCCGGTCCGTCATAGTCGGTATATCTGACGTAAGTACCAATACCTCTATCCGGTAAAACGCCAAATGGATTTTCGGCAGTAGCAGGTTTTAAATCACTTTGAGTAGTGGTCATGTATAAGGCATAATAATCTGCCCAGCCTTCTCCGCCCTGCTCATCACCTGACAGACTACCGCCAGTAGCGGTTTGTGGGCTGGTACGGATAGAAATACCATGACCATACTCGTGAGCGATAATTCCGTTATCAAAATCTCCGTCCTTTTTAGGTATAGGTGGATTATCCTGCTGAAGAGAACCGACCATTACAGCACCGTCGGCTAAAGCACTTTTTAATAATAAACCTGTATTATAACTGACCATTACAGATGGGATGGTAATTGTATTTACTGTAGGGTCAGTACCACCCATTGCAAGGATAGCATCGGGATTAGCAGCATCATTATTCATTACAATAACACCAGCAGCTCCGCCTTTTTGTGCGCCATCTACTTTTTCAGCAAAAGAACAAGAACCCCGGTCAATAAGTACAATCGCATCCGTTACACTATTACATGGAGCATTACCTACACCGCCACCGGCTCCGCAACCTTCACTATTTCCGCATCCATCGTTCACCAAAACGAAAGTTTTGTCGAGTACAGGGTTGGTATTAAGGTCGATAGGATTTGCAGAATTATAAAGTGCCCCTTGAATAGAAGCAAACTTATCGCCTCCCATTACAGTGGTAGGAATATCTACCGTACTGATTTTCACCAGAGAATCAAGAGTAGATGAAGTCCAAAGATACATTTGCATTTGTCCATTTACTCCGTCGGTAAGCGTCAAGAAATTGGCATTATTGGTACCACCACCATCTTGCGCCTGTGCGAGTACCTCATCATTTCCGACTCCGCCTTTACCCATATTGTCAAACTGAAAATTTCTACCAGCTTCTGTAAAACCGAAGTTATAAAATACATCGTGTATCAGATTATTCCAGTAAAATAAATTGACAATGGCTGCATTTCTATTGGGAAACTGATTGTTCGGGCTTGTTGTGGAATATTCGGGTTCTTGGGTTAAGTCCCAAAAATATATAAATGCCTGTGAGCCTGCCGGGTTAGCTACTGTAGCCTGTGCTGCCGTAGAAGGCTGAGGAGCACCGCCAAGTGGACTTGGGCTGGGGTCATGAAAAGCATAAACGTTATTACCTTTTGTATAGGTATTTTCAGTTACACCATCTGTACTTGTCCAGCCAAAAGGGGAAGCAATCGGGTCACCTGCCGTAGAAACCAGAGACTGGGTATTTGTAGCCGTATTATCATTAGGAGCTTCTGCGGGAGCATCCAGTACAAAATAGGTGTGTGTACGTCCGGCGGCAGCTTGTTTGTCTGTAGCAGAAGCAGCATGTGTATGATGTTCAGTTGTACAAGAGTGCTGTACTCTGTCATTCATCATTTTGTCCCAGTTGCGGGCACTTTCCATGTGCATTTCTCGATGCCGGGCATCCAGTTGAGCCTGCTCTTCAGGAGAAGCATCATAGGTCAGTCCTTCACCGAAGGAGCAGTGTAGCACCATGTCTTTTGTTTCTAAAACTTTACCGGTTTGAGCATCTACATAACTAACCCAGTAATTTTGTCGGTCAGGGGTATGTAGCTGTGTTTCCCAAGTCAAACGTAAGTCTTTACCTTCTTTGTGTTGAATGAACATAAGACGCGCCTCAATGTCGGAAGCCGCTATAGCACCTTTTTTGTAAACAACATGACCGTCTGCCCGATTTTTATCTTCTTCCAGAATAAGTGGCAGCGTCCTGTCAAGTTTGTGAAATGCCATTGAAGTTCTGATGGCACTTACTGCATTAAGGGAAGGGCTGGAAGTATTTGCTTTTCGCCGGACAAAACTATTCATAGGGAATAGTTTTTGATTTTTTCCAAAAGTAAGTGTAAGTAAGCCCTCCCGGACATAAATGCCATCAATTTTTTGTAGGGCGTGAATCCGGCGAACTTGCGTCTTTGAGTCTAGCTGATCAAGTGTGATTTCATAGTCTTGAGTGGTGTACTTATTGTCAGGAGTTTCAAATTTAATCAAATAATTTTGGACGATTTGTTCAGCATTTTCCGTTTTTTGAGCAAAACTCAGCCACGGAATTGCGAAAATCATTAGTAGTAAACAGGTTTTTAATTTCATAGCTATTTTTTAATTAAATCTAAAAATATTCAGGGAAATAAGGTGTGTATTACAGTAAGAAGGAGGGAGAAATAAATTTGTACTTTCATCCAAAAATATAAATTAATCTTGTCTTCTTAAAAGAAAACGTATTAAGAATTTTTATTTTACATAAGGCGACTTTTTAGACAGAACACTCCACGTACATATACGATTGAATTACCCGAATTGGTTTTTATTTTTAGGATTTTATAAATATAATACTTCGTGTTGGGTAGGGCATCACCGGATACTTTTTTTGTATCGAACTAAAATGAAAAATCGTAACTCATTGGAAGTGAAAAAATTACTGCTTGTTCTGGCTACCCGTCTAAGGTTGGATAAGTGCTGTTATTCAACAGCTTAGGGAGGACGAAAAAAATAATGTACCCATTTTGAGTGTATGAATTAGAATACTTCCCTTCATTCCAATGTCATTTAGTTAAGAAATTTTTGACTTTAAATTAAAATAAAAAATATATTTAAGTGCTTAAAAACGCCACAGGTGTGGACGATTTGGTAGCCCCAAGTTTCAACTTTGGGTAGAGCGATTCCCGCCTTCAATGAGTATCGTAGATACGGTGCATTAAGGGATGTAACGTACCTACGGCACTCCGATTGTGGGGCTAAATCTTTCCCCCAAGTTGAAACTTGGGGCTACTAAATGAAGCGTATCTAACGACACTTTTTAAGCCATTTACATATTTTATTTTTATTTAAATGTTTATTGAAATTTCTGGTGGTGTTCGACAAAAATAGGGTGAGCAATACGCGAGTCGCAAGGCGAATTCCTTTGCTGAACATGGATATTTGAGTATTAAAACACCCATTTTTACACAAAAATATTCGCCTTGCGACTATTCCCTATTTTACTCGAACACCTGCTAAATTTCAGTTTTATATAAAATTGAGTTTTCCGTTAAGAATCCAATGTGAAAAGAGCTTCCTGAAGAAAATGACCAAATTTGTGTACCCTTTTGAATGTGCAATTTGTTACACACACAATTGCTACTTGGGTTAGTTAAAAAAAATCTTCTTACCTTATAATATGGCTATCTAACAACTGTCACGTTTTTCTTTATTAAGATGAATTAAAAAAACACTGATTACCAGATAATTAAGTGCTAACCATTTTCTTTTTCAATTTTTTTATCGGAACAAAAACACTCAATCATAGTCACATTTTATAAAGATAAGAAATTGTAGTAGGGGTATAAAAAGCTCTATTTACCTCCGAATCTTAAATCAGCACCCGGCTATCATCAAACAAGGACAAGCGACATAATTATTTGGCAACAAACACTTTACGCTATATGGTTGCGTCTGGATAATGGTTCAAATTAACGGAGTGATAGCCAGCTTTGACCATATCAAGTTATCTTTTCCGTTCATTTACATTCAAAAAATATCGAATTAGTTATGATTAAATTAAAACACGTAAGCACACTATTCTTTGTCATATTATCTACGCTGTTTGTACAAGCACAGGCAGAGTATGATGTTCGCTTTATTAATGCGGTAGGGTGCGATGATTCTACGTTACTTGTAGATATTGAGGTAAAAGCTACCGATGGCAATGCCGGTTTTTTTATGAGCGAACAGAATTATCGCTTTTCTTATAATAGAACTGCTGCTGGTAATCCAACAATCTCTCGCCAAGACTTGACCGGTTTTTTACCGGGCGGTACGGGTCCGCTCGGTTTTACGCTTTATTCTCCACACAATCTTACGGGATCCCTTGATACGGTAGTCTCGTACAATGTTGAATTGCAAGGGGGAGATGGTACATTTCTGACTTCCGATACTTGGGTACAGGTCGGGCAGGTTACTTTTGATTTGTTGGAACCGGACGCGTGTTACGACCTTCAATGGCACGAAACGGTTTTTCCGCCGACCTTTGTAGGTGAGTTGAGCAATAGCCAGCGATATGATGCCATAGGTCTTGGCTATAATAATGTTTCGAGTTGTGCCAGTTGTCTGTTACCAATGGAATTAATCAGTTTTGACGGCATTGCCGAAGGGTGTAGAATTGACCTTTCATGGAAAACTGCCAGCGAAATCAATACTTCTCATGTCATCGTTCAAAGGAGTGCCAATGGCAGCGATTTTGAAGATATTGGGCAGGTAACAGCCACAGGAAATTCGACCACTTTACAACAATACGCCTTCTCGGATTATATGATGGTTACTACTGATAATTATTACCGATTAGAGCAAGTTGACCAAGATGGTTCTGTACAATATTCGGATATCATTCAGGTAAATACGACTTGTATTGAAGACAATATTGGTACGCTTGATATTTTCCCGAATCCGGTGCAAAATAATGATGTACACTTACGCTTGTATTCAGGTGCAGAAGCGTCTGCAAATGTCGTTATCATGAATGTTGCGGGTAAAGTTGTCGTTCAACAAGATGTTGAAATCATAAAAGGGGTGAATCAAATTGATTTGTCCGTAGCAAGGCTCACCGCAGGTACTTATTTTGTACAAATAGAAAGTGCCAATTGGCGTTCTACTTCTGAAAAATTCGTAAAAGTCAGCGAATAAATTTCGGTAGCATTACATGTACTTAGGGAAGAGGAAGAAAATAATCTACCCGAAATGAAGAAGTTATTTTTTTTATATGTTTGGCTAAATTTGACGCGCAT
>ENA-ORXR01001637-ORXR01001637.1-marine-metagenome-genome-assembly--contig:-NODE-1637-length-23297-cov-227.136047_pt1 | contig 23297 bp, 13 predicted proteins | sample MGYA00237866_ERZ511479 | MGnify/ENA metagenome assembly ERZ511479 | reverse complement strand
ATTTATCAGAAAAAATAAAATAAGACAATCTACATAAAATACACAAGGAACTTTATAACTTTGCCAACGGTTATAGTATAATAAGCTCTGAAAAAATGCTTTAGTATTCTTGAAGAACTTACATACAAAACCACATACAACATTAATGCAAAAAATACGTTTAACAGTTAAGAAAGTATATTTTCATTAATATGTAGAGTTCAATTGAGTGCAAACTCAAAAACATCCAACTCTTTGTTATAGTTATAAAAGAGGTAGATGTAGCAGAAATATCAGAAAAAATCTGATAATAAAGTAATGATTGAAAAATAAGATAACGATTTTAGACAAAGAAATTTTTTGATAAACAAGGCGAAAAACGCAGAGGTAAGGATAAGAATAAGGCTTTTCAACAAAGTAAATCGGAAAATGTCGAAGTGTAAAACGTTAAGTTACTCTTTACTCATTACTAAGAACAATTCAAATTAACTAAGTAATAGCCTGAATAGACCAGAGGAAAAAGAAGGAATTTGAATGTTCTGCAAAAAAACAAAAAACAATCTGGATAGAAATCAAAACCAGATGCGGTTATAAGCAAATACATAGAACATTATTTATAGAAGGTAGAAAAATAGCTTTTTAGTATCTTGTGAGAAAGAATCAAATGTATAGAAAAATAATGTAACTCTCTGTTTTGTAAGTTCTTATCCAAATGAGTCAATGGAATAGTAGGCGATGGCTTTTTAATAATAGAAAGCCAGTATGTCAATAAAAGCTAAATGAAGCCAATGTATTGTTTTATATCTAATATAAACCTACTAAAAACTGCAATCCTTGAACTATTTTTATAGGTCATATAAGTATGCATTACATACTCTTGTATAAATACTGCTACTCTCTCAACATCCTACAACAAAGGGTATTCATTCTCTAAACAAAAACAAGATGACTACCCAAAAAAATATAAATCCTACCATAGATTACATTATTGACGCTACTAATGTATGCAATTGGCACGTTGCCAACAAAGGTGTACGCTCTAATTCCAGTCGCAATAATGAACACAATGCCAATGTTTCTTTAGATACATTACTAAAACTCGTCAATGTATTGATAAAACACAATCGTACATTTCAATGCATCTTTGACGCCAACACTTCTTACAACTTACCCGAAGAAGAATTAAAAATATACAATTACTTATTAAGCGATTATAAAGAAAAATTTTACCAAGTAACAGGGGGAATTAAAGCAGACGCATTTGTCCTTTCTTTTGCAAGTAACTACAGTTCAAAAGTAATTAGCAATGATAATTTCAACGATTATCAATCTTCGTACCCCTGGGTCAAAAGAGATGCCAAACCACAACGATTATTCAAAGGAGGTATTCCAATGGTTGCAGGAATGAAACACTTAATCCTTCCCGATTTAGCTATAAATGAAGCTATCAACGAATCAACCGAAAACTTGTTTAACCAACTTCGATCTAAATTAGGTTCTACTCGTAGACAAGATGGAAAAATCAAAAACTTTGATATTCAAAAAGGAGTCGGATTTATTACAACAAGAGAAGAGGAAGAAATTTACTTCAATCGCTCTCACATCAAAATCTTAGAAGAAACACCCGTAGATTTTGTCTTGAACTCTACCAATGATGGCAAAACCTACGCCGCAGATATTCAATTCAAAATCTCAACCAAGCCACCAAAAATTTGGACCGGCGAGAGTATTTGCAGTGGGGTCATTGATTGGTTCAATGAAGAAAAAGGTTTTGGAGCGATTAAAGAAACCGTTGACGAAAAAAAACCAAAAGGAAAGAAAAAAACAAAGACCAAAAAAGAAATTGACGATGAAACAGTTTTCTTCTTTAAATCAGGTTTTGATAACGAAGAAATTAAACCCAAACCTGGTGTAGAAGTTGTCTATGAAAGAAGAAGAAACAAAAAAGGCCCTTATGCTGCCAATATCAAATTGGGACGTCCTGAAGATTTTCTACTAAAGAAAGACCTTTTTGTAGAAGACCAAAAATTAATAGATGGGCTTCAACAAGATTTGCAAAAACAGAGCAAGCTTGTGGAAGAAATTGAAAAACAATCAGAATCTTTTAAAGCGTTATTGATTCTCAATAAAGATACAATTTATAGAGGTGTCATTGACAAGTACAAAGATGCCAAAGGTATTATTAGAATTGTAGAAACAGATATAAGAGTTAATTTTGAAAAAGCAGTTGTGATTAATGCCAACAAAGGTGTACGTACAAGAGACAAAGTGAAGTTACAAGTGCAAGTTAGTAAAGATGGATCACTCAAAGCTTCTAAGGTACAAATTGTGGTTAATAAAAGCAATAGCGAATCACCTGCTGTAGAAGCAGAAAAAGCACCACAAAAACCAAATGCACAAAAACAAAGAAAACAAGTTGCACCTGAAAAAGAAAAGGTAGAGGCAACAAAAAGTAATAGTGCTAAACAAAATAATAGTAGAAGCAATAACAGCAAGAATAACTCTAATACCAACACTAAAAATAATAGTAATAGTAGAAATCAAAGAAAAACAGATAGCGAAAAACCAAAAGTAGTAGAACCCGTTGCTATTAAAAAAGAAGAAAAAACAAGTCGTCCTGTAAATAAGCCGAAGCCTAAGCCAAAACCGAAAGGAAAAGTTGTAGTCACTTCTAATCAAACACTCGTTGACCCTTTAGCCAAAGAGGTTAAATCCGCTAAAACAGCGAATGAACAGAACGATAAAAAACAGCCTAATAAAAGGGTAGTGGAAAAGCCTAAAAACCGTAGAGCAAACGAAAAGAAACCAATGCCAGCGAAAGCAATGGAAGTTGAAAAAGTAGCTCCTGTAGAAGTCGTTGAAAAAACAGCTCCTGTAGAAGTTGTTGAAAAAGAGAACCCAACAGAGAAAAAAGGCAAACCAAAACGTTCTTTCAAAAAAAGAGCGGAAGAAGAAGCTGCAAAACCTCGAACCAAGTTTAAACCCAAAAACGAACGCAGTGGGGACAAACAAAAATTAGTTATTTGGGCAAAAGACGAAGAAGAAAACGACTTTTTACTAATCTATCGACTCAAAGCAAAAGAGCAAAAAGTTGATTTATGGATTATTGATGAGCAAAATATAAAGCCCGCATTCTTGAAAAAAATGCTCAAAGACGATCAAAAAATAGATGTCCGTACACTGCCAAAACAAAGAGAACAAGAAGTTTTGCCATTCAATCCTAATAAAATACTTCCTGAAAATTGGAGCACGAACCAAGAAAACTTCATCGAAAAAATTGTAACTACTTGGTCGGATGAGGTCAATAAAGATCAGTTGTACGATACAATGAAAGCGGAAGTCGCTACTATTTATAAAAAAGTAAAGACACTCAAAGTTTACAATATACAATTATGGGACAAAGCTATCAGTGCAGGAGATAAAGTGATTCAACACGGGCAAAAAGGAAATATCTCTAAAGAACAATCTGCTGATCTAAGAAAAGACATTAACCAATGTTATGAAAGATTAAGACAATTGCCTAAACGAAAATCATAAGTAAATAAATTTCCTAATAGTTTATTTGCTCAAAAAAAATATCAAACCATGAAATTTGGAACAAAAGCTGTACATGCAGGCGTAAAACCCGACCCCTCTACCGGGGCAATCATGACACCCATCTATCAAACATCTACCTATGTCCAAAAAGCATCAGGAGATCATTTGGGATACGAATATGCCAGAACGCAAAACCCAACCAGAACTGCATTAGAAGCAAGTTTAGCTGCTTTAGAAAATGCAAAGTTCGGTATTGCGTTTGCGAGTGGAATGGCTGCTGTTGATGCAGTTATTAAATTGCTAAATCCTGGTGACGAAATCATTGCTACAAATGATTTGTATGGAGGAACTTATAGAACCTTTAAACGCATTTTTGAAAAATATGGACTGAAATTTCACTTCTTAGATTTTTCAGATAAAGACTCTCTAAATGCACACATCAATAGCAATACGAAATTAATGTGGGTGGAAACACCAACCAATCCCATGCTCAATGTTGTTGATATTGAAGCAGCGTGTACGCTTGCCAAAAAACACAACATCAAAGTATGTGTAGATAATACTTTTGCAACACCCTATTTACAAAATCCTTTGAACTTAGGCGCAGATATGGTTTTGCATTCAGCGACCAAATACTTAGGAGGGCATTCAGATGTCGTGTCTGGTGCGGTTTTGTGCAATGACGAAACATTGGCAGAACAATTATATTTTATACAAAATGGCACAGGTGCCGTTCCTGGACCAATGGATTGTTTCTTAGTATTGAGAGGAATCAAAACCCTACACCTAAGAGTAGAACGCCACTGTGAAAACGCCTTGCTCATTGCCAAAGCATTAGAAGAACATCCACTTGTCAAGAACGTACATTTTCCTGGATTAGAAGGCCATCCAAACTTTGATGTTGCCCGCAAGCAAATGAAAGGTTTTGGCGGTATGCTTTCTTTCTCGTTAAAAAATGACACCATCGAAGCCGCAAATCAGTTGATGACACACACCAAATTATTTGCCTTAGCAGAATCATTGGGTGGGGTAGAATCGCTCATCGGGCATCCAGCCACGATGACACACGCATCCATCCCCATAGAAGAACGCAGGAAAGTTGGTGTCACAGACTCGCTTATTCGTCTAAGCATCGGCATCGAAGATGTAGATGATCTCATCGCAGACTTAATGAATGCGATAGATGAAGTCGAGGTCGCCGTAAATTTAACCAACGAAAAGGTTTAAAATAAAAACTAAATTCAAAAACAGAAGGTATCAAAATGCCTTCTGTTTTTTTTTGTCCATTTTTTGGAGCGAACGGTCAATCGCTCTGTCGTGACAGAAAGGCCCGCTATCCATTCTTATGGCAAAAGGAATAACCCTACAATAAGTAAGAACCGCAACGACTTAAACCACATAAACTACTTAAACTATTTTGCCATACCATTACTATCGGGGCTATTTTGCATGGTCTCAACGCAAGAAAAAATTAGTGTTGTTCAGCACATTGTTTAGAAGCGATACAGATTGCCTTAAACGCAACGTTCGCTAAGGTAAGGTCAACGCAAAGGGCGCAAAGTAATCTCGTTATAATTCTTTACTTTACTTAAAATAGTGAAACATTCAAAAAAAATGGTAAGCTAATGGATTCCATCTCCAAGATGGATTTCATTTACCGAAATAAATAGCAATAAGTATCTAATTCTTTACGTGAAGTAAAATTCTTGAACCGAATTAAGATTGCTATATAGTGAAACAGACCATCCAAAATAGCCCTGATAGCAGTGGTATGGTGGCAGGTAAGGGCAAGACCCATGTGTCTGTCCGCAGCGCAGGCCACCATAAGAACGAATAGCAGGACCAAACGAACCAACGAAGCACCAAACAGTCCGCTCCAAATCAAAAAATATGAAAAAACAAGACCTCAAAAAACTACTCGACGCCAAAGTAAAAGAATTCAACCAACCCGACTTTATCAAAGACGATCCGCTTTCCATTCCCCACAAATTTACAAAACGCCAAGACCAAGAAATCATGGGATTTTGGGCATCCATGTTGGCATGGGGACGACGCAAAACCATCATCAACAAATCCAACGAACTCATCGACTTGATGGACGGCGCACCACATCAATTCATCACCCAACACGAACCGCAAGACCTCAAACCTTTTGAAAATTTCAAGCACCGTACTTTCAATGCAACGGACACCTTATATTTTATCGAATTTTTCAAAGACTTTTACAAAAACAATGATTCTTTAGAATACGCCTTTTCGCAATTTATTGACAAAGAAGATGCGCATATCGGAAAAGGATTGGAAGGATTTCACGACTTATTTTTTGCTTTAGAAGATGCGCCACACCGTACCCGCAAACACGTCGCCACGCCCACCCGAAAATCAGCTTGTAAACGATTGTGTATGTTTTTGCGATGGATGGTGAGAAGTGATGACAAGGGCGTTGACTTGGGTATCTGGAAGACGATAAAGCCATCTCAACTACTGTGTCCCTTAGATGTACACGTCGATAGAGTCGCCCGACGCTTGGGCTTAATCACCCGAAAACAAACTGATTGGCAAACGACCTTGCAATTAGGGGAAGCCCTCCGAAAATTTGATCCCGATGATCCCGTAAAATATGACTTCGCCCTTTTTGGCATTGGGCTGACAGAACGGACGTTGTAATACGAATCTTTTTTTAAGAATGCTGAGCCTTAATTAAACTAGTAAACCCTTCAAAATAGGTTAGCTAATGAACGTCCTCTAAAAGATGGCTTTCATTTACCGATAGAATGAAAGCTTATAAACCAAAAAAAGCCTGCTCTTGCATTTTGCAAAGAGCAGGCTTTTTAAATAGTAATGGTGGACAAAATAAGTCGAATGGGTTAGAGAACCACTCGTTCCTTGTCACCAGTCACTTAACAACGATTATTTCGCAGCTTCAGCACCTTCAGGTACTAAAATATTTGATTTTACAGTCAAACGAGTTGGGTTTGGATCTGTATTTGCTTGGATTGTAACCGTTTTTGTTTGCTTTCCTTTTTTACCTTTAGAAGAGAATTCGATTTCGATTTCTCCTGTTTCTCCTGGAGCAATAGGTGCTTTCGGCCATTTTGGTACTGTACAACCACAAGAACCTTTTGCACTTGAGATGATTAATGGCTCGTTACCTGTATTTGTGAAAGTAACAACATCTTTTACTTTGTCTCCTTGAGTGATGTCACCAAAATCAACAACCGTCTTGTTAAACTCAACGCTTGTTTTAGGTAAATCAGGATCTACTAAATCTTCAGCAGCTTTTTTTACTTGGTTTGCCGCATTAGCTGTTGCATCAACAGCACCTTTTGCGCCATCAGCAACAGTATTGGCGGCATTTCCTACAGCGTTGCCCGCTTTTTCACTTGCTTCACTTGCTTGGTCACATGCGACGAAACCAAAAGTAATCATCATCGCAACCATTAGGGATACTAAATTCTTTTTCATCTTAAAATAAATTTTTATTGAATTTTGAAATTAATTAATTGTTGATACAAATCTAAAACAACTTTTTTAGTTATACAACTAATTTTTTAGTTAAAGATTGATTTTAAGGAATTTTAAGAAAATAGAGAGGTTTGTAATTTAACAAGTGAACGTTTATAAAATACTGAAAATTAACATTTTATCCTATATTTTTATCTATTTATCTTAAAATTTACCCAAAATAAAAAAAAGACCTTAAACAATTAAGTTTAAGGTCTTCTATTTTTTTAATAGTCTTTTAAATAACTTTTTACGATAATGTAAATAGTAGGCTGTTGACTATTCAACAGGTAGTAAACCCAACTCTTTCTTCTGCTCGTCTGTAAAAGGCAAAACAGAGATATAAGTACGATTTTTACGTTTTTTCTTAAATTCTACTGTTCCGTCTATTAAAGCGTAGATAGTGTGGTCTTTACCGATGCCAACACCACCACCAGGGTGGTAACGAGTGCCTCTTTGTCTTGCGATGATATTTCCAGCAATGGCTAACTGACCGCCATATACTTTTACACCAAGCCGTTTACTTTCGCTGTCACGACCATTATTACTACTACCGGCTCCTTTCTTATGTGCCATGATTATTATTTTTTACGAATGAAAAATGAAAAGCATCGACTTATCTTAGACGATGCTATTGATTTTGATTTTGGTTAGATATTGGCGATGACCATTACAAACTTTGTAACCTTTTCTTCTTTTCTTTTTGAAAACAATTACTTTATCACCTTTTAAGTGCTCTACGATGGTCGCAGATACGCTTGCTCCTGCTAAAGAAGGAGTTCCAACTCTAACAGCACCGTCATCCACCATCAATACGTTGTCAAAAGAAACACTATCTCCTGCGCCACCTTCTAAGCGATGCACAAATATTTCCTGATCTTTACTGACCTTAAACTGCTGACCTGCTATTTCTACTATTGCATACATGTTTTAAAATTTTAAGATTGCAAAGGTAGTATTTTTATATGTAAATTCCAATGCTTTACGATTTTAGTTTGATTTATTCACTATTTTTTATACCAAAGTAAAAACTATGTGTACAAAATTATTTCACGCAAAGAGCGCAACGCAAAGAAGCACAAAGCTCAACAGAAACCGATTTCAGAGTGACCTTTTGCGAAAAACTCTGTGAAATTTTTCTTTAATCGACACTTTTTCCTGTAGTGTTTTGTTTTTTATAACTATAGCACCAAGCACCATAACACCTACACCAACATCTCCTTCAAAAAGTCCACAATCAAGCGAACTCCTGAACCTGTTCCATTTTTGAGACGGTATCCATCATTTTTGAAATTCCAAGCAGTGGGCGCAATATCAAGGTGCATCCACGGATAAGACACAAAATTTTGCAAGAACTTTCCAGCAGTAATTCCGCCAGACAAAGCACCGCCCAAATTCTTAATATCTGCAATATCCGACTTAATCATATCGCCATACTCATCCCAAAGCGGAAATTCGATTAATCGCTCGTAGGTATTGTACCCACTTTTTAGCAAAGCCTCTGTTGTTGCTCGTTCGGCAGTACTCATTAAGGCAATGGCATGTGGGCCAATCGCTCGCATAGACGCTCCTGTAAGGGTGGCAAAGTCTATCACCAATTGAGGATCATACTGTTTGGCATAGCTCAACGCATCTGCTAAAATCATACGACCTTCAGCGTCGGTATTCATAATTTCTACGGACAAGCCATCTCGCATCGGTATAATATCACCAGGAACATAGGCATTTTGTCCAGGGCGATTGTCTGTTGCAGGGACTAAGCCAATGACGTGTAAAGGCATTTTGTTTTTAGCAACAGTGTACATCACACCGCCAACGGTTGCAGCCCCACCCATATCACACTTCATAAAGTCCATTGAATTGCTGGTCGGTTTTAAGCTCAAACCGCCTGTATCAAAAACAACGCCTTTCCCTACTAAAATAATGGGCTTTTCGTTCTGGGCATTTTTAGGTTTCCACTCCATAATAGTGAAGGTTGGAGGATCAGGACTACCCAAATTGACGGCAATGATACCGTTCATTTTTTCTTTTTCAATGCGTTTTTTGTTGAAGACAGTCACTTTAAAACCAGCTTCTTTTCCCATCTTTTGAAACTCCTTTCCAATCTGCGGAGCCGTCAAAAAACTAAGTGGTTCATTGACCAATGTACGGCTATAATAAACCGCATTGACCAAGTTTTGAAGGGCATCAGCCTCTTTTTTACTGACCTCTTCCTGCAAAAATTTTATGGTATTTAAGCTGTTTTCTTCCTCCTTTGGCTTTTCTTTGTACTTTAAAAACTGATAATTTGCCAAAGCCATACCTTCAGCAGTCAATGTAGAGGCATTTTCTTGAGAACTGAAATTTTGGATTGTTAGCGTATTGATTTTATTCTGATTTGCAGACTTTCCTGCTTTTACACCAATCAAGCGCAAACTTTCTTTGATTTTATAAGCTTCTTTTTCTTTGGGTTCTACTTGTGCTACAAAAATAAAACGACCTGCATGATTGAAGGTCGCATAGTGTTGTTTTTGTTCAAATAGATTTTTTAAAAAGTCAAGTGCTTTAGGGGAGAGTTCCAATTTTTCAAGTTCTGTATTCTTATCTGTTATATATAAAACAGCCTCTTTCTCATTTGTCTTTTTGACTCTTTTGAAGGTAATATTCATCATTCATTATTTTATAAGTGGCAAATATACGGAATGTAGGTCGGTAATAGTAGATTTATTAAATTTTTAGAAAGCCGTTGTCTATTTTGTCACAATCTAAAACATAAAAACAAAAATGTTTAAAACGAAAAAATCATTAGGACAACATTTTCTAAAAGAAGATTCCATCGCAAAAGACATTGCCCATGCGTTGATTTTGGAGAAAGGATTAAAGGTTTTAGAAGTAGGACCAGGGCAAGGGATGCTGACACAGCATTTGATACAAAGACCAGATATTGATTTGACGTTGATTGAGTTAGATCACCGTTTGCCTACTTACCTTAAAGAGCAATTTCCGATACTTCAAGAGAAGGTTATTGAGCAAGATGTCTTGAAATTTGATTTCGATGCTTGGACGAATCAAAAGGTCGCTTTAATCGGCAATTATCCCTACAATATTTCCTCTCAAATTCTTTTTAAAGTCATTGAAAACCGCCATAAAATTGACCAAATGGTGGGGATGTTTCAAAGAGAAGTTGCACAGCGTATTTGTTCTGAATCAGGTACAAAAGCCTATGGTGTTTTGAGTGTTTTGACCCAAATTTATTACAAAACACACTATCTTTTTGAAGTGCCACCAGAGGCGTTCAATCCACCGCCCAAAGTCGTGTCTGCCGTCATTAGATTGGAGCGCACTACTGAATTTGATGATGTGGTCGATTATCACTTATTCCGAAAAATCGTCAAAACGGCTTTTAACCAAAGGCGAAAAAAATTGAGCAATGCCCTCAAATCGCTCAACATGCCACTCGACAAGATTCCTCAATCTTTATTAGACAAAAGACCTGATAAGTTGAGTGTCGCAGAATATTTGGAATTGATGAAAATCCTTGCTGTTTAGAGGAAATATAAAATAGGAGAGAATGGTTTGTCTTTCATCGCAAAGCATGCTCCCGCTATCCGTTCTTATGGCAAAAGGAATAACCATAGAATAAGTAAGAACCGCAACTACTTAAACGACTTAAACCACAAAAACTACTTAAACTATTTTGCCATACCACTACTATCGGGTCTATTTTGGACGGACAGAACGGGAATTTTCCAATGTTAAATATATCAAGTTTTAAGAAAAAACATGTATGAAAATGTACTGTTTGATTATCAGCGTATTTTGGTTTTTGTATAAAAACTGAATTCTGCTTGTTGAGGCCATGAAAAACTAGCCCTGATAGTAGTGGTATGGCAAAAAAGTTTAAATTGTTTAAGTAGTTGGGATTCTATAGGATTCGTACAATTCTGATATAAATAGGTTGTTGATTTTGCCATAAGAACGGATAGCAGGACTGAGTGCCACGACGAAGCTGCTGACCTTTCGCTACTGAGAAATTTTCTTTTTTTGACAAATAGAGTCTTTTTTACAAAAAATAAACGGAAAGGAATGGCAAGATAGTTGATGTAAAAATCACATATGAGGGTGTTTTAAGGAAAATAGTGACTTTTGGCTGACTCCTAAGTAAATAGACTGTTAATAAATTAGGAAGTTATTTTGTGAACTTATGCATTGTTCTTATTTTGCACACCACTAACAAAAATTATTTTTAAAGGGAGACTTACATTACTCACCTTTTTAGCCTATTGTCAGGCTATTGTCATAAAAAATAATAATTGCAACGATTATAACAAATTCTTTATCCTAACATAAAGTAGGATAACTATTTAGCTCATGAAGAGAAAAGTATTAATTGCGGAAAAGTGTCATGACATTTTAAGAACAGAACTTAGCGCAGGAGGTTATGAATGTCATTATGTGCCTGATGCTACCAATGAATATGTTCAGCAAATCATCCACGAGTATGTTGGTTTGATTGTAAGAAGTCGTATCAAAATAGATGAATATTTAATTGATAAGGCGCAGGACTTACAATTTTTAGGAAGAGTAGGATCAGGAATGGAGCTAATAGATACAGTTTATGCTAAAGAAAAAGGAATTTTATGTTTTAATTCTCCAGAGGGGAATCGAGATTCAGTAGCTGAACATGCTGTTGGGAATATGATAGGTATGTTAAAAAACATCCATATTTCTGATCGAGAACTACGACAAGGCAACTGGATTCGTAAAGACCGAAGGGGTGTTGAATTGGGAAGCCAAACAGTCGGAATTATTGGTTATGGCAATACAGGAAGTGCGTTAGCTGAAAAATTATCGGGTTTTGGATGTAAAATTTTGGCATATGACAAGTATAAATCAAAGTTTGGCAACAAATTGGTAGTAGAAGCTACTTTAGAGGATTTGTATACAGATGCAGACATTGTGAGTATTCATCTTCCATTGACAGAAGAAACCCATTATCTGGTTGACAAAGGATTTTTTGAACAGTTTAAAAAGCCTATTTATTTTGTTAATACTTCAAGAGGATCAATTGTGAAAACAATGGATTTGGTGGAGGCACTTCAATCAGAAAAAGTTTGGGGGGCAGCCATAGATGTATTTGAAACAGAGCCAATTCAAAATTTAAATGCGGCAAATCAAGCTTGGTGGGATCAATTAGCAGGACAACAACAAGTGATTTTAACACCACATACCGCAGGATTGACGAAAGATTCTTATTTGAAATTAGCAAAGATTTTGGCACAAAAAATATTAAATCATCCTGAATTGTCAAAGCTAAGTCAGATTTTGCCTAGATGACTTAAAATAATTCACTAAATGGTGATTTTTCTATATATTTGATTAGAAACAAAAAAAATTATTAATAACATAATTATTGGTTTATGAAGCAATATTTACTAATTATTCTCAGTTTTTTCCTCACGGTCACTTTGGTGGCACAAGTAGGAGAAATACAGGGAAAGGTAACTGATCCTGATTTAAAGGAAGGGCTACCATTTGCAACCGTCTCTGTAACGGTTAATGGTAGTTTGGTGGGTGCCCAGACCGACTTTGATGGAGTCTACTCCATCAAGCCTCTACCACCAGGGCGATATGATGTAACGGTACAATACATTGGATACCAAACATCACTTACAAAAGATGTAATTGTAGAACCAGACAAAATTACTTTCTTAGATATTGATTTGGCAGGGGAATCAGAGATGCTAGAGGAGATTGTTGTCAAAGAATATAAAGTGCCTCTACTAAAAGCAGATGAGACTTCTGTTGGTAATACTGTAACAAAAGAACAGATTCAGAACTTGCCTACTCGTGATGTAAGTTCTATCGCTTCAACAACAGCAGGAGTTTACCAAGAGGATGAAGGGGGAGATTTGAATGTAAAGGGTTCTCGTTCTAATGCGACAGACTATTACGTTGATGGAATCAAAGTAAGAGGTAGTACTGCCATTCCTGCCCAAGCAATTGAGCAAATGACTGTTGTAACGGGAGGTGTGCCTGCTCGTTATGGAGATGCAACGGGTGGTATCATCAATATCACAACTCGTGGACCTTCTAATTCTTTTGCAGGAGGTGTAGAGGTTTTGACTTCTCAGTTTTTAGATCCTTACAACTATAACTTATTTACAGGATCTATTACAGGACCTATCTTGAAAAAAGGAAAAGGTACAGACCAAGAGCGTGTCTTATTGGGCTTTTTCGCTTCAGGAGAGTATGTTTATGAAAAAGATGATGATCCATCTCATTTTGGTGTTCCTAAGTTAAAAGATGATGTAAGAGATGAGCTAATTCAAAATCCTTTGAGATATAATCCTGATGCAGGAGGTATCCAAAAAAATATAGATTTTTTACAAGAGGATGATTTTGAAATTTTAGATGCAAGAGAAAATATTGATAAAAATGCCATCAACGGAACAGTTAAATTAGAGTTCCAACCTGTTTCTAACCTTAACTTTACAATAGGGGGAACAGCTAACTGGCGTACAGGTGGTTTGGCTACTCGAAGTGGAGGCTTTCGTTCTTTCTTGAGACGATATGAGCCATTTGGTACAGATCGTATTCCTGAATTTACAGAAGAAACTTATAGAGGTTTTGTTCGTTTTACACAGCGTTTTGGTGGATTAAAAAAATTAGCTGAAGGGGAAAAACAAGAAGCAAATACTTCTCTTTTATCAAATGCTTACTATTCTATTCAGTTTGATTATACTAAAGATAAGTTATTAAGAGAAGATCCATTACACAGAGATGATTTGTTTGGATTTGGATATTTAGGAGCATTTGATATTGATCGTAATCCTATTTATTCTTTGAGTCCTTTGGTATTGGAAGATGAGAATGGTGTTGAATTGCCATTGGTAGGAGTTGATAAAAACTTATTGAACTTACAAGGTCAAGTTTTTGAAGGATTTGGTCCTTCAGGAGTAGGCTATACACCAGGTGGAAACAATGAAGTAGGTCTTGCACACAATGCCCAGTTTTATGATTTGATAGGTAATGAAGCAGATTTATTCCGTACATTAGATGATATTGATGCAAGGAATGGATTGATTAATGGATATGCTTTTGGCCGTCCAGATCTTTATTCTTCTTACAATATCTTTTATGTGCCAGGCTTAGGAACTGGTACTCGTTTGAATCAGAATAATGACCAATACCGTTTGAGCTTTAATGGTTCTGTGGATCTTAAGAAGCCAGGTGCTTCAGAACGTAATAAACACGCTATTGAGTTTGGATTTGAGTATGAGCAGAGAGTGGATAGAGAGTATAGTATTTCTGCCAATGGTTTATGGGATAGAATGAGAAGACAAATTAACAATCCACTAACGGGTGGAATTCAAAGAGATTTGTCTAATCCATATCTTATTATTAATGGAGAAAGAGTTTCTTTATTAGATTATTCAGAAACGGAAAATGGAACATTCAATGTAAATGATACAATTGATTATGATTTTATCAGAACAAGTCAAACATACTTTGATGAGAAATTCAGAGAGTTGTTTGGATATGAGGATATTAATGAACATCCTTTTGTAAATACAGATGATATTAGTGTAGAAGATTTGGATAAATTGAGCTTAGATCTTTTCTCAGCAGAAGATTTATTTGGTTCTGGTACAAGTGGTGATAACTTAGTAGGCTATCACGGATATGACTATCGTGGAAATATCTTAACAGATCAGCCTGCTTTTGAAGATTTCTTTAAAAGAGATGAAGATGGATATTTAGAAGCAAAAATTGGTGCATACCGCCCAGTTTATATGGCAGGTTATATTCAAGATAAATTCTCTTTCAAGGATTTGATTTTTAATGTTGGGGTAAGAGTTGACCGTTTTGATGCAAATCAAAAAGTGATGAAGGATTTGTACTCTTTGTATGGTACACGTAAAGTACAAGATGTTAGTTCTATTGGTGGTGATGATGTATCTCATCCAGAATCTATTGGAGATGATTATGTTGTATATGTAGATGATGAGGTAAATCCTACAAAAATCACAGGATATAGAAGTGGAGATGATTGGTTTAATGCAGAAGGAACATTTGTAAACAATCCTAATATCTTAGCAGAAGATGGCTTTCCTGTACCTTATTTATCAGATCCATTAGACAATAATCCTAAAGATGATGTAAAACAAGAAGGATTTGTAGACATTTTGAATACTGCTTTTGAAGATTACACACCACAAATTAGTGTAATGCCTCGTATTGCATTCTCTTTCAACATTTCTGATGAAGCAACATTTTTTGCAAACTATAGTGTTTTAACACAACGTCCACAGCAAAGAAATGATGCTTATGCAGATCAATACTATTTCTTCTCAGAATTAGCAACAACAGGTATCATTAATAATCCTAACCTTAAGCCTGAGAAAACAATTGCTTACCAATTAGGATTCAAACAAAAAGTAAGTCGTACTTCTGCCATCACAATTTCTGGTTTCTACCGTGAGATGCGTGATATGATTCAAGTAATTAGAGTTCCTATTGCTTACCCTGTACCTTCTTACAATACTTTAGGAAATATTGACTTTGGTACTGTAAAAGGGTTGGAGTTTTCTTATGATTTAAGAAGAACAGGAAACATTCAGTTATTAGCAAACTATACGTTACAATTTTCTGATGGTACTGGTTCTGATGCTTTGGGTGCAGAAAATCAAGTAAATGCAGGTCAGGGTAACTTACGTACTATTCGTCCATTGAGCTTTGATTCTCGTCATGGTATAAATCTTTCTATTGATTATCGTTATGGCGGTGGAAGCAAATACGACGGTCCACGTATAAAAGATTTGGCATTATTTGCAAATACAGGAGCCAATCTTATTATTAGATCAAGATCAGGTACCCCTTATTCACGTCAGTCAATTCCAACTCCACGAGGACAGTTTGGTGTGGCAAGTCGTGCTCAATTAGAAGGACAAGTAAATGGTTCTCGTTTGCCATGGAACTCCAGAGTTGATTTAAATTTTGATAGAGATATTACACTAAACCCTAACAAAGAAAAAGGAAAGAAAGAGTACATTGTAAATATCTATTTACAAATCCAAAACGTATTAAATACCCGAAACTTATTGACAGCATATGCAGCCACAGGTAGTGGAGAAAATGATGGCTATTTGAATTCTGCTGTGGGAGCTCAAGATGCAGCGTCTCAGATTAATCCTGAAACGTTTGCTTTATTATATGGATACAAAATTTTGGATCCAAATAATTTTAATATTCCAAGAAGAATTCGCTTAGGAGCGTCTTTCTCATTTTAATCTAAAAAAAAGTTGATTATGTATAAGTTAAAATTCATTTTTAGTTTGATGCTTGGGCTGTTCTTTGTTAATGAACTTTCAGCAAAAGAAATTATAGGCTTTGTTGGTAAGACACACGAAGCAGCCAAAACGGGATCAAGCGACTGTCAAGCAGCAACTGCACAGACAGAATTAAATATTAATAATGTACGGACTAGGCTGCTTACAGGGGGAGACCTCTGGTGGGATTTGGCTAATGGGAAGTACGAAGTACCTAAAGTAGAACCTGGTTCAGGAGAAGTATCCAAAAACTGTATGTTCGCAGGAGCATTATGGATTGGAGGATTTGATGCTTTGGGGCAATTGAAAGTAGCCGCACAAACCTATCGTCAATCAGGTAATGATTTTTATCCTGGACCATTGGATGCTGCTGGTGAAGTATGTCAAGAAATTTGTAGTAACTTTGACCAATTCTGGAAAGTTACGGGTACTGAAATTTCAAGCTTTTTGACAGCATATGAAGAAAATAATGGCGTGATTGCAGAGTCTGCTGTACCAGAGTCTTTATTAAAATGGCCTGGAAGAAACAATCCTTTCTTTACAACTTACCATGATTTTGAGTTACCTATTGATAAATACTTAGCTCCTTTCTGGGATAATAATGAAGATAATGAGTATAATCCTTTAGATGGTGATTATCCTGTATTAGATCCAGGAGAAGATGGTGAAGGAATTTTTGCCGATCAAATGATTTGGTGGGTATTTAATGATAAAGGAAATTCTCACTCTGAAACGGGTGGTGAGGCGATTGGTTTAGAGTTGCGCTCATTGGCTTTTGCCTATGCAACCAACGATGATGTGAACAACATGACTTTCTATAAGTATGTTGTTGAAAATAACTCCTCTACTGATTTAGATAGTGTCTACTTTGCACAATGGGCTGACCCTGACTTGGGCAACTTTCAGGATGACTATGTAGGGTGTGATACGACTAACAGTATGGGTATTGTTTACAATGGAGATGCTTTTGATGATGGTTTGACAGGATATGGAGAGGAAATTCCAATGTTAGGAGTTGATTTCTTTCAAGGGCCTAAAGATGAAAACGGAAATCAGTTGGGGATGAGCTCTTTCTTATTCTACAATAATGATTTTACAGTTACAGGAAATCCTTCTTCGGCTTCTCATTATTATGGCTATATTTCTGGAACTTGGAAAGATGGTTCGCCATTTACATTTGGTGGAAACGGATATGGCGGTTCTGAACCTGCTCCATATATGTTCCCAGATGATCCTTCTACACAAACAGAAGGTGCTTGGTCAGAATGTGCAGAGGGTATTCCACCAGCAGATAGAAGATTTATTCAATCGTCAGGGCCTTTTAAATTACAACCAGGTGTTGTTAATGAAGTAATCATTGGATTGGTATGGGTGCCAAATATTGGTGGATGTGGAGCAGCTACCTTTGCACCATTAATCAATGCTGATAGAAAAGCACAAGCTTTATTTGACAGTAATTTCAAAATTAAGGATGGACCAGATGCACCAAATATGACCATTCGAGAATTAGACAAAGAGCTAATCATTTCTCTTTGGAACTCTGAAACCTCAAATAATGCCAACGAAGGGTATGCAGAAAGTGATGCCGTTTTAGCAAGTATTGGAAAACCAGATTCATTGTATAGGTTTCAAGGATACCGTATTTTTCAATTGAAAAATTCTACTATATCTCCTGCGGATTATGATGATCCAGATTTAGCAAGAGAAATTTTTACAGTAGATATTGAAGATGGTGTTGCAACGATTCTTAATTTTGAAGAAAATCCAGAATTGGGTTCCGTTGTGCCTTACATCGCAGTAGAAGGCCAAGATAATGGTATTAAACATACATTTTTTGTTACAGAAGATCAATTTGCACCAGGAGATAAAAAATTAGTGAATCACAAACGATACTATTTCTCTGCATTGGCTTATAGCTATAACAATTATACACCTTACAACCCAAACAATCCTTTAGAAGATCCTAACTCACAGCAAATACCTTATTTAGCTGGACGTAATAATGTTAATGTTTATACCGCAATTCCGCACAATACTTCTGCTCAAAACGGAGGTACAATTGTACAATCAGCTTATGGCGATGGACCTGAAATTACACAAGTTAGTGGTACTGGAAACGGTGGTTTAACATTAGAATTGACAGAAGAAAGTATCAATACAATTTTAGAGGATGGTGTCATTGATGAGCCTGTTTATAAAGGAGGTAATGGTCCTGTTGATATTAAAATCTATGACCCTACTTTAATTAAAGCGGCAGAATATCGTTTAACTGTTAACAATAATGAATACAGTCGTTTACCTGAAACTACAGATAAAGGAGGAACTTTAGAGCGTCAGTCAGATGGTTCCATTAAATATACTGCACCAGATGATTTAGACAGCGATTATGACCACTTTAATTATGAAATTGTTAATCAATTTGGTCAAGTTGATAGAGGTTCTGTTGTTTTAGAAGTCAATAACCCTTCTTTAGTATCTGCTCAAGCATTTGATGATACAGAGGTGATTTACATAGAAGATTTTTATGAAATGCCTAATTTTGAAGAATTAAATATTGAGATTGATGTATTAGATAATGATAATTTAGCGGGATCAACCAATTCTGAAATAATTTCAGTAGAAAGCCCAACACCAAATGGTGTAGTCATTACCATAGATACAATAAATGCAACCATTACTTACAATGGACAAGCAATGCAAGGATTCTTTGGAAAAGACATCTTTTCCTATACAGCAAAAGTAGGTAACAAAGAAATAACAGCAAATGTCTATGTTAATATCATTGATCCTAATATTTCTAACGAAATAAACGCAGTAGATGATTTTGTTGCTATTTCTTCAGGTGATACCTTTACCATTTTAGGCAATGATACTAATTCTGGTACAGCTGATAAAGATCGTGTTTCCCCAGGAGCTACATGGATTTTAGAAGATTTAACAAATGGTGTAAGTTACCAATCACAAACGAATATTGCTAAACCTTTTGAGCAAGCAATTGGTGGATGGGAATTAGATTTTGCTTCTGATGATGAGCAAACTGCAAGACCACTTGGTTTTACCGTTTCTATTGCTCAAACAGCAGGGCCTAAAGACATTAATGCTTTGATCTCTGATGATTTCTCTTTCTCTACAAATTGGTTGACAACTATGAGTGATGCAGATGGTAATAGTAGTTTCAATTGGATTCGTTCTGGTGATGTACCTCGATCTGGTTTGGATGATGCTATACAAATGATGTTTGATAATAGAGATGGATTGAGTGGAGATTTCTATGATCCAGACGAAAATTATGAAGGTATGCTTGAGGGTGGAATTGCACCTTACTGTTTGACAGCTTATGATCCGAGTTTATTTGAAGTTTCAGCTTCAGACGGATTTTATATCTTGGGAATGTCTCCAGCTTGTTCTAATTGCTATGGTATTAATAAATCACCAACCAACACCTTAGATAACCTTCATAGTGTAGACGTTATACTTACCGCAGATAAATCATTGTGGACTCGATGTGTTGTTATCGAAATGGGTAGAGAAGCTGACTTAAACGAAGGTGGAGCACCTAAAAATACAATTCGTCGTCGTAACTCTATTGATAAAGATGGTAAAGAAATTAACGATGATTTAGGACGGTCTTGGTTTCCTGGATATGCTGTCAATTTAGAAACAGGAGAAAGAATGAATATGATGTTCTCTGAGAACTCTTATTTTGCAAGTGAAGACAGTAAAGATATGGTTTGGAATCCAACCTCAAGAGAATTTGTGGAAGGATTGAACGACTTTGAGTTTACAAACTATAGAATGGGTGGTGAGCAATTTGTTTATGTTATGGACTCTCGTTATGATGAAGGAGAAGAATACCAAAGATTACTTTCTGCCAATGTTGGTGAAGAAATTACTTTTGGCGGAACAACTGAAACATATGATAACTTTGATGACGTTTTCAAAGGACCTATCAAATACGTTTATGACCAAGCAATGTATGTCGCTACAACAAGATTACAAGAGGGTGCGAGATTCTTGAGTATGGAAGAGGGATTGGTTCCTGCTGCTGCAAAAGTAAGCATTAGAATGAAAAGACCATATGAAGAAACATCAACAGATGAGCCGCTTATATATGAGTTTGATATGGGACCTTATGCTGCAACAACTGGTGTTGATTCTGTAGCAATAAGTGCTTTGGATGCTATTAGAGTTGTACCAAATCCTTATTATGCATTCTCTTCTTATGAAAATAGTAAGTTGGATAATAGAGTGAAAATCACAAATCTACCTAGTAGAGCAATTGTACGTATTTTCACTTTAGATGGTACCTTAATTAGAAAACTTGAGTTAGACAACCAAGACACAGATACTTCTTTAAGTAGCAAGTTCAACGATTCTGACTTAGGTACTACAGAAAATGCGCTTGAATGGGATTTGAAAAATCACAAAAATATCCCTATTGCAAGTGGTATGTATATCATTCACATCGAAGCTCCAGAATTAGGAGAAGAGCGTACCCTCAAATGGTTTGGCGTCGTTCGTCCTGTCGATTTAGATACATTCTAAGGAATGTTGTAGAAATTTAAAATAGAAAGCAATTGGGCTTTTAGCCCAATTGCTTTTATGAAAATAGAAATTTATGAAAAAATATAATTTTACATATTTACTGTGTTTTTTACTACTTGTTTCTTTGGGGGTACAGGCAGGTAACAATGACAGGATTGGACAAGCTGGAGGAAATGAGTTAATCATTAACCCCTGGGCTCGTCAATCAGGTATGCATAGCCTCAATCAAGCAAGTGCAAGAGGATTAGAAGCCATGCGTTTAAATGTTGGAGGCTTGTCTTTTACCAACAAAACAGAGGTGATGTTTGCAAGCACTCGTTGGTTAGAAGGCTCTGATATTACCTTATCTGCTTTTGGCTTTTCTCAAGCAGTAGGAGATGCAGGCGTCTTGGGCGTCAACATCATGGCAATGAGCTTTGGAGAAATAGATAGGGTTACAAACTCTTCACCTGATGTAGGACCAGGGGGTACTTTCAATCCTTCTTATACCAATATTGGTATTGCTTACTCTCGGTCTTTCTCTGAAAGTATTCATGGAGGAATCTTAGTAAGACTCATCAATCACTCTATTGCAGATGTTAGTGCATCTGGAGTCGCATTTGATACAGGTATCCAATACGTAACAGGAGACAACCAACAAATCAAATTTGGTATTTCGCTTCGGAATGTAGGATCACCCATGAAATTTGAAGGAGATGGTTTGGACTTAAATGCAACCATTACCAATAGTGTAGAGGAAGGTACTTTCTCTCAACGTGCTGAAAGATATGAGCTACCATCTTTATTACACATTGGAGGAGCATATGACTTTTACTTTGGCGAAAGCATTCGCCTAACAGCAGCAGCTAACTTCACTTCTAATACATTCCGTAAAGATTTCTTAGGCGGTGGAATAGAGGTTGCTTTCAAAGAAATGTTTATGTTAAGAGCTGGTTACAAATACGAAGAAGGTATTTTAGATCCTGCTATTGGCAACTCTGCTTTAAATGGAATGAGTGCAGGACTAACGGTAGAAGTACCGCTTAATAGCAAGAAAGTAGCCGCCGCAGGAGAAGACGAAGATATTTCAGAATCTACTTTCAGTATAGATTATTCTTACCGTCACACCAACTTTTACAATGGTGTACATACACTTGGTATAAGATTTAATTTGTAGAATAAAACAATATATATTATATTGCATAAAAAAGGAACGTTTCCATCTATGGGAACGTTTCTTTTTATTATATACAAGTACCAACAAACACATAAATAATAAATCTGAGCATAAAAAATAATTAGAAGTTAGAAATTGTGATTTATGACTCAGAGTTTAGTAATGATTAAAGAATAAGCCAGCAAAGAGATTTTTTGATAATTTGATAATGCCGAAGCGGACAAAAACGAAGACATAGCGAGCTATGGCGAGGCTTTTTAACGCAGTACATCGGAAAATATCGAATCGGACTAGCGACCCAGCTAAAATGCGGAAGTTATTATTTTTTATTACTTAACTAAATTGTTCTCTCCAAAAAAAATCGGCGCCCCTTGAGGGTGTTTTGTGTTTATATAGGGTTATAGTACAAGTAGTACTGTTGCCCTTTTTAAAGTTTTATATTATGGCAGAAATAAGATATTTTTCCGAAGAAGGATTAAAAAGATTAAAACAAGAACTACAAGACTTACAAACAAAAGGGCGGGCAGAAATGGCTCGTCAAATTTCAGAGGCAAGAGATAAAGGTGATCTTTCTGAAAATGCAGAATATGATGCTGCAAAAGAGGCACAAGGTCATTTAGAAGCCCGTATTGTGCGCTTAGAAGGTGATTTGGCAAATGCACGGGTCATTGATGAGAGCATAATGGATGACTCAAAAGCCTTGATTTTGTCGAAAGTAAAGGTCAAAAACCTCAAATTCAACAAGGAATTTAACTACACTTTAGTTTCACCCAATGAAGCAGACCTTAAATTAGGCAAGATTTCTATCGAATCGCCTATTGGCAAAGGTTTATTGGGCAAAGAAGTGGGTGATATAGCCGAAATTACCATTCCTTCGGGTATTTTGAAGCTGGAAGTGATGGAGATTTCTCGATAAAGAAGGTGGTTCTTTCATTTTTTTTAGGAGAGAACAGTTCGTCTTTCATCGTAACGGAAAGGCCTGCTGTCCGTTCTTATGGCAAAAAAAATAACGACATAAACAAGAAAGAACCGCAACCACTGAAACGACTTAAACTACAAAAACTACTGAAACTATTTTGCCATACCACTACCATCAGGTCTATTTTGCATGGGCGCAACCATAGAAAAAGTGATGGATGACAAGTGATAAGCGACAGGTGACGAGTAGTTAATTGTTTTGTTTTAATGTCCACTTGAATTTGTCTAAACTAGAAAGTAATCCGTAGTTAAGACCTTGCCAAATAGCCCCGATAGCAGCGTTATAC
>ENA-ORXR01001633-ORXR01001633.1-marine-metagenome-genome-assembly--contig:-NODE-1633-length-23314-cov-4.456169_pt1 | contig 23314 bp, 22 predicted proteins | sample MGYA00237866_ERZ511479 | MGnify/ENA metagenome assembly ERZ511479 | reverse complement strand
TGATGTTTCGGGCGCGCCGATTGAAAAACCGACGGATGAGGACATTGAACGCATTACTGAGGATGTTATTGGGCAGCTGAAGTCTGTTTATGACCCTGAAATCCCCGTTGATATTTATGAGCTAGGCCTCATCTATAAAGTCGAGCTTGAAGATGACCGTTTGCTAAAAGTCGAAATGACACTTACCGCGCCGGGCTGCCCTGTGGCTGGCGAAATGCCGGAATGGGTACGTGAGGCCTGCGAAGTCGTTGCAGGCGTGCGCCGAGTCGAAGTCTCTATGACCTTTGACCCGCCTTGGACGCCTAACCGTATGAGCGATGAAGCTAAATTAGAATTGAATATGCTATGACCATTCGAACTTCATGTGTACCGCAGTTCTCTTCTCCCCGTTTACGGGGGGAAGTACCCGCCGAATGGTGGGGGATGGGGGGGAACTCTCGTTTCGCAACAACGTTACGCTATATTTCTATCCAGCCCCCCATCGACCTTTTGGCTATGGCCAAAAGCCCACTTCCCCCCGCGTACGGGGAGAAGGGAAGAGTACTATGACCCAAAATACCGTTACAACACGTACCCTCCGCCCACGCCCGAAACTCGTCACTCTTACGGATGCCGCTGCTGCGCGTGTGCGTGAAATCCTTGACGAACGCGGGCAAGGTTATCTGCGCGTTGGCGTCACCAATGGCGGCTGTGCTGGCATGGAATATATGATGGACTATGTCGCTGAGATTGAGAAATTCGACGAGGTTGTCGAAGATAAAGACGTTCAAATTGTTGTCGATTCCAAAGCCGTGCTCTTCATTCTCGGCTCAGTCGTCGATTACGAAGTCGATGTGTTGTCATCAAAATTCACCTTCAAAAACCCGAACCAAACCGATGCCTGTGGTTGCGGTGAAAGCGTGACAATCGTGCCCTTCGCGGCGGAGTGACCCTCGAAGACTACAACACCTATTGCGCCACGCTCCCGCACTCGGAACACATTATCCAATGGGGCGGTGCAGATGTCTGGAAAGTTGCGGGTAAGCTGTTTGCAATGGCGCGTGAGGGTGACGAAGGATTTCAAGTGACCTTCAAAACGTCTGAGATTGCTTATGAAGTTTTGCGCCAAGAGCCCGGTTTGCGGCCTGCACCATATCTCGCCTCCCGCGGGATGAAATGGATACAGCATTACAGTGAGCCTGGCCTTGATGATGAAAACCTACAGACTCATATCGAAGCGTCTTACCGCATGGCGATAGAGCGGCTGACGAAAAAGAAACGTGCAGAGCTAGGCATCTAACTCTCGCCGAGAGTTCCAATCCGCTCGGCATAGACAACATAGCGCATGGGGCCATTAAAGCTGATGGCATCAAAAGGATAGCAGGTCACAAGGGCCAGGCGTGAGGGCGTTTCCGCGGAGTCTGCGATATAGATACCTTGGACACGACTATCGAGAATGTTCATGTACGATACCCGATATTCCAAAACCTCGCCTTCAGGCCGTTCTAAACGAATAATATCGCCTAGCTTTACCTGCTCTAAATATTGAAATTGAGTATTTTTATGCGCAGCAATAGCTAGCATGTCCGTGTCTTTTGTGCCTTGTATAATTGCGGGGCCAAAGGCGAGAGCTTGGCCGCTATCTGTATTCAGCACAATATGAGAGCGCTCATCGCCTGCAATGCTGAGCCGGGCGACCGGGTGTGCGTCCATCCATGACCATGGCAGATGAACATCACCACTTGCTGCGGTTTTTTGCCAAGCGCTTTCCATCAGACTTTGCGCGAGCAGAGCTTTGCCTCCCAAATAAAACCCTTGCCCAAATAGGGCGAAACCCAAGACCCCGGCTATGAAGCCGAGGCTGAGTTTGGGGCGTTTAAACATGACGGCGACGACGCGCGATGAAAGCAAAGAGCATCAACAACAGACCTAACCATGTCATGAGAATATGGGGGCTGGCCGTAGAGGGCATAGGGGCTGTCCGATGTGGCGCGGACGGCTGAGCTTGCGGTGCTTGAGCTTTGAGTGTGCGAGACGGCGCAGCGGCGACCTTGGCGAAGTCCCACCCTTCAGGCAACATCGTCGGCACTTTCTGAGATATTATTGGGTCTGAGAGGTCCCGCGATGGCGTTATGTCAACAGCAACAAGTGAGGTCAGGCGGCTGACGAGATGATGATCGAGCGCGGTTTGAAAAATTTGTGCATCTATTTTGGCGGCGCCTTGGCGATCAAAGCGGCGTTCCTCTAAGTCAGCGATTTTCTGGCGGGCCCATAATACGGAGAGCCCTTTAGCCGGAATGGCGCCCGACATATCCACGCGGCCTTTATAGGGGCTATCCGCATATTGCCCTGAAATGACGAGAGATTTGGGCATCTCATTATTGGCGAGTTTAACGATAGAGACCACAGGCTCGCCATCATAGAGGTCCGGCAATCGCGACGGGTAAGCTTCGCCTTTATCTTTGAGACTGAGCTGCAGGTTGGTCAGGACAGGGTTTTCAAGCGCGGTGAATAATTCACCCATCTTTGTTTTAACCTCATCCACCTTTCCAATCATCACCATCGTGCCGCGGCCAAATTTCGCCGCGCGGGACATAAAGAAGCGATTGGGCGCAGAGCCTATCCCCACAAGAAATAGCCGCCCATCGCCAAGCTTGTCTTGCAAGAGCGCAAAAAGTTCTGATTCATTTCCGATAGACCCATCCGTAATAAAGATGATTTGGCGAAGGCGCTCTTTATCGGCTTTCAACCGTAATGTGTCGTTCAAGGCAGGACGCATCATCGTGCCGCCGTCGGCTTTGAGGCGTCCGACATAGCGCAGAGCTTTTTTGATGTTTTCCTGTGTTGCGGGGCGGGGCGCATCAAAGAGTTTTGTGTAATCACTTGAGAAGCGGGTCACGTTAAAACTGTCTTCGGGGCCCAAGCGCTCCAAACCTAGTTTCAACGCGCGGCGCGCTTGGATGATGGAGGTGCCGCCCATAGAACCTGACGTATCGACAATAAACAGGAGTTCACGGGCATGGCTTTTGATATCATCTTTTATATCGGGCAAGGGCGGAGATATCATCGTCATCAAATAACTTGTCTCGCCGATGGTTTCAGTAAACACCGAGCGTTGCGGTTCAGTTGAGTTTTGCGCTTTCCAGGTGAGGCGAAAATCGCGGTTAGCTGGAACCTTACCCGCCGCCAGTAAGATTCGAGCGCTGTCGCCATCTTTACGGTCAACAAAAATGTCGTGATAAGGGCTTGAGATTTCAGATATCTCAAAACCGGCCTCAAGGGTGATATCTATGCTGACGGGCAGGCGCAGATATTCTGTTGGTTCGTCTTCAGGATTCATAAGCGGCGGCGAGATTAAATGCCTGTCCAGGACGGGGTCCAGTATGACGGGCATAGTGGTACCATCAGCGGTTGCGAGCTTAACCTTTTCAGCAGGCGGAGAGAAGCGCGGACCTACTGTCATAGGAAAGATAAGTGACGCAACACCATGTTTTATTTGACTTTTGTTTTGATACTCAATTTGTATAGCAACCCTTTCATGCGGGCCAATATTGGCGATTGAGGCTGTAAACATGTTGGGGCGTAATTGCTCGACCAAGCTGGCTTTCTTGCCTTGAGCTTTGGCCGTCTCATAGATTTTCTTAGCTTGTTTTTTCTCTTTAATCTGGCCCTCAATTAAGCGTCCTCCGACAACAATGCGAAGATGATCAACCGCGGCATTCTCAGGAAGAGGAAAGACATAAATGCCTTCGACCCATTCATCTGAGGTGTTGGAAAAGGTTTGGGACAAGGTCGTACGAATGACAGGGCCGGCGATGTCCATCTTGACATCAGTCGAGACCATCGGCGCTTTAATATAACGGCCTGGGCGATCCGTATTAAACAGAAGTGACCCGTCTTGAGTATCATTTAACCCGACATCACTTTCAATTATTTCCGAAAGTGACGGGCCGCTTGGCGGGGTGTCAGCCCATGCTGTTGTTGAGAGTGATGCCCCAAAGAGCGCTGCCGTAATAAAGTGTGAAAGCTGTAGCCGCATTATCTGTTCCGTCCCTATTGATGTGATAGACTCACTATCGGAGCGGAAGCAGACAGGACTGTGGCAGAGGGGGGGTAAGTCAAAGGCAATTTACGCAAATAAGGCTGGGACTTGCCGTAGCTGTGGTGAATTTAAGGCAAAGAAAAACCCCGCCGAGGCGAGGTTTAAAATAACTAAACAGCTTTTTGTTTTTTGACCTCGGCCGGTTTGCGCTTGTCAAATTCGTCCGCCATTGTCTCCGCTTCTTCCTTTGAGAAAAGCTTTTTGGCTTTCGGAAAAAACTCAGCTTCTTCCTCATCGACATGGTGAATAACTTTATGCGCCAGTTTTTCAAATTTCTTCATCCAAACGTCGGCATCCATATCTAGATTATCAAGAACTTCGATCATTTCCGTCATCTGTTGATGCTCTTCGACGGCGTGACGGGTTTCGTCTGTGCCATCCGGATCTTTCATGAGTTCTGAGTAAAAGGCCTGCTCCTCCGCAGAGGCATGAGCTTCGAGTTCAACACGAAGCTCAGTCCATAATTTATTACGCTTCTCAGAATCACCGCGTGTCTTCTTGATGTCCTCGCAAAGATTGCGCTGTTTGTCGTGATCCTGCTCTAGGCGTTTGTAAATCGTCATAAGTCTCTCCTGTATAAGTGTTCACAGGATTAACGGGGGAAGATGGAATGCGTTCCAAATTAGGTCATTGCGAAACTAACCTTCAATCAGCCCAGTTGTGCCGGCCGCTTTGAGCATGGCTTCTTGAAGCTTCTCAAAAGCGCGTCCTTCGATTTGGCGGATACGCTCACGCGACACGTTATAAATTTTGGCCAAATCCTCAAGCGTCATTGGTTTCTCGGCAAGACGGCGCTTGGCGATAATATCGCGCTCACGCTCATTTAAATCAGCCATAGCCTCGGTTAATAGGTCCATGCGGGCTCCATGCTCCTGATCATTGGCCAGAACATCTTCTTGCGACGCCGTGTCGTCCTGCAGCCAATCTTGCCATTCGGATGACCCATCATCGCCGCCAATCGTGACATTTAATGACGCATCGCCGCCATGACCCATACGCCGGTTCATAGAGGTAACCTCCGATTCCTTAACACCGAGCTTTGTCGCAATTTTTTTCAAATGCTCCGGGCGCAGATCACCATCTTCAATGGCTTTCATCTCGCCTTTCATGCGGCGCAGGTTGAAAAATAGCTTTTTCTGCGCGGCTGTGGTGCCCATTTTCACAAGTGACCAAGAGCGCAGGACATATTCCTGAATTGCAGCGCGAATCCACCACATGGCGTAGGTAGAGAGGCGGAAGCCTTTATCGGGGTCAAATTTCTTCACGGCTTGCATGAGGCCAACATTGCCTTCGGAAATAACTTCGCCAATCGGTAGGCCATAGCCTCGGTAACCCATGGCTATTTTCGCGACGAGGCGCAGGTGAGATGTTACCATTTTCTCGGCCGCAGCCGAATCCTGATGCTCAACCCAACGTTTGGCGAGCATAAATTCTTCGTCGCGTTCCAACATCGGGAATTTACGTACTTCTTGTAAGTAACGGTTTAACCCCTGCTCAGGCGAAAGAGTCATAGACAGGCTCATATTGCCTGAATATGTGGCATCGGCTTTTTTAGCCGCGCTCTTCGCTTTCTTAGCGGGTAATGTTTTCTTAGTTTTAGTCATAGACCCTCCGATACGTACATATAGGTAACCTATACGCGATTAAAAGGGTTCCAAGATGAATTCTAAGAGAGATATAGGTGAACGGCACGTTTTAAAAAGAATACCCCGACAGAGCGAGGTATTTTTTATTTGCTTTAGATATTCTTAGAAACGGCGACCATAAGACAAAGCCAATACGGTCATGCCATCATCAATCTCAAGGTCTCCAAGATCTAGATATGTTGCGTCAAAACGTACGACGTTTTTGCGGTCATTGCCGAAGGCGTAGTCAATCCCAACGCCGCCGGCAAAGCCACTGGCGGATAAATCAGTGGATATCGACCCAATAGCACCATTAGATACATTTCCACCGAATTTTGTAGAGTGATAGCCCAATCGACCAATCAGGCCAAAAGAAGAGTCGCGATTAGTGCGCACTACGCCATAAATTCCGACATTTGAGTCTACACTCACATCAACATCGATATTTCCCAATTCTGGGTCTGTGAACCTCTCAGTGACCTCTGTAAAAGCTGTGCCGATCTCGCCTTCTGCACCAATCATGAATCCGCCGACATCGTGCATGTAGCCAAGACGACCTTGAACGCCTATGAAATCATTGTTCTCGTACATGGAAACGCCCACATGCCCTTCAAGTCCGCTGTCTTGTGCCAAAGCTGGCGCTGCCGATGCAGCCATCAAAATAGCTGCTGTTAAAAGTATTTTTCTCATTGTTTTCATCCCTTGATTTGTATTGAGGTCGCCGTAATCAATTGTTAAATCTAATGCAAGGCAAAATGAGGCCTCAGCTGCTCAGCTGCATTTGATCCTCTCCTAGCCTTATAACTGTTCTAAGGCTTCCAGTAGTTTGGCCATTTCGGGCGGCAAGGGCGTCTCAAAGGCCATAAACTCTTTAGTGGTCGGATGCTTAAAGCCGAGACTGGCCGCGTGAAGGGCTTGGCGTTTGAAGGCGTTCATGGCGTCTTTTACGGCAATTTCGCCAGGGCTCTTACTTGTTAGGAAAGCACGCTGCTTGCCGTAAAGCGGATCACCTAAAAGCGGACAGCCAACATGCGCCAGATGCACGCGAATCTGATGTGTGCGGCCTGTCTCTAATCGGCATTCGATCATACTGACTTGTGGGGCGCCAACGGCAGCATTGGGTTGTTGACCGAACCCTTTGATATATTTGTAATTTGTAATGGCATGACGTCCATGGTCAGAGGCCTCAATATTGTTCATCGTGCCGCGAACAACCGCTTGTTTCTTGCGGTCATGAGCACTACGCGCCAAGCGGCTAACGATTTGACCCTCGCGAGGTTTGGGAATGCTGCGGGCCAGACAGACATAAACGCGCTCAACCGTATGTTTGGCAAATTGCTTGGACAAATAACGATGAGCGCGGTCTGTCTTGGCTACAACCAAAGCACCTGAGGTGTCTTTGTCGATCCGGTGGACAATGCCGGGACGCATCACGCCGCCAATACCAGAGAGACTGTCCGCGCAATGATAAAGCAGGGCATTGACCAAAGTTGCTGATCGAGAGCCAGGGGCGGGATGTACCGTCATGCCTGCGGGCTTGTTCACGACAATGAGTTGATCATCCTCGTAAAGGATATCTAGGGGAATGTTTTCAGGCTTAGGAGTGTCATCAACAGGCGGCGGGACAAAGACCGCATATTCAACACCTTCGCGGACTTTATTTGTGGGTTTAGTGATGAGATCTCCATCTGCCCGAACTTGTTTACCCTCAATAAGAGCGCCTAGGCGGGCGCGGGATAATTCCGTCCATCCAGCCAGCCATTTATCGACTCTTATACCTGCATCAGAGGCTTGGGCTATAGCGGTGTGCCATGTTCCATTAGGGGCGTCATCCTCATGCTCTGTATTGGGTTCAGTGCTCATGCGCCGCCTCTATACGAATAGCACAGGAAAGCAAAAGGCTTTTCGCTATGTTTAAAACGAGTCGCCCTTTTGTTATTAGGCCCATAATGCGAAATTTTGTATGTGTCATATAAGACACAGTTATATGAATTCCCATAATAGATGACGATGTGACTTGATATGCAACTAATTGCACTGTAGCGATAAAATCATAAATAGCGGTCATTCAAGACTGCATGACTTAAACATATCAGCACACGGGGAAACCATGCTCAAAAAAACCCTCCTACTCGGCTCAACATTTATGATGGTTGCAGCCGCTCCTGCTCTCGCTCAAGATCAAGATGAGAATTTTGAAATTATCACGACAGCGACCAAACGCGCCCAAACGCTTCAAGACACACCTGTTGCCGTAACGGTGACCAGCGCTCTGGAAATTGAAAGAGCGAATATTCGCGATATCAAAGACCTTCAATCCGTTGTGCCATCTCTTGTTGTAACGACGAACCAAAACTCGGCACAATCAACCTTCACCATTCGTGGTTTTGGTAATGGTGCGAATAACACAGGCCTAGAGCCATCCGTTGGTGTTTTCGTTGACGGTGTTTACCGGTCTCGACCTTCTTCAGCGATTGGTGATCTACCAAAGCTGGAGCGTGTCGAAGTCCTGTCAGGGCCACAATCAACACTCTTTGGTAAAAACGCCTCTGCGGGTGTTGTGAGCATTGTAACAGCTAAGCCGGAATTTGATTTCAACGGCAGTGTTCAAGGGACTTACGGTAACTTTAATAACATTAACCTCAGAGCTGATGTGACAGGTCCGCTCTCTGATAACGTAGCTTACAGCTTGTCAGGTGGGTATAATAGCCAAGACGGTTACGCAGAGGCATTCTCTCCAGGCCTTCCCGATGTCAATGATCGCAACCGTTTCAACCTTCGCGGTCAGCTTCTTTGGGAACCCAACGATGTTGCCTCTATTCGCTTCATTGCGGATTACAGCGAAATTGATGAAATTTGTTGTCACGTTACAAACCTTCAAAACGGCCCAACAGCGGCAATTATCACAAGCCCTGTCTTAGGTGGAGCGTTAGCTGATCCTAACGATGAGTTTGCCTTTGTAGACTATCGAGATGTAAATCCATCTAATGAAATCAAAGACTATGGCCTCTCAATGCATGTTGATTATGATCTCGGTTTTGCAGAGGTCACATCTATAACGGCCTATCGCGATAATGATTCGTTCAATGTGGGTGACGTTGATTTCACGACGGCGGTTCTCGTTGAAGAATTTCGTGATAATCGTCTGAAGACTTTCACTCAAGAACTTCGTTTGACCTCTACTGGCGATGGTCCGTTTAGTTGGCTCATTGGTGGATTTTATTTCAATGAAGATGCTGATGTTACAAATGGCCTTGATTACGGTGAAGACACTCGTAATTACCTTGACTTCTTGGGGGCTGGCTTTGCTGGTCTTGAAGCGGCTTCCGGCGGTATTCTCGCTCCGGGGTCATCATTCGCTGATGACACAACGACTCGCGAGTTTTTCACGCAAAAGAACGAAGCCTTTAATCTCTTTGGTAATTTCGACTATGAAATCACAGATCGCTTAACAGCAACTGTTGGTTTGGCTTATGTGGACGATTCAAAAACCATCACGGGCCGTACAGTCAATACTGATGTATTCGGTAATGCTAACCTCACAGGTGATTTCGGGACGAACGTTCTGACAGCAGGTGGTTTGGCGGCCAACTTTGGGGCTTTCCAATCATCTTGTCTAATTGACCCGGCTAACCCAGCAGGAGGTTTCCTTTCAGGCTTGGCGTTCCCTGACGGAGTTCCAACGATCTTTGGGACACAATGTTTTGTTCCGGGCACCGGCTTCGTTCCTGGACAAGCTGCCTTTGGTGGGTTCCAAACACAAGTCGCGACAGGTTCAGCAGCTCTAGCACAGACTGTGAACAATCCGCTTCTGGCTTTGGCTGGCTTCCAGTTCCAGCCGCAATTCCTACCATTTGGCGGCGATGCGAATAACCCATTGGAAGACGGGCGTTCAAACGACACCAATGTCGATTATACATTGAAGCTTGGCTATGAATTCACAGACAGCTTTAATGCTTATGTGTCTTATGCGACAGGTTACAAAGCGACCTCTTGGAATTTGGGTCGTGACTCACGTCCGTCTATCGATAACGCAGCAGCACTTTATGCTGGAGGACTTCTGCCGAACAATTATCGTTTCCAGCTGAATGATGGTTCTTTGATTAGTAATGCATCGACAGCAACTGTGTCACAGGCTGATATCAATGTCGCAAGCCCGTTCAATGCAAACTTTGGTTCGCGTTTCTCTGAGCCGGAGGAAGCTGAAGTGTTTGAGATTGGTGTGAAAACAAAGTTCGATTGGGGCTACATCAACCTAGCAGCATTTGATCAGTCGATAACAAATTTCCAAACAAATGGTTTCCGCGGTACAGCCTTCGTCTTTACCAATGCTGAGAAGCAATCGACAAAAGGTATTGAGCTTGATTCAATGTTCCGTCTGGACGATAATTTCACAGGCACATTCTCAATGACGTTGCTTGACCCGAAATATGATAGCTTCACAAACTCTGTTAGCGGCGACATTAGCGGCGAAACGGTTGCAGGCGTACCAAAAGTCAGCTTCTCGGTTGGCGCTAATTGGGACTTCCAGCTTAACGATGACATTGATGGTTACATCCGTGGTGACTTTGAACATCAAAGTAGCACACGTATTATTCAACAATATAACCTGACTGACCAAGTTGATCGTTTAAATGCAAGTGTCGGCTTTAACAAAGATGCGATGTCATTGGCATTCTGGGCCCGTAACCTGACAAATGACCAGGAATATCAAGTCATCTTCCCCGGCGTCATTCAGTCCTTCCCAGGACAGGTTCCGACGATTAACGGTTACCCTGCACGTCCACGGACTTACGGCGTAACAGCTAAGTATCGTTTCGGCTCTTACTAAGCTCTAAGAGTAAAACTTAAAAAGCCGCCTTTCGAGGCGGCTTTTTTTTATAACTGGAATTTTGTGCGACTAAGAAAGATTAACCATTTAGAGCGGCGTCACAGAGCAGGTAGGCGCGTCCCGCATCACTTTCCAACAGTGTACGTATCGCTTCCCGGTCCATTTCTATGGCGTTCACACGCGTTTGATATTGCGCGACATAGGCCAGTGCGTCCGTCTTAAGAGCTGGGTTCTCTTCCATAGCGCGGTGCAGGTGCCTTACAGGGCCTCCCATGCGGTGGGCGACAGCTTGGCTCATCGCGATAGCGCCTTTGCTCTTACGTGTATTAGCGGCCTCTATGATGCAACCATCATCGACAATGGCTCCTGGGGATAGTCCCAAAGAGGAAAGCGAAGCCAGCATGCGCTGATCTGAGATTTCACGCGGCGTTGTTTGGGCCATAGGCATGAACCCACTATCTTCTCGAGTAATGTCATCAGGGCGGTCTAGCCCGCCTAACATATCGCGCCAGCGCCAGCCGGATTTTTCCTTAGTTTTCTTTTTGCCAAAATTCACAACATCGTCTGATGTGGGCGGTGCGGCCGGGCGTAACGTCTCCGGTTCTGACAAAACTAAGGGCTCAGGATCAAAGGCTTTGATCTCAGCGTCGGGGTCTATTGATATTACATCCGCTGTCATGTCCAAAGGTTCGACCTCTAACGTCAGCTCTTCTAGAAGCTCCAAAGCTTGATCATCGGGCCGCGGAATTGATTGAGGTTCGAAAACGGTATCGTTTTCTGGAGTAGGACGCAGTGTAAGCGGGGCGGGTTCTGTAGCTAAGTTAGGTGGTTCTACTGGAGGAAAGTCCTCTTCTAAAGGCTTAAGCTTGATACGTTTGCGCTTACGTGGTTTGGGCTGCTCAGGTATTTCCAGAGGCAGCATGCTAGCAGGTTTAGGCGCATTGAGCCGTGCTTGCAGGGCCACCATGTCATTTTCGATGCGAGCAATTTCTTTACGGGTTTGGCCAAGGCTATCTTGTACGCGGCGCGAAGCTGTGTCGCTTATGCTCTCGGCTTTATCACTGGAGAATTGCACCATTTGCTCCAAATCGGCAAAGCGCTGTTTCACCGCTGTGTCGGTCAAGCGCGTCGCTTCAGCAAGCGCTTGCACGGTTTCTTTACCGGCTTTGGAGGCCTCGGTTAGGCTTTCAGCCGAGACTTTAGCGGAGAGAGACATGTCGCGCATTTTTGCGAGGCGCTTCTCCAGAGATATTGACATATCTTGCTGTTCGTCCCGAAGTTCACCAATCATAGCTGTCAAATCCTGTGCATGTTTGCGATAAACCTCGTCTAGTTCAGCTGAGCGTGTGCGGATCATCTCTGCCAAGTTCTCGATCTCTTGATGGCTCTTGGTCAGGGTTATTGCGGCTTCGACAGTATTGCCTTTAACGATATCAGAAGCAGCGTTGATTTTCTCAGCGGCCCCATCAATGCTAATGCGGGCTTCTTGGATTTTATGTTCGGCCAACTGGGTTGATGCTTCTAATTTGCTTGATTGCTCATCCAGAGTTGACGAGAGCATTGCCATACGGTTGTCAAATGTGCCCGCAATTTGCTCAAGCGCTAGGCGTTGCGTTGTCAAGCGCCCCGCAATTTCATCGGCGGATTGTCTGGCTGCGGCTGTTGCTTCGGTAAGCCCGCCTGTTTGTTCTTTTAAAATAGTTTCCAAATCGCTCATGCGTGCCAAGGCTTGGTCAATGCGGGCATCTACGCTATCGACCTCGGCTTTCACAGCTTTTGACATGATGGCCGTCTTGGCGATGACACCATCATCAGGCGTAGATAAGGCAAATGCCGCTCTGGCGAGATTGTGAGACTGTGTTGAAAGTCTAGAGAGTTGCCGTAGAGCGTAGAATAACAGACCCAACAATATGGCGGGTAGCAAAACGGCCAAGACGATGCCTGCAATTTGCAGCGGAGTGACATCTGTCCACTTTTGACCTAAATCGAAAAAACCATACATATAAGCGAAGCTTGCACCCAGCCAAGCTATGACAGAGATAATGCCAGCCCATTTCATCCATTTATTTGATGGCGCAGGGTCATCGTCTCCCAAAAATGCCATAGGGGTTGCAGATGCTGTCGTAACAGCGGCTGCAATATCGGGCGATGTTGTTTGCATGTGAGGGGTTTCGATAATCGGTCGAGTGTCAGTCACTGTGGGTGCTTCTTTGGTCTTAAGCTGAGTATCTTGAACTGGGTCTTCTACACGTGTAATGAATTCTGGGACAGGATCATGATTGAAATTGTCCTCGGGCAGGGGACGCAGGAATGACTTTCGCGGGCTGTCCTCGGCGGGTCGTAAATTCAGAGCGTCAAGAGCATCCTCGTCATCAGGTTCAATGGACGTTACTTTTTTGAAAATATCTGACACCTTGACGTCCTTTTTTTATATTTTGGCTCATTAACAGAATATAAGCCGTTTTCCCTTATCATGTGAAACATAATGGGAAAAGTCGCGAAGACGATGAATCCTTCAAATGGTGTATAAAATGGGTGGGCTGGCTATGAGCACGGCAATAAAATCACGCACGTCTGTGCGTAACATAATTTCACAAGCTGAAAGAGACTATCTCAAGCAGGGTTTGAAACAGCCCGGCGGGAAGCTTCCGCTATTTGATGGTCGGGGTCAGGAGATCCCCGCAGGCCTTATACAGTCTTGTATAAAGAAAGGCTATGCGCAGCGTTGGTTTGCCAATCCGTTAAAGCCTGATTGGCTTGTGTGCCGCCTGACAGAAAAGGGCCGTATAGCCCTTTAACTCTGTCTTGGGGTAACTTTTTTCGCAAATGACATGTCCAAAGGTTTACGGGTCTTGTAAAGAATGGCTGCAATTAATGCCATTGCAAGTAGTGTCGTAGGCACATCAATCACCGTATTAGGCGTTGCCATAAAGAGGGATGGTGTGGGCAAGACTGATCCTTCATAATTCACAAAGATTGCGGCAAATGTGTTATTGGCGGCATGAAATCCAATAGCAGATTCTAATCCATCATCCATCCAAACCATCAAGCAGGCCACAAATCCAAAGAAGAAATAACTGCTCATTGTCAGGAGTAAAATACCATCTTCAGCGCCCTTCGAGGCTTCTGGGTTAGACAGGTGCATACAAGCGAAAAGCGCGCTTGTGATAATGAAGACAATCCACTTATTTTTAAGGAAATGGGTAAGGCCTTGGTTTAGATATCCCCTAAATATTATCTCTTCTGTGCCGGATTGCATAGGGATAAAGATAAGAGAAACAACTGCATACATCAAAAACCTACTAGCATCGAAGTTGGTACTTATAGGGCTTAAACCAGTGAAATGTCCGATTGCTGTAAATGTTCCCAAAACAATCCATGTAATGAAGAAAGCTTGCATGCCGCGCGACCACCGGATTTTTTTTGCCGCTGTGTGAAGGCTGAGGATACTCCGTTTGTGAAGAAATTTTTGCCCAATATAGAGCGCAATAAGAGAGAAAGGAAAAACTAACAGGAAAAGCATATAGGCGATAGGACTAACGCCCATGGCTTTCATGATGGTTGCATTGGCATCAGGGTCGCTCATCATAGGAAGCATTTTTAGCAATGCAAATATGGACGCAGCTACACCGATACCAGTTAAAACGCCGAAGACAGTCTGCGCCGTGTCTTTCGTATTTCGATTAATCAGCCAGCAAAAGAGCCCCATTAGAGTGCCTATAACAAAGAGCAGCATATAAAGACCCACAACAGCCATGTCCGTGTTAGCTAACATGGCTTGTGTAGCTCTATCAATTTCTGCACCAAGCTCGGGGTCTGCCGCGTGGGCAAGATCGGGTATAGGGCCTGTGATAGGAATTTGAACAAACAGCCAACCTAACATGGTAAACCAGAACACCATAATCCAGCTCCACCAACGAGATTCGCCCCGCAGGGTTTCTTTGAAGTAGTTATAATTTGGTGCTGACATGAAGCGGCCTCTGAGTCGTTTTTATGACTATGCCGCAAGAGAGGTAATTCGCATATTAAAAAAACCGCGCTCTAGCTATGAGGCCAAAGCGCGGTCTTTGATGCGAGCTTAACGGATTTACCAGCGGCAGCCTATAAGTCTTTCAGAGCCTTGTACGATATATGCGCCGTCCCAAGGATTAGAGCATTGCTTGACGCTCACAAGCTCACGATGCCCGTGATGCCATCCTTCGACATTGATACGCCGGCAAGTCGTGCTGCGCTGATAATATCCATAGGATCCATAGGAAGGTCTATAGAAGCTATGCGCCGCAGGGGCCCAACGATAGGAGTTATAACCTGCCGAACCAAAATGAAAGCTTATCCCAAGATTGGAGCGGTAAGGTGTGCGGTATCCGTTATTCCGGTAACTATTACGGGCGTAATTTCTCCGCACAGGGCGATTATAACTACGCTGGCGGAGTGTTTGGCGACGCGATCTGTGCGATCTATCATAATGCCTATAATTACGGTTAGAACTTTGTCCACGATTGCGATTACTCTGATGTCTGTTACTCTGATGTCTGTTACTCTGATGTCTGTTACTACGATTGTCAGAATTGCGATTTCGGTCACTTCGGTTTCGATTTCCATTGTTGCGTTTAGACCGATCTCCGCGGTTGCGATCGCTACGGTCGCCACGTTCGGCCAGCTTCACAGTTTTAGTATTCTGTTTGGATGAATAATGCTTTGCGTCCACAGCTGGAGCCGCATAAGCGGCAGGGGCAACGGCGAGCACGGTCAAAGCACTAGCCGCCAACAAAATCTTCGTTAAATGTCGGGTCATAGGGACCTCCTTTGGTTAGCGACATTTATAGAGCTAGCAAGTCGGCACTGAGCCAATGCTGAAACCTCTGTTCATATTCAGTTAATGCTTTAGACAAGGAGTATGAGCATCACTGATTCAGAGCCCGAAATAGATTTTGATCATTTAAATCGATATGTTAGCAGCGATAATGACCTGACCGCTGAAGTGTTTGGTCTGTTCAAACATCAGGTTGAGATGTGGGGCCGGGCTTTGGTCGTTGACGCCGACGATGATACTTGGGGGTCTGTGACCCACTCCTTGCGTGGTACCGCCTTAGCCGTGGGCGCAACGAAGTTGGCTGAGCTTTGCGAAAAAGCTGAAAGTCTTGTTGGGGAGGGAAATCGTTCTGGGGGGCGTGAGGTTGCTTTGCAAAATATTGAATTTCGTATTTCGCGCACCATAGCAGAGATTCAGCGCTGGGAATATCGCCGGACACTTAATGAGATGCGCGGACAATAAGCCGCAAACATTCACCTTTTTATAAAACTGTTTCTAGGTTTATTGGAATAAGCTTGCTATAAGCTACGGCTTAATCATGATTTATGCCTTTAAGGCTAAGATATTTGACGGATAGAACGATGACGAAATGGACCCCCTCAAGCTGGCGCACACTCCCGGCGAAACATATTCCGGAAGATTATCCGGATATGGAGAAGCTTGCTGAAATTGAGAAAACTTTAAAGGGCTACCCGCCGCTGGTCTTTGCGGGGGAAGCTCGCCGCTTAAAAGCCCGTTTGGCAGATGTTTCTATGGGCAAAGCCTTTTTGCTTCAAGGCGGGGATTGCGCCGAAAGCTTTAAAGAATTTCATCCTGATAACTTGCGTGACATGTTCCGAGTCATGATGCAGATGGCGGTCGTACTGACTTATGGCGCAGGACAACCCGTGGTCAAAGTCGGCCGTATTGCTGGACAATTCGGAAAGCCGCGTAGTTCGCCCGTCGAGGTTCGCGACGGAATTACACTACCAAGCTATCGCGGTGATAATATTAACGGCATGGATTTTGACGAAAAGTCTCGCATCCCTAATCCGAAACGTCTGCTTAAAGCATATGGCCAATCTGCTTCAACATTAAACTTGCTTCGCGCCTTTTCGACAGGGGGCTATGCCAATCTACGTAACATTCATAAATGGACACTCGGCTTTGCGGGGCAATCTGAACAGACAGAGCGTTATAAGGCTCTTTGCGAAAAAATATCAGACGCCATGGATTTCATGGAAGCTTGTGGCGTAACCCCTGAAAGCACACCGCAAATGGCCACTACGGATTATTATACAAGCCATGAAGGCTTGTTGCTCGGTTATGAAGAAGCCATGACTCGCATTGATAGTACCACTGGGCGTTGGTATGACACGTCTGCACATATGCTCTGGATTGGTAACCGCACCCGTCAGCTCGATCATGCGCATGTTGAATTCATGCGCGGTATTGAAAACCCAGTAGCGATGAAAATCGGTGAGGGGCTAGAGTCTGATGAACTGTTAAAACTTATCGATAAACTTAATCCGGAAAATGAAGCCGGTAAAATTACGCTCATCGCTCGTTATGGTCACGACAAAGTTGCTAAGGGTCTTCCGTCTCTTGCGCGTGCTGTCAAAGCCTCGGGCCGAAACGTTGTCTGGTCATGTGACCCGATGCACGGCAATACGATTAAGACCTCTACAGGCTACAAAACACGCCCCGTCGATAATATCCTCTCAGAAGTTAAAAGCTTTATGCAAGTGTTACACAGCGAAGGCTGTTGGCCTGGCGGTGTACATTTTGAAATGACCGGTCAAAATGTTACCGAATGTCTCGGCGGCAGCGCCAGAGCTGTACGTGAAGAAGATTTATCCTCGCGTTACCACACCCATTGTGATCCGCGCCTTAATGCCGATCAGGCTTTGGAGCTCGCCTTTTTGATAGCTGAAGAACTTGGTAGCTATCGAAAAGAAGAGGCAGCACGTCTGGCGGGTTAGATTTTTAGTGATGACCGTTCAATAGGATAATTTTTGTTGGTCTGAGTCTCAGTTGCTTCAGAGGACTTATTTTATGATTCATTGCCCCGCTTAAGCGGCTCCCCATTGACTGTAATATTGTCACCAACGGTATTAATCATTGCTGGGAAGGTAGCTGCCATTGAACCAAAGAGATAGACGAAAAGCAAGATTGTAGCCAGTGCCGCGGACTGCAATAGGCGCTTCGGACGAGGCATATCCCTAAAAGGGCCTCTATAAGATGTGATAAAGTCCAAAGCCACTACAATTAAAAACATCACCGCAGTTAGCCATAAGAAATATCTCGCACTAACAACTAAAACTAGAAATGTAGAAACAAACATGAAAGCAACACCAGGTATTGTGACAGCAAATAAATATCGTAATCTAGTCACATAGGTGAGGGAACGTCCCCAAAACCGCACAAAAATTCCAGCCAGGGCCATGAAAGGGATATAGGCAAAGGGATAATAGACCATTGCCCATTTTCCCATGCTATAGCAGCTTTATCTATATCCACATCAATGATGTCGGGTGGCTGTCCATTCTTTACATTCGCAGCATTATGAGCGTGTTCAAATTGAGTCGCGAGCTGTTCCACCATGCCTTGATAGGCAGCTGTCATAGCGCTTTTATCGTTATTATAAATAAAATTTAGAGCGACCAAGATGGCCATAATTCCGAACCAGACACGAAAAGAGGGCGTATATTTATCTTCCCATTCCGGGGTACGTGCTGCTTTGAAGTAATCAACAGGTTTGCGAAACATTACACCTATCGTTTTCAGGGCGCGGATATTTAGGCCGAAAATATCTTCTAGTAGATTATCAAAGCCAATCTTATTTAGCTTAGGTTGGTTCTGGGAATGATTATCTGTCAAAATTCAGCCCTTCTATACAAAGAGTAGACCACAAAAAAACCGCTATGAAAACTCATAACGGTTTAATTGATGAAAGACGGCCAAGCCGTCTTTGGAGGTTTAAAGTCTAAAGGTCTTTGAGACCAGCAGAAGGCTTGAACGTGGCGGAAGTTTTCGCTTTGCTCATCATCATCTTTCCTGTTGCCGGATTACGCATTTCCCGAGATGCGCGATGCTTGGCAATGAATTGTCCAAAACCGGGCAGAGCCACGGTAGACTTGTCGCCTTTTTTCATTTCATTTGTCACAATTTCGCAGAATGCATTTACGAATTCCCCGGCTTGTGCTTGAGTTGTTCCGCAATGATCAGCCAGTGCGCCAACGAGTTCTTTCTTGTTCATCTTGGTCTCCCTAATAGATGTCGACTCGGTCACAGCGACGGAATCGTTAAGGGCTATCCTAAATAATTAAGTTAATGACGGGTTAAATAGTGCAGTTTTATGGGGGTTTAAGACAGTTTCACCAGCATTTTACCCTGTTTATTCCCATCAAATAACCTCAAGAAAGCTGCAGGAGCGTTTTCTAGGCCCTCCAGCGTTGTTTCCTGACTTACTAGCTTACCTGTTGACATTAGTGGGCCGAGTTTTGCGATATATTCTGGAGCCAAATGCGCATGTTGCCAAACAATAAAGCCTTGTATTTTCAGTGATTTACCGACGATTTGAATAAGGTTGCTAGGGCCGGGCCTAGGCGTTTTATCATTGTAATTCGCAATCATCCCGCAAACGGCCATACGCCCGAAAGGGTTCATGACGTTTATGGCCGCTTCGAGGATATCACCGCCGACATTCTCAAAATACACATCAATGCCCTGAGGAGCGGCCTCCATAAGGGATTTTGTGAGGTTTTTCGAGGTTTTATAGTTCACAATAGCGTCTACGCCGCGGGATTTTAGCCAATCGGCCTTAGAATCAGTCCCAGCGATTCCCACGACATAAGCCCCTTCAGCCTTAGCTAATTGGCAAACGACCGAGCCCACAGCCCCTGCAGCGCCGGAGACAAGAACTGTATCTCCGCCCTTGAATTTAGCCACGTCATAAAGCCCTGCATAAGCGGTAAGGCCCGGCATACCGGCAACGCCCAGATAGGCTTGAATAGGGATTTGTGCCGTATCAATTTTACGGAGACCTTCGGGTGTCATCTCGGCGACTGGCGCGGTGAAGGCCGTTCGCCATCCGCGCATAGACATAACATGGTCCCCAACATTGTAATCAGGATGGGCGCTGGCCGTAACCTCGCCGACAGCGCCGCCTGTCATCGCTTCGCCAAGCTGAAAGGGCGGCACGTAGCTTTTCACATTCCGCATACGTCCGCGCATATAGGGGTCAACGGACATGTAGTGATTGCGCACTGTAATCTCGCCGTCTTTCGGGGCAGGCAGGTCGCGTTCGACATGTTTGAATGTGGCCTCTGTTGGCAATCCTTCGGGATATTCGGTCAACTGTATTTCGGCGGCTTTTGTCATGTTTATTCTCCTATTTACCCTTGCCTAGCAGGGGCGGGGCGGGGTTAATAGGCCTATGAGTAAAAAGGTGAATCCGGTGCTGAAAATAGCCGTTATTGGGGCAGGTGTCTTTGGCGGATATCATGCCAATAAATGCGCGGCTCATCCGCGGGTGGACTTTGTTGGTATCTATGATCCGGATATCAGTCGCGCGAAAGTTCATGCGGACAAACACGGGGTTCAGGCCTTTGATAATTTTCAAGCCATGCTGGCAAAATGCCAAGCGGTCATCGTAGCCTCGCCGGCGGATACCCACGGTTCGATGGCGTTGACCGCGCTTGAATTTGGGAAGCATTGCCTGATTGAAAAACCTGTCGCGTCGGGTCTGAAAGACGCAGCCAAAATTGTTCGGCTCGCGAAAGAAAAAAAGCTCGTTGTGCAAACCGGGCATCAAGAACGCTTTGTCGCCAAAGCCATAGGTCTTGACCGTTTGCCGCAAAGCCCAAGCAAAATTATCTCCCGCCGCATGAGTAAATATTCTGAGCGCGGAACGGACGTCTCTGTATCTCTTGATTTGATGACTCATGATTTAGACCTCGTGCTGATGCTGATGGGACAGCTGCCGTTTAAAGTTCGCGGAGAAACCCGCACCGAAAGATCGGACTTTCCGGATTTTGCAAAAGGAGACCTCGTCTTTGAAAACGGCTCTGCGGCTTTGACGGCGAGCCGTCTGGAAGATGATTTCTCCCGCACCATGGAAATCACATATCCGAGCGGGGAGGTGCATATCGATTTTAATGCTAAGACACTTATGCATAATACGCCATTCACTCTGAATGAGAATTTTGGTGATGACCCGTCGGCCAAAGATAGTCTGGGCGCGGCGAGCCATGCCTTTATCGAAGCGGTGCTTGACGGCGCGCCTATTCCTGTGACAGCACAAGACGGATATAATGCGCTGAAATTGGCGCTCGCGATTGATGGGGAGATATCATGGGAAAACGACGCATAATAGGCGCAGTCGCGCTGGGGCTTGTCCTTTTTGGCGGCGCCTTTATTGCGCTTAATTGGGATAATATTCAGCGCCTGCAGACAGTGAACACTTTGTTCGATGAAGACAAAATTGTTCATAATTTCTCCCATATGGATGAAGCTTTTCTGCATCAAAAACTCGATGCGTCTCCAGTGCCTTTCACCTTCCCCGTAGACATTCAGCCTTTGCCAGAAACGGTGACGGTCAATGGGCAGGAAAGAGACCTGCAAAAACTGCTCACCGATTTGGACACGACGGGATTGGTCATCCTCAGAGACGGTAAGATGATCTATGAAAACTACTACAAAGGCACGGACCCAAATGATCTGCGGATCAGCTGGTCTGTCGCCAAATCTTTCATGTCCGGCCTTTACGGAAATGCGCTGAAATCGGGCGCGATAAAATCCCTCGATGACAAGGTCGAAGACTATGCGCCCGAGCTGAAAGGCTCTGCCTATGAAGGGGCGACAATCCGCAATGTGCTCAACATGGCCAGCGGAATTACCTTTGACGAAAACTACATGGACCCCAAATCCGACATCAATGATATGGGCCGCATCCTGGGCCTGGGCGGGTCGATGGATGATTATGCCGCCGGACTTAAAGATAAAGATGTGCCCGCCGGCACGCGCTGGCAATATGTCTCCATTGACACTCATGTCGCGGCGATGGTGCTCCGCGCGGCAACGGGTAAAACGCTGCATGAGCTGTTTAACGAGACCTATTCCGCCAACCTCGGATTTGACCGCGCGCCCGTCTATCTGACCGATGGCGAGAACGTCGCCTTCGCGCTGGGCGGGCTGAATTTGACCACCCGCGATTATGCCAAATTCGGACAGATGTTCCTGCAAGGTGGTCAGTTTGGCGGCAAACAAGTTGTCCCCGCCGAGTGGGTAGCGGCCTCCACCGTCCACTCCGCCCCAAGCATGAGCGACCGGGGCGTTGGCTATGGCTATCAATGGTGGATTCCCATGCCGCAAGAGGGCGCAAATAAAGGCGACTACACTGCGTCTGGGATTTACGGGCAGTATATCTACGTCAATCCAGCCCGCGGAATCGTCATCGCTAAAAACGCCGCCGACAGAGAATTCGCCTACCCCCAAGACGGCTATGGCCATTCCATGAATGTGAATATGGATCTGTTCAGGAGCTTGGCAGATTATTACGGCGGCGAAGCCGAGTAAGGCGGGGCCCGCTAGGCCGATAACCGCCTGTCTTTTTTGACAGAAAACACCGCCGCAATGGCATCGACAAAACCCAGCATGTCGTCAAAGTCAGACAGCGTTTTATCAATGCTGTCTTGGCTCCAAGAACCCGTCATAATGTCCAAAATATTAAACCGATTCTCTCCAACAAGGTCGAGCACGAGGTTGTTTTCAAAGGCTACGCCGCGCACAGGCCCTTGGGCGGCATAGGCCGTCAGGCGTTCAATCACGGCGGGGTCGAAAATCAACCGCGCTTCCATTTGATCATCGGCGCGAACCTTATAGGCTTTGGCAAAATCGCTGGAGAGCAATTTGACTTTGTCATGTTTTCTATGCGGCGGCGTCATAGGCCATTGCGCGGCTTTGTTTTTAAACTCGACGCGGCCTGTCAATCGAGTCGGGAGGGTGAGGGCGACGAGCAAATGATATGTTTTGCTTTCATCATGGGTTTCGGTCCACTCCACGGCGGCGAAAGGAATATTTCCGCGCACACCTTTAAAGCCGTCTTCAAATTGCTGTTCGTCCAGCTCGCGTTCGAAATAGCGCTCTTTGGTTTCATCTGATCCAATGAAGACAGCATTAGGAATGGCTAGGCCTGACGCGCGGATAATGTCGCTGGCGGTGCCGAGGCCGCTATGTGTTTCCATCAACGCGCAGATGTCTTTAATCGTTTGCGGGCATTTGCGCCAGGCTGCGAATTTTTTTAATGACGGGGACGGCCCGCCCGGAACGGCGATATAGTCCAGCCCCACGGCACGGGATAATGTCATCATGATGTCTGTGCGCAAAAGGAAATTACGTTGGCCCTTAGCAAAAATTTGTGCCAGCCGCTCCCGAAACACATAGCCATAGGTCAGAAAACATCCAAAAAAGAGAATGGGAAAGAGTACAAAGCTCAAGGCTTCGCCCCAGCCATTATTTGGTAAGGCTGACTTAGCCATCCAGAATAACACGATGAAAGTTCCAAACCCTAAAAAGAGGGGCAATCGCAGCTGCTTTGGCATGCCGTTTTTGGTCATCTTTTCTGGCTCGACTTTGGATAAAATCGGCAGGACTTTGGCCTCGACTAAAGCGGTAAGATCAGGATTTTGCGATTTATAAGGTGTCATTAAACAAGCACTTTCCAAAACTTTTCTTGCGGCTCTATAACTGAAAGCCCTTAAATAAATATGAGTCCGTCCATGAGAGGCGAGAGGTGGGCAGGCGTCATTGTTGACGGCCGAGGAGAAGCGGCAGCCTTATGGGCGCAGAATTGTGGGATAGCCCTAACTTGCGGCTTCATGATTATCATCCTGTTCCAGCGTGTTTGCTTTTAAAACCGCAGGGGGTGGCGTTGGCATTGTTTGATCTTGAGGGGCGTTATCTTGGTAGACATCAGCGTCCTT